>LFCJ01002991.1_pt1 | contig 12294 bp, 13 predicted proteins | sample 643141 | NCBI WGS metagenome assembly LFCJ01 (sample SAMN03766243, study PRJNA286221) | soda lake metagenome | biome: soda lake; feature: Kulunda steppe; material: water; isolation source: sample B1-Br-g2 brine of Lake Bitter-1 | place: Russia: Kulunda steppe | collected 2010-07 | reverse complement strand
GAAGCGGACGAGTCAGTAGCAGGTTGCGCAATCACTGGCGTGGGGACAAGACTTGGTGTGTGTATCGGTGCGAAATAACTAACTCGACGAGACGGGCACGAGAGCGCGAACGACGAGAGCAACGACGGTTTAAAAATCAGAAAGGACGATTACCTCGATTTAATCATCGGATCGGATAATCAGCTACGCACAGAGCGTGTCATAGAAACCCTCCCCGCCGGTACCCCGCAAATAATACGCTCATGCGTAGCACGTTGTTGATTTCACAGCGTCGCTCGAACAGCGTGTTTGAGGGCGTCTCGTCCCGGTTTCCGGTACAGTTCCCGACGTAGTTGGAACGCTCTGAGATACTGTGTCAGTTTGTCCCTGGAAATACCTCGATGAGGCGAGAGCCACCGTCGCGTTAATCAGGTGTTCGGAATGTGCATCAGCTGCTGGTGAGCAGTAGTTAATATCACCAATATATTGTTGGAATAATATTGGACTGCATTATGCCTGGAGGAAAGATGGAACGAACTACTGATTTCGACGAATAGTAGGGCGAAAATGGCCGGACTGCGTAGAGATGTGTCTCACGAGTCGGCGTTCCGCCCGGCGGAACGCCTACGTCACGGGCATCTCCTTGCGTACGATATTCAGGAACGTCCGGGCAGGCACGCGCGGTTTCAGTCGCTGCTTGACGTTGAGACTAATCTGTACCAGCAGATCCACCACCAACCACATATCATAGAGAATCACCGCAAAGCCGAAGTAAAACACTCGTACTGCCGTATTCCGTGATGTTGTCCATGCCAGGAAATCTTTGATTGATTTGTAGCTGTTCTCAATCCCCCACCTGCGGGCGTACCGCCCCATGATGCGGCGGGTACGCCCGCGTGCTGCTTTCGTGCCATCACTCACCTGAAGGTTCGTCACGAATACCACCGTCTCATCTTCCTTCCGGGTTGAGGGAACCCCGACCAGCGTCGGGGTGACCGTCACAGATTCGCCCCCACTCGTCTTCTCCATCTCGTGGGATTGCTTGACCGCTACATCGTGATCCATGTCGGCGACAAACCGATCAACGCGGTCGTCCGAAGATTTGCGAATCAGGTACGAGAGGCGCTTCTTTTCGAGAGCGTTAATGACGCCGATGCCGTCGAATTCGGCATCGGCATACACTGTCCCGAGCGAGACATGGTCGCTTGCTATGTCGATCAGTTGTTCCACGAGAACGCTCCGAGGGATGTAGCCGCGAAGCGGCCGCATCCCGAGCGTGAATTTCACTTCCTCACCAACGACCGAGATTGTTGCCATCTTGTAACACCACGAATAGGACTTGCTCGGTGGAGCGCCGGTACTCATCTGGAACTCATCGCGGTTACCATAGTACGCGACGTAGGTGATGTCGATCGCCACGTCGGCGTGGCGATCTATCGAATAGTACTGCTCGGCAGCCCAAACCATCTCACCAATTGCGCCGTTGATCATCGACGCGATCTCCATCGCGTCGAGTTGCTTGATGTACTGGAGATGCGTATCACCAGCAGGTCCACCCGCCTCACGGGTCGTTTCTTCGTCGAACATCTGGCTGCCTTGGTTGGCAGCTGTGCCGGTCAATCCGAGATAACTCTGGAGATCGAGGAACGCAGTATCGTAGTGATCCAGGGAAGCTATTGAGGAATCCAATCGGTGGAGTCCAGCTACTGACGCCAAGACCGCTGTTCTGAACACCCGCTCCTCAAAACCTTTCCCGTAGTACTACCATACTGCGTTCCCTCATCGGGGCGATCAAGATCGATTGCAGGAAAGACAATCTGACAGAGTACATCCGTCACATCCTTGGCCTTCTCGGTGACGTAGCGTCGCTCCGTACGGTTCGAACAGTCGGTTTTGTCGGTTGGTTCGAGTGCGCGCATTCCGAGCGGGTTGCCCATGTCGTGGGCAACCGCGAGGATACGCTGTGCAGACTGTGTGATGAACGATTTGAGCCGGTCAGGGAAGCGATCACGCCATGCGCGGCCAAGTGTAGTTCGGCCTGGAGCGGTCTTGTCAGGAGCGAATTGTTCGGGATCGAAGCCGAGCGTGCCCGCACGCTCGGCGTCGGCAAGATACTCGTAGAGTTCTGTGGTCGTGAATCCCGCGAGTTCCTTGCAGTAGAACGCGCATACCATCGGCCGATAGCCGTACTTTGCCTCCCATTCCTTTGCAGCCGTGCCAGAAACGGGCGTGTCGCTGAACGAAAACCCACGGACAACGGCCAGAAGATCGGAGTCTTTGTGTATCAACTCGGCAGCTTGGCGTTCGAGCCGCCTGATGGCCGGCTCGAACTCGGATGTCTTCTGTGACATCCTCTCAACGCTGGTGAGCCGCTCCGGTTAGCCGCCCGTCTCATGCACAAAATCTGTCGTTCCGAACTTTAATGGTCAAGATAACTTCTGAAAGTCAAGGAACTTCTTTGCCCATTTCTTCGCGTAGCTGACTCGCTGTGTTACCTGATCGAACACATCTTTGACGAGGTCGAAAAATTCCTGTTCGTCTTGGACGATGATCGGCGACATCGTCCACTTCAACTGATCCCAGACCTTCTCGATCGGGTTCAGATGCGGCGATCCTGACGGAAGAAAAATGAGATCGATCCCGAGTTGATGGGCGCGCTTGCGCGTGTATTCACAAATATGAGCGCCGTGCTTGTCCAAGACGAGCAGAATCCGTTGCCCCGGATTCTGCTCGCGGACCAGCTCAAGCACCTCACAGATCCGTTCTTTCGTCTCATCTTCGGTGAACGTGACGACACTCTCCCCGTTGAGAGCGTAGAAGCCGACTGCTGAGTCGTCTGTCTTCACTAATGGCCGTTCAACATGTGGATCATCAACGTACCAGACGCGTCGTGAATTGTCGTATGGCTGTGGGTGCGACGCATCGAAAAAGCCGATGACTGTCCCGCCATCTGTGCAGACATCATCATCAACGATCCATCCGTCCTCATCGTCATTTTCCTGTTTGTTGTGTGGTTCGTCGTCAGCCTCGTCGAGCGCGTCGCCGACGCGCTCGTCGAGGATCTCCTCTGGATTCTCAGGTCGGTTTGGCCGTTTTGGTCGCGGTTTCGCGTACGACAACCCGAGGTTTCGGAGGAACTCACCGAGATAATCCGAATGGTACTCGACGTCGAATTCCTCCTTGAGCAGGTAATGGCTCAGAGAAGGTTTGAAAGTTATTGTGCGACTGGAGATAACGGATTAAAAGAGCCGTACATCGGTTTTACGTCTATTTGAGCGCTCCTTGGAATTAATATCGACAAAAATATATTTCTTCTTCTGGTCATCGAGGGGTTCGAATACAGCCAGGAAAACGCCTGAAAAGCCGGTTTTGGACACCAACATATAAATGGCTGATCCACCATCTCACGCTCATTGAGAAATAGGAATAGCGGCCTCGTACTCCCAGAATTGAGAACGAGCTTTCAAATCGTCCCGAGGTCATTACGGTCGCGCTCGCGGCCTTTCTTCCCGGCAGAGACGTACACTTCGTCGATTTCGACCGGTCCAACAAGATCAAGGGAAGGCGCATCGAGCGCTTCGCCAGAGCGCTCGATGCGCCGGTGCATCGTCTTGTGTGTCACTTCGATTTTACACTGTAGTTGGCTGAGACTCGTGTTAAACCGGAGAAACGCGTAGATCGAGAACAACCACCGACGGAGTGCGATCTTCGAGTGCGCGAAGATAGTGCCTGTCTTGTCGTTGAACGTGCGGTCGCAATTCTTACAGAGATACCGTTGAAACTCTCTGTAGCTGCCGTTTCTGACCGTCCGGTCAGAACGGCAGCGAGGACAGGTAACACCGTCACGCCAGCGTACCTGTTGGAGCAGGTCCGCTGCGACCGATTCCGACCCAAACACATCCAGCGGAATCATTCGTGTCGGGCACCGCTGCCGCGGTGCCCTTGTCCTCTTTGACTCCACAGCTACTGCTCAACAGTATCCACAATCTCCTACGCAAGAGCGCAAATAATATATGCCCTGAGGGGCTGAGGACTCGTTATAAGGCACCACAAGTTATGAAGGATAATTCCAATTCTCTTGATGAGTTCCATGAGACTATTGATATGGTAACACAGAACTCATCATTCTCGATTCAGTTATTAAACAAAGACAAAGATAGAGAAAGTATCCAGCTCATTCTATCTTATAAACACAAACCGGATACAATTCCGATAAAAGAAACAATTGAAATAGCTAAAGGTATAAGAGAAAGCACGAACGACCAAGTGCCATCTTTGTGTATAAATGGTGTAGTGGAAGGGATCGAAGCTCCCGAACCCCTCACATTCCATATTGATCCAAACGGCCCAATTGAAATTGAATAACGCGGCGCGGCATTCCATCGTTATTCTACTCTGTTGCTGTTCTAGGTTCGGTCTCTGGTTTTGGCAGCATTCTCCACCGGATCACCCCGGCAGATTCAGCCATATAATCATCTCAATCAGAGGTCGTAGAGTCGGCTGTACTTCTGCTCTATGTACGAGAGGAAAGCGGTTGTATTCGGGCGATCGCCTGTCGTGTGCTTGATCAATTCGTCGGTCGGATAGAGTCGGCCATGTGAGTGTACTTTGTTGGTCATCCAGTTTCGGATCCGTTTAAAGTCTCCTGTTAGGATGTTTTCATCGACGTCTAGATCTGCCCGCATTGCCGCATCGAACTGGGCAGCCAACACGCTTCCGACAGTATATTCCTGAAACGCAGCGAACCAACTTGACCAGTGGATATCCTGTAATGGCCCTTCCCGCGGCGTTGAGGGAACGACACCAAGGTACTTCGACATCAAGTTGTTCCAGCGTTCAGGAATTTCGGTGACATCGATCTCCCTACGAACGAATGCTTTTCCGACCTCGAAACGCACGAGGATGTGGAGATGGTAGGTAATCTCGTCCGCATTCGTTCGAATGCAGTTGTCCGGTCGAATCCGATTGACGGCCTTGTATGCTTGCTGGGCTGTGATGTCCGTGAGTGCGGGGAAGATATGCTGTATGAGTGGCAGGACGTACTCCCAGAATGCTTGGGAACGTCCAACGTGGTTCTCCCAGAATCGCGATTGAGATTCATGCACACCATTGTCGAGCGATTCCCCGAGTGGCGTCCATGCCTGGTCGCGGGGGAGTCCAAGCTGATACGTTGCGTGGCCGAACTCGTGGAGGATTGAAAGTATCCGTTCGATCAGTCCCCGATCACGTGCGGTTGTGATCCGGCAATCGAACTGGGTACCAACTGTGAATGGATGCTCGGATTGGTCGAGCCGACCGTGATTCCAGTCGTAACTGAGGCTGTCAAGAATATACTCAAGCACCCGTCGTTGGTCAGCCACTGGATAGTTGACCTGTTCGAATGGTGTCGTGAGGGTCACATCTGAGCATTGGATACGATTAAGGAGTGGGACGAGGGTTTCCCGGAGGCTATTAAACATCTTCTCAACTCTTCCCAAGGAAACGTTAGGAAGTGACTCATCATGGAGTACTTCAAACGGATCAGCAGAGGCGTCGATGGCGTGCGCTCGCTCAACGTGCAGGTCTCGAAGGCGCTCCAATGAGGGGGCGAATACACTGAAATCGTTCTCTTCACGCGCTCGCTGCCAAGTGTCCTGTGCCTCCGTTTGAGCCTCGCTGAGCGCCTGCGCAAGGTCGCGAGGCACGGATACGGCCCGCTGATGCTTGCGGCGAATAGCGCGAATAACGGCTGCTTGTTCAGTGTTGAGGTCATCCGTAGACAGCATATTGAGTCGTTCTGCAAGCATGTCGTCGGTGAGCAGTTCGTGGCGGAGCGTCGATAGTGCCCCGAATTGGCGCTCCCTTGCTGGTGTGCCACCGGAGGGCATTGTCACTTGTTGGTCCCAAACGAGCTGATCTTGAATGCTCTCGATAACAGCAATCTGCTCGTATTGGTCGAGAAGCCGGTCGTACTCAGTGGTCATGGGACTTCCCCCATCCATGATCACTCCGCATAGTCCTCGCCCTCCGTGCTGGGCTGACCGATGTATGCAGCGTATACCGCATCTTCCTCAGGACCGAGCTCGCAGAGATTACCAACTTGGTTGTCGTCGAAACCACCATTAGCGCAGATTCCGAGGTCGGCAGCGGCACAGGAGAGGTAGGCATTCTGCATCAGATGTCCAGCCTCGATGAGGGTATGACGGTATCCCCGCTCACCATAGACACTCGTTGAGCGCTCAAAGCGCGCACTCACCAACAGCATAGCCGCAGCGTCTCGCGCACCGTCTTGTTTATGACTATAGGTTGCGAGTTTATCCGCGTACTCACCGCTAGAGACAGGTACGAGTGCATCTTCTGCTGGAGCGTAACGGTATATTCCTGCATCGAGACCAGTAATGCGAAACGCGATGACGGAGAGGTCAAGCGGATAACGAGCACCGGCGGAAGGGACGACGCGGCCGACTGGCTTCCCGCCAGTCAGTCCATAGGAATCCCGTAATACGGTCGCGAGTATCTTCAAAGAGATCGGTTCAGGGCTGAATTCGCGCGTGCTCGACCGGCGTCGGATCCACTTTGAGACCTCTGTTGGCGTGTTATCCGGAAGCGCGACTCGTTGCGTACTCGGGGTAGTTTCCGATGGAGTGTGCGTCGGTAGAGAACGGGTGACAGCATTACGAGTTAGTCGGTCTTGAAGCGTGTACTCTTTCGAATTTTCGTGGTAAAATCGGTATGCGTCCATTGTCACATTAATGGGTGGGGGATATCGTCATTCATTACGTCTGTTTCGACTGCATCCACGATCTCCCGTCCGTTCGGATGGACACGATCTTCCCAGAGAAGCGGGAAGGGATGGAAGTCCGGGCTGTATGCGCGGACAACGGTGACACCAACGGACTGTAGTTGGGGGATCGTCAGGTCGGTATAGTAGATGTCCGGAAGGTCAGCGTCAGTGATTTCTTCGACCCCCTGTGTCTGCTGGGTAGACATGAGGTCAATGGTCAGTTCGTTTTGATAGAGGAAGTCAAGTTTTTCGAAACTCGACTCACTCGACCAGTACTGCCCGCGGTCGTAGATGCTATCGATGCCGCCGGGTTTCTCTGGCTTCCCGTCGAAGTACTTTCGCTGCCAGACTCGCATATGAATGGCTTCCTCGATCGCAGACTCAACAGCGACCCAGAGTGTATGTGCTGTACTTGAGCCAAATGAGAGGGACGGCTTCTCATCGTCGAGTGTCGTTATGAGCGCGATAGTCGTTGCGAGGGCGTTAGTAATGTTTATCTGGAACACCTCGAGTTTTAGCCCGTCCGTGTCGAGGTTTTGTTCGATCTGCTCGAACGGTGTGCCGTCAAGGGAGACTTGGGGTGGTGCATAGCCGTTTAGCCACCAGCGGAGAAGTGCTTCCCGTTCTACGAGTTCGAAGACGGCATTCTCTACGGCCGCTTCAACACTCGTATGCGCAGCGAGACCGTTCGTAGTATTCTCGAAAACATGTGTTTCGCCGAGTGCTCTCGACGGGAAATACGCATACTGTGCCGGAAGGTATACCGTTTCGCCGCTGGTTGTGTGGGTGAACTCGATATAGCGGAGGTCAGACGGATCAATATCAGCTTCGTATCGGTCCAGAAACGACAGGACAGTGGACCCACAGATCTCGCTATACTCTCTGATGTCCGACTCGTAGATGAACGCAGACGAGTAGCGTTCTAATCCCTCCATTATCGCCGTGATCTCGGCGTGTTCAGGGGAGTCGAGTGAGAATCCTGCTGTTGTATCACTGATATCGTAGCTCAGGTCTGCACTGTCTTGGACGTGTGCTGTACAGCCGTAGACATCTACATCGGAGAGATCACTCTGGATATTTACCACTCGCGAAACGATGCCATAGCGCTGGGAGACGACGTTATTCATCAACGAGCGCTTCAGTTCCACAGGTGTCACAGTGGGGAATTTTGAAGACATGATGTTGTTCGATGTCGAGCGAAGTTGGGGACGTGGTGAGGACACTGTCGATCGTGTCGGGCGTATGGAACCCCCCGAGGTAGCGATATGTGTCACGGCGGACGAGTGGTCGGATGGCTGCTGGTCCAAACAGGTCGTATTTCGTCGTGATCACGTCGTCGTCAGTGAAATTCCACTGATGGCGAGTGCACGTGAAACACGGTGTCACTTCAGGAACGGTGAGAGGACCGATTGAGAACCCGTCGTTGGACTGTGAGACAAACAGACAGGGCGTATCCGTTTCGAAGATGCGCTCGTTCAGACGCCGTAACTCCGAGTCCGATCGAGCGCATGCAACGAGGAAGTCGACGTCTGCGATGGTGTCGGGAGATGACGCAACCGAACAAGTCTCGAAAGCCGCCTCCTCAAATGTGAAGTTCCTTACGCCGACCGTCGCCGATGTAATCGCTTCCATTGCCTTTTCCATATTGCTGTATCCGGCTTCTGCAGCGACGATACGTTCTGCTCTTGTCTCACAGGTTCCGGCTGTGTCGAGGAATGATCGTGCTCGGAGCCAGTCTAACACATCGGAGACATCCGTTTCGAACGCCTGGTCAAGTTCTGATCGCGTCACACCGCGACGGAGTTGATGCACCAGGTCACCGAAAGCCCCCGGGTCCTCCGGATCGAGGCGATAGCTCTCTTCCGTGTTCGTGAGGAGGAAGTATTCTTCTTCCCGGCGGATCCGTACTCCGGGGAGCAACTTGATTCTGTTACTCACATACCTACTCAAGTGTGCGAGATACTGAATCTTTCCTATCTGTAGGACAGCTGTCTGTACCATTCTGACTGTAATCTGATTGCGCAAGCAATCAAATTGATTAGAGAAATACTTTTGTTAGATGACGATTAATTTGGGATTGTGATGGAGTTCACCAGTACTAAACTGAACGCCGACGAGCCGCGTAGCACTAAGAGAGACAAACAGCACTGGGGCGAGGCCTGCGGTAGCTCGGGCTGCAAGAGCGACACCAGCGAGTAGAGACGACTGCTGGCGTGGATACTGCCGACGTGTCCGCGTACCCTCATCCTTCGATTGTCTCAAGTGCCGAGTGAACCGCTGAGCGTGCGTGCCGCTCGTCGTGGTCTCGGTGCTCGCGGAGTCCGTCTACGAACGGTGCGAAGATCGATGGGGTTTCGGCTATGAGTGTGGCTAGGAGTTCAAGAAACGTTGATGGACAGTAGTCGCCTGCAAGAAGATCATGGACTGGCACACTGCCCTCCGTCGCTAAATTACCCGTGACATTATCAGTCGCGGACCAGTAGGCGACGGCAGCCATTGCACGGACCGATACCAACTCTCCCTCATCGGTGAATATCTCGCTGAGACGTGGGCGTACGTCCGAAACAACGGCTGGATCGGCTTGACCTATACGACCAAGTGTCCCGGCGGCGTTTCGACGAACATCCGGCGCTTGATCCGAGAGCTGTAAAACGATATCCGGAGTTACAGCGGTCACTAAGTCCGGGTCCGCTCCACCGACGAGGCCGAGTGCCCAAACAGCGGTCCGTCGGACGACGACAACATCCTCAAGCGCGTTACCGAGCGCCGAAACGGAGTCGGCCACGACGCTCGGATCTCGACGGCCAACCCATCCGAGAGCCCAAGTAGCGTTCCGCCGAACCTTCACGAACTCATCATCTAAAGCAGTGATCACCTCATTAACTGTGTCGGCCACGAGCGACGGATGTTCGCGGCCGACGCGGCCGACTGCGTCAACGCCGTAAGCGCGAACCGTATAGTGGTCATCGACGAGCACGCGGGACAGGCGTTCAAGCGACGCTGGAAATGACTCCGGGTGGGAATCCGCGACCCGCCCGATGGCCCACGCAGCCTTCTGTCGCACCGGCGGGTCTGGGTCGTCAAGAGCTGCGACAATCGCAGTATCGAATCGTGTGGATGGTCCGTACTCGTCAGCGAGTGCGACAAGCGCACGTAAAGCCGCCCGCTGTCGTTCGGCATGCGTGTCCTGAATCACGATCTCAATAAGGGATCTGTCGAGTTGGTTTTTTCCGGCCGCACTCGTCGTGTCGTAATGGTCTGTGTCAGCCGGGCTTTCGGCGAACAGTGCTGTTAGTTCGGGAAACTGACTCGTATTCGGGTCGTCCATTTGCGTGTAGCCGACCGCTTCATCAGAAATATGATCGTATGCTCCCATTGATTCTCACTTGTCGCTACTCTCGACTGAATCAGAAAAAACATTTGGCAACTATTGCACTCATCACGGCCCTCAGAGCGTGGTATTGGGTCTGTTCGACAGAGAATAACCCCAAATTAGCTTTGCTCCAGCCAGATCGAATTTTCGTACTTGGGATGCGTGAAGTTCTAGTTGGTATTGGGGTGCCCCGGGTGGATATGCTCATTCGTAGCCCTCGGTGCGTGAGCGAGAATTTCCGCAGTGTCTATGTATTCCAATTATTATCGAATTCCGTGATTGCCCGAAATTCGGCAATACCTTCATTCGACGCGATTAGTGGGTCTTTCACATCGTTGCCGAAACACGGAGATTCCACGGAAGGTAACTATCCGGCGACCCACGGAAGATCACGAATGTGTCGTGAGTCGGCGTATAATATATCGACGGCAAATAGGCACTGCTAAGTGTGAACTCTCTAGCCTTGACGTACTCGGTGACATCCCGGAAATGGAGGATCGCCCTTTCTATTAACGACTGGGGTCTTTGGAACTCCATTCGAAGCACAGCTTCTGTACAACAGTATGGAAGCACTTGGGGTGAATGCGGTTCGGGCAGCATAGACCCCATATCGAATCCGTGAATCTCAAAGGTGACATCAAATTCCTCTTCGACGGGATGAGGTTCGAGTGGTTTCGGGATTATATCGGCCAGCGCCGCTACCTGCACCGAGGTTGACCACGTTCACTCATGCTGAGATGATTCGGAGCTGCCTCACAGAGTACTTTTGTAACCGTAGTGGAGGCCATGAACTGCACCGAGCTTATACCGCTTATACTGGTGTGAAGAGGTGGGCGTGTCACTCTGCACCTTTATTCGTCGCATCCACTTGGCCACTGTATCCTGCACAGATTTCGTGGCGCTTCAAGCGCTATGTTGCCCACGATCCGATCCACGACGGAAATGGCCTTCGGTATATGTAGTCGCCTATGCCTCGGCGATTTTCTGACCGGGAACATACTTAACGAACGAGACGTATATCAAGCGGTATGAGTTCTGAGGATTCCATCGCGGAGGACTATGACGAAATCGCCGACGAATACGCCGACTTCTACGACACACCGGCCGGGAAACTCTACCTTCACATTACGACCGAACAGATACACTCCTATCTTGAGAAATTTGGCGATCCGATAACTGTCCTTGATATCGGTTGTGGTCAATGTACCGTCGCCCGTCGACTCGCCGACCGCGTTTCGATCAAACGGTTTGATGGCGTCGACATTTCAACGGAAATGGTGGAACGGGCACGCCATCATCTCAAAGAAAGTACCATCGAGTCTACACAGATAGAATGTGCGGATCTCAGGACGTACGAGTATGCTAATGGTGAATACGACATCGTCCTCGCACAAGGTAATGTGGCGTCCTATGTAGACGTGTCCCCATTTCTGGAACAAATTTCGAGCGCTCTCAAACCAGGTGGCTACGGATTCGTATCTGTTATCACAAGACACCGATACATACTTCGAAGCCTTTGGACAGACGACTGGAACGCGTTCGTGCGCGCTTTCAACGGCGATCAAGTCAACGATCGAGACGGGGTCCCGATGACACCATATCGTGTAGATGCACTCAAGTCGTACATTGAGGACGTCAATAATCTTGAGCTCGTTGATATTTATCCGAAGGTAAGTTATCTGAACCAACTTCCCGAGAGCCACCAAACGACGCTGATGAACGAGCACTGGGAAGAAATCAAGCAAATCGAACTGGAGAATGCAAACTCGCCAGACAACTATCACGGGACACAGACCGAGTTCGTCGTCCGCCGTCCATCGCCGAACGACGACGATGAATACTCGGTATAATACGAAGGCGAGGACGAATTAATCACCCATCTCACGCCGGCCATCGTGGGGCGCGAGATAGTCGTGCTTCGGATGATCGATGTCGATCTCTGCGGCCCCTGAGAGTCGTTGGAGAATCGACCGTGCCTGTCTGTCGTGATTGACGGCGGTCGAATATCCTCAGCAAGTACCAGCAGGAGGTCGCGAGCATATTCTTCACGGCACTCAGTGTAGCTTCAATCATACTCTGGCTAGTTCTCCGTAAGCGGGACAGGATAGAGTCGGCGTAGCTTGGTGCGTGCATCGTCAGTAGTGAACTGCCAATCGATGAGTCCGTCAGCAGCGTTTCG
>LFCJ01002988.1_pt1 | contig 12297 bp, 16 predicted proteins | sample 643141 | NCBI WGS metagenome assembly LFCJ01 (sample SAMN03766243, study PRJNA286221) | soda lake metagenome | biome: soda lake; feature: Kulunda steppe; material: water; isolation source: sample B1-Br-g2 brine of Lake Bitter-1 | place: Russia: Kulunda steppe | collected 2010-07 | reverse complement strand
TGAGTGTGTGTGTGTGTGTGTGTGTGTGTGTGTGTGTGTGTGTGTGTGTGTGTGTGTGTGTGCTGGAGGGCACAGGGGGGCTGGGCCTCTGCTGCACTTTTTTTGGGGTTTGTGCACAAACCCCACTTGTGCACAAGTAGGCAAACACAGGCGTGCATGGCTCAGCGGCACCGCACGGCTCAAATAGCCAAGTCACTTGTGGCACATGACCATGGAGGGTATCATGCCCGCTCGGGCATGAGTCCCGGCTCCTGCGCCCCACTTTCCCCACCCACCACAGCGGCATGCCGCCCCTGGCTTGCTCTGTGCCCTGTACCTGCAAGGCAGCTGCACAACTCTCACGCATGGGCGTGCGCGGCGTCTGAGCCAGACCTTGCTGTTTGCCTGCGGGTGTCCTGGCACGACCTTGACCCCACGCCGTATGCGCCCTGTGCACCCTCCTCAACCCAGGGTGCTGGCAAGCATGGCCCAGGCCCAGCGTCGCAGCCTGAGAGCTGCGCTGGGTTGTTACTGCGCCCACGCAGGTGGCAGCGCAGAGGTGGCCAACGCGCAGGCTGCGGTGCAGCTGGCCACGGTGGTTCGGCGGCCCGCAGTGCTGGCCGACGGCACGTACGCGACACAGACGGCCGTGGAGGCCGCGCCCCTGAACCCGGGCATGCCCCCCTGCGCCCACAACCTGCGCGCACTGCTGCTGGTGGGTGCGCGGGCGGGCAGGTGGGCACGTGCGAATGCGCACGTGTTCCTGCTGGTGTGTGTGTGTGTGTGTGTGTGTGTGTGTGTGTGTTCAATCGCTTTGGGTGCACGTGGCCCCTTTCACTCGTTCCTTGTAGGCACGCAGCCTTGTGTGCCGCGTCATCTTGAATGATGCACCATTATTGCTTGCAGAACCAGGAGACGTGCTTGACTTGTGTGAGCTTTACAGAGTGATACTGGTGGCCATCCCTGCTGTTCAGCACAGCTTACAACTTGAGCTGCTTGTGTCTGCTGCCCTGGGGCCTCCCCATGCGGCCAGACTCGGACCTCCCTCTTCACCAATCACGACAGCCCAATAGAAGTTGGCCTTGTGCCCTTCTTTTGCATGGCTTGCTTGCAGGGCGGCGACTTTTTTGTGGGCGGCGTTGTTGCTGGCACATTGACCAAGCTTATGCTCCGGCTCCGGGCACTGAATGCCATCAGCGGTGAGAGGGGTTGGTCTGCTGATGCAGCTCTTGCTGCTCTTTTGCCATGTGATGCTGCTACTTGCCTGGTGCTGCTGCAGCTGTCTCGGCAGCCGCCTGCTGGTGCCGCTGGCACGACCCAGATGTGCATGTACCTGTGATGCGTACGTGCCTGCGCAGCAGCGAGCATGAACAAGGCGACCGCATCAGCAATGCTGTGCATCACGCACATCCTGCGCCTGGGCGATGCGCCGCACCTGCCCGTGCCGCTGGACGACGACAGCAAGGACCGCATGCTGGTGTGCCTGCAAGTGCTGGCGCATCCTGAGGAGGAGGCGGTCAAGGTGCGGGGGCAGTAGGGCGGGCGAGCCGCCGTTGGGTGCTGCCAGCCAGTCAACAGTACTGCCTGGCCCACTGCACCCTTAGGGTGACCAATGTGTCGACGGTGCTGGCTCAGCCCTGGCTCAGCGTCGACGCTGGCATGTATACATGGTCCGTGCTGGCATATGAATGCTGGCCAGAGGGTGCTTGCCCCTCCATGCTGGCATATGATTGCCGGCCAGAGGGTGCTTGCCCCTCCATGCTGGCGTATGAATGCTGGCCAGGAGGGTGCTTGCCCCTCCATGCTGGCGTATGACTGCCAGCCAGGATGGTGCTTGCCCCTGCATGCAGCACAAGGCGCAAGGCAGGCGGGAGAGTGCTGGAGGGGTTGTGTCGAGGTGCTGCAGTGTTGGTCTCCTGGAAGCCCCTCGAGGCTGCCAGGGTCATATGTAGGGGGCCCATGCAGGGGCTCCTCAGAGGCTTGCAAGGGCCTGCAGCCTGGCATGGTACAGCAGGAGCATGCGTGCATGTGTGTGCGTGTGTGTGAGTGTGCGCACAGTTCTTGGCGCGGCCGCCGGCTTTGGCGCTGGTCATGCCCGGACCTGCCAAGCCGGCAGCGCAGCGCCTTGCGCCATGCACGCCTCCTGTGTCCCTTGCCCGGGACTGCAGCACCACCGGCCTGAGCCTCGCCCCTCTGCGCCTGGGGTGTGGTGCGCAGGTGTGGCTGGAGAGCTGCAAGAACTCCTTCTCAGCTCTGACGTCGGAGAAGCAGGTGCGGGTTCGCGCTGCGCCACCCCGGCTCGCCTGCCCGCCTCCTTCCTTGGTGATGTGCTTGCGTGTGCCTGCACTTACTAAAAGGATGCTCGTCTGTGCCCTGGAGCGCCCCAATGGTGGCTTGCTGGACACAAGCATAGTCAGATTGCGTGGCATGACAGACTTGGCAAGGCTAGGAGGAAAGGAGCGGAGCCTGCACAGCCCCTTGCACCCAACCGTATGCGGGGTGCTTGCAAGAGGAATTGACAAAGCCAGCGCCTCGCGCTACAGAGAGAGCAAAGAGATGGCGTCGTCCAGCACGGTGGCCGTCACCATGGCCGTGCATGCCTGGGGTGTGCCTGAGCGCCTCCAGTGTCCTGTGCTGTCCTTGTGTTGCCTGCCATACCCTCGTCTTGCCTGCTGTGGGAGCGCTTGGTGGTGAGAAGGCAGGGCAGAAAGGGCAGTCCATCCCTTCTCCCAGCACAGCATGGGACCGCCCACTTCCTGGGCTGCCATAGGTCGAGCTTACTACCTGTCTCTGTTGCCTGTTGCGCTGCGGATCTGCCTAAGTGCACGCAGCGCATGCGCAGCGCGTGGCGCCCTTGACCTGGCTCGGCATACTCGTGACAGTGTTTGCGCACGGGTGGAAGGGGTGCATGTGTGGCTGCTTCGGGGTGTGCTGGTGCTCCAAAACCCTTGCCTGCTGTGAGTGGGGGGGGGTTGCATGCGTGGCAGCGTTGGGGTGTGCTGGCGCTCCAAACCCCTTGCCTGCTATGTGTGGGTGTGGGTGTGTCAGGTGCGCGAGGCGGCGGAGCAGAAGCGCGAGGATGCCAAGATGGCCTGCCAGCCAGATGACCTCATCGACTTTGTGCAGCTCAAGTCTAAGAAGGGGCTCAGCCAAATTGAGATTGAGGACGAGGTCAACACAGGTTGGTGAACCAAAAGGGGGAGGGAGGTCACAGCAACACCAATGCTGGAGGATTGGTGCAGGTTCATGGTGCGGGGGTGCGCACATGAAGGGTAAAGGTGCCTGAATGTGAGCGCTCTGCTGCGGTCCAGCTGCTCCCACTGCTGCCCCTCCCCCCCCCTCCTCACCTGCCATTGCCAAGGGACACTTGCCAGCGTGCCCTCACACGTGTGCAAGTCTGCATGTTACGTGAACTGTGCACTGTCGCTCCTTGCGTGTGCCCAGGTCCATGAACCATGCATGCACCCGCCCTGGCACGCACCCGCGCAACGCATCTCATGCCACAAATCAACCATGTGACCTAAGCACTCCTTTCCTTCACATGCGTACCCCACCGCACAAACCGCATTCCATGCCGTCTTGCTCCTCCATAACACACACGCACACCCATTAACGCACACGCTGGCGACATGCACATTCACGCATATGCACGCACGCATGCATGCACACATCAAACCGCAGCCCGCTGGCACCCATCCCCTCTCGCATCCATTCATGCCCCTTGCCCCCACATCCTGTTGCACACCCCGCGCAGACCTGCAGCGCGCCACTGGGCATGTGGAAGCCGCAGACGCGGACGCCAAGCGCCTTAACCGCGTGCTGCAGCTCACAGGGCTGTCGGACCCGGTGTACGCAGAGGCGTACGTCACGGTGGGTGGGACGCCCCTGCTTGCCTCTGCAGCTGCTGGGTGGGTATGCATGTGTGAACATGCGTGTAGCATGCGCATGCTCTGCCCTCTGTGTGTGTGAGAGAGGGCACTCACGCACAACAGCACCTGCGTGCGTGTGCGTGCCTGTGCTACGTCCAGGAGCTCCAGGCGCCCTGCCTGCGCGTTGCTGTGGCCGCAGGTGCACCAGTACGACATTGTGCTGTCGACAGGTGCACCAGTACGACATTGTGCACCAGTCCGACATTGTGCACCAGTACGACATTGCTGTGGCCGCAGGTGCACCAGTACGACATTGTGATGGACGTGACCGTCATCAACCGCACATCCGAGACGCTGCAGGTGAGCGCAGGACGCGCGTGATGGGCCTGGATGGAGGGACAAAGTCGAGCATGGTCGTGGGTTCCATGCGCGCTCGAGCATGTACGCACTACCCCCTGGCCTGATGCATGCGTAGCGTCGAAGCCGAGGGCTCCCGCTTGAGCCCATAATGTGCTGCTGCATTGCCAGCCCGCGCGCTGGTGGGGATGCCAAAGGCTGCGTCAGCTAAGCTCAGTGGCACTGAGGGGCTCCTGTGGGTGGGCAGGGGCGTGCAGGGAGCAGGCGATCACAGCAGAGGCTGCCCAGGCACCCCCCCCAGGATCATGCACGCCAAGGTGGCAAAGGGGCTTGCACTCCAGACTTGTGTCCCGGGACTAAAAGGGCTTGGAGGCTGCTGGCACCTGCAGAGTAGTACTGTACTGACGGCACCCTGAGGAAGGTCACGCGCATTTGCATGACGCCACCCTGATACTCCCATGCTGCTCGCGCGCTCACACTGCCTGTGCGCCCTGGAGTGCTGCGCGCCTGCTGTATGCCCGTGCAGCTGCACTGCCTGTGCGCTCCAGAGCGCTGCGCCCATGCTGCCAGCCTGCCCTGTGCTGCGCAGAACCTGTGCCTGGAACTGGCCACCATGGGCGACCTGAAGCTTGTGGAGCGGCCCCAGAACTACACCCTAGCTGCCGGGCAGACGAAGGTGGTGCGCGCCAACATAAAGGTGAGCGGGGCCGCTGCAGGCAGGTGCTGCTGCACCCTGGTGGTTGTGTGCGCTGCCCCCATCTGTGTGTGGTGGACACTCAACCCACCCTGCCTTTGTGGAGCACGGCTGAGGTCCACCCCTGCATGAACCGGTGCTGCCGGTGAGTTGCTAGGTCGCGTGGATGAGCCATCCTCCCTGCGCTCCCGTCCATCAGAGCAAGGGTGCAGGCAGGCTCAAAGTTGGCGGGGTGCATATGCTGTGGGGTTGCTGCTCACTGCAGGTGTCATCCACAGAGACCGGGGTCATCTTTGGCAACATTGTGTACGAGGGCACCGGGTATGCCGAGCGGTCGGTGGTGGTACTCAACGACATCCACATCGACATCATGGACTACATCTCGCCTGCAGTCTGTGCGGACGTGCAGTTCAGGTGAGGCCCAGGGCTGCGCGCGATTCTGCCTCTGCTGCAAGAGGTCTGGCAGTCGGGGCCTCTTGCCAGCATGCATGTGAGGACAGGTGGAGAGGCGCATTAACAGGAACCTGGCTTGTGTTCAGAAGTCTCATGCTGCAGCCTGCAGGCCCCTGTGATGCCCTCCCGCTTGTGGAGGGCAAGGGGGTGGACAGCTGCCATGTCCATCAGCTTTGCCTGTGGGTGTCTTGGGGTGCTCCAGTGGACACACCGTGTGCCCTCCCAAATGCGTGCCTGCAGGAACATGTGGGCCGAATTTGAGTGGGAGAACAAGGTGGCCGTGAACACGACTTTCACCGATTGCAGCTCCTTCCTGAACCACATTGTGGCCACCACCAACATGCAGTGCCTCACGCCCCCAACAGCCCTCGATGGTGAGCGTGCTGCACGCACATGGCCGCAACCAACATGCATGAAACATGTTTCCTGAGCCTATGCCTGCTGCATACTGCGCGTTTGTCACCTTGGGTAACCATGCTTGACACCACCAAGTCATTTGCTTTGTTTGCCTTCGCCCTCCAGCTCTAGCTCTAGCCAGAGAAGGGGGCAAGTACTGCTCTGTAACATATGGGTCCTCAATGTGAGCAACAGCCGCATGTCAAGCCTTTTTCCTGCTCTTCTAGCAAGCCAAGGGCATCAGACTGGCAGGATCTGCTCTGCACCGTGCCTCCTTGCTTGCAATTTTGCTCCCTCAGCTGATGTACACGCTCCTGCAGCGCGGGGGAGCAGGCATCAGTAACCACAGGCACAAGGCATGCTGTGTTTGTGCGTGCTGATGCAGGCGATTGTGGGTACCTGGCTGCCAATTTGTACGCTAAGAGTGTGTTTGGTGAGGATGCCCTGGTAAATGTCAGCGTGGAGAAGCAGTCAGACGGGCGCCTTGCGGGCTACATCCGCATCCGCTCTAAGACTCAGGGCATTGCCCTGTCTTTAGGTGACAAAATCACTCTCAAGCAAAAGGCTTGAGACTCGCACGTAGCATTCTGCCTCCCTCGGTCCCGCCCATGATCAACTTCTTTGTAGTTAGGGCAATAATCAATCGCGCATAACGGGTACATGAAACAGGTACATGAAACGATGCATAAAGAAGTGCCTGGTTGCTGCTGACTTTGGGCGGCATTCCCGCCTTGGTTTTCCTATGTCGTATTTCTGCTCTTGTCTAGTGATTTTTACACACCATTCCCTCATGGAATCAGCAAGGGCTATGCATCTGTCTTTGAGGGCTGTACGCTGTACCCATGCTATGGGTAAGAGTCACACACCATTATCCTTGTAACCTTGTAACCTTGTAAGAGTCACACAAGTGCACGTGTGCCCCGATTTACACGGCTGTACCTGCCATGCACGGCCAATTTAACAACTTTGACAGGAACAACCATGATTTGTAAGTCCTTAGGCAGCTCATGTGTCTGCGGATGGTAAGGAAAGGCAAGGGTTACAAAGCTTTACCTGCTGAACAAGGGCCGCTAAGCTAAAGCCTGACAGGCCTGCAACCTGAACCTCAATTAAAAATTTATTCCTGCCCTCGTGTAATCAATCTAAAAAAGAAGACGAAACCAGACAGTTCACAAGTTAGGGTTGGCCGCAACTTGCTTGAAGCCTCAGGCTGGCTCCATCTAGAAGTGCACAAAAGTTTAAAAAAGGGTTAACCGCCAGCCAGATCGTTAGGCTGATTGGTTTGTCCATCTAGAAGTGCACAAAACAAGTAACAGGGTTATCAAGATTACAAGTACAACTTCCAATCCACACTACAGTATAAATACTGCCCTCTAAAAATGGGCTATGGTAACACGAGAAAATTGCCTCTCCGCAAGTCTACGACCCAAGCTAACCCCCATTGTTGGAGTGCGATTCACGTGATGTGCTCTTTGGTACCGTACCAAATGGGCGGCCCATTTAACTCCTTCTCGTCCCAATTCACTGGGATCTCTGTGTGCCATCCCATCGATAACGACCACAGTGCATCTCAGCCTTAGGCATGCTATCTATTCAGCCATCCTCATCATTGAGGCAACAGCAACCTTCATGTTCCTGCCATCATGGAACTTCCATGATCGCTTAACCCTTGCAGGCTTAAACAATGTGTCTGCTTTTCTGGGCCAGGAAAACAATAAGCTATATTTCTTCCTGCATGCACTGATAGTTTTTTATGAGCAGGCTAGCAGTCGCACTTCTTGACTGAAGCCTTCAGTGAAGGCCTTTTTCTTGTACCCCTTAACCCTTACTATAATCTCCTGACAACCTATCCTCACCTGTGATAAACTCGGTACAATCCCACTGGCAGCTGGCAGCTAATGAGGTCACCTACGCTACCCTTCTATCCTGGACAAGCCAAGAGACTCCGTGGGAAAAAGCTGCACGGATCCACCTGAATAGCCACAATCCTAGATGGCTGCAAAATCTTGCCCAGGATATTCCTGAAGCACACTGACACCTTAACAGCATTGCTAATGATCATCCCATTCACAATATTAGACATGCTGAGACAGCGACTGGTCTCAAGAAGTTTGAGAAGCACCCCACTCAGACAAAATTCAAACCACCAAGTGCCCCCACACACCTGCTTCGATTGAAGTTTCCCCCTTTATCACCAATCCAAACCGGGTCTTGCATTCAAGACTGCTGATTGCCAGTGGAAGTCCTGGACCTAAACAGATTGTAGCTGCCATACTCAAGAACCTCTTGAAGGCGGTCAACTTATTTGGGTAGGTGTCTACCACCCCAGTGCGGGCAACTCTAGTATGGTTGAACCTCATGCTGGTGTACTACACCAGTTGATTAGTGACTGACACCTTAGGGAGAGCAGGACTGGCAGCTATAGCTGCTGCAATTGTGCACGGTCATAATCAAATTGCCACAGACAGCCTCATCTCACTCCATCAAATTAGGAAACAATTGCTGTACCCAGAAAAGCACCGTCACCATGTTTAAGGAGACATCCTCAAAATCCTTTCTGATACCATCTGTAACTCTCAGTCCCACATCTTCTTTTATCTCAAACTTAATGAGGTAAACCTGATAGATGTGAAATACTGTGAAGACACCAGGCCTGGTCACCAGCTGGAGGCCTCTAGCAAACAACACGAGACTCTATGCAGGCGCCTGAAAGCCAAAAAAATTACACTCCACACCATCCTTCTCGTTGTAGGAGGTTCAATCTGTACCTCCAACACTTGGCACTATCTTTAAGAGCTCGGCCATGATTCACAAAGGATCCGCAAGACTGCCCTAATTGCATGCTCACTCCGTGCATTATGTGAGCATAACGCGCACTTGAAAAAACAGGCTCAGGGGAGTGCTGCGCTGCTTGGCATCCTCCATGTTCCATTTCTGCACCAGTGCTGCTGCTGCTGCTTGCTGGCTGATGGTCAGGATGCAAGCAGCCCTGTCCCTGCTGATCTCAACACCCACAAAGACACTGGCTTCCCCCATGTCCTTGCCCGCAAACAGCTGCAGCACCCCACAAAATGCTCTCAAGGCCTTGGTCTGGAGCAGGGGGCTGCCAGCCACCCTCCAAATCCCCACTAGTTATCTTTTCCATCGGTGAATGAGACTCGCAGCACTTCGGGCCAATGTGTCTTCTTTTCCTTTATTGATGCAGGGAGCGTCTTGCAGCCTGCGTAGCTTTTCTTTTCTTTCCTTTCCTTTCTCAACTTGTAGAGTGCAAGTAATCCATGCAGGGAAATGGTAAGTATCTTGCTGTTTTGGTTTTAAAAGCAGACACATCAAGAGATCCTGTCAGAGAGAACAGGTGGGCATCTTTCCTGCGGAGAGAGACCACTGGTGGGACCTGGGTGTGTGTACAATGGAAGACGGCATGTTGCTCATCCTGGATAGTATCATTTACCTCACAGCGGTCAAACCTCGTGGTAGACCTGTGATCCCTAGTGGCTGTCTCATAGCAAAGAGTCTGTACACGGAGTCTAAATTGAGCTACGCTATCAATGACATCACAGGGCAGATCAAGGAACATGTAATTGGGAAGAGTGTAAGGAGACCGCATCACCAAGGCCCTGGTTGTAGGTGGTGCGCACCACTGTCGGTAGGTCAATGTTTTACTATTGCGCTCTCCCTGACCAACCATGGGATGCAACCTTGACACCTTCTGTTCCTTTGAAGAAGCAGGGGCACCCACAACCTTTCAGCCCTTCGTGGCTGGCATCAATTAGGTTTAGGTTTAAAACAAGCCATCAGGCAGGTGGCAATCAGCTATTGCGATCTCCTGTTGCAATGTTCACACTCTTACACCTTTGGACAGACACTCAATAGAAAGCTCTTAACCTCCAGGGGGCAACAAGAATGCGTATACACTGTCAGCGTGCATTAACGGAGAGGTCTACAACTGACGTGAGCACCAGGCAAATAAATAGCATGCTACATCAGCCCTGAAGAGGGGGTGGAAGAGCCATAAGACTGGTGCATGCAAGTATTTTATGCCCATCATGATGTAAAATTGGAAAATGGACAGACACAGGCGCAGTGTTCACGCAACATCTCTTGTTTGATGTGAGCCTAGCTCAGAGACGTGAGCGCAGGGACTGGGTGGCTTGCCTGGTCCAGGATGAAACAGGGAGCATGGCAGTGGACATCGACTTGATGCCAGCAAGCTTTTCGTGGTCATGCTGCTTACCTTGCATGATCCCCTGTGGATCCAGGTCTTGACAGAGCCCTCCCTGCTTGAGCTGGTTGGCTGGTGGGCTCCCATCACTAGGTCCTATACTGCCAGTCGTTAGCCCAGCCCCACTATGATCTGCCTCTGCTGCCGCCTCATCCCCCTGTGTCCCTGCTTCACCAGCTCCTTGAGGAGGCACTGACCTCTGAGCCTGCCCCACCAGCTTTTTTGTTGTGTTTCCGACACCCAACAGCTCGGCTTGCTCCTTCTTTAGGCGGGCAAACTCGTTCCGCGTCCACTCCTCTAGCCTGGTAGGTGGAAATTAGGTAAAAAGACAGCATGCAAATCTGATGGAGGACAGGTGAGTCAAATGGAGAAAGAGCGTAGGGATAGGTAACATGAAAGGAATGCAACAGAGACTCCTAACAGAGTTTGGCTGCTTTAGGTGCCGGGTGAAGACTCTTTATTCGGGTACACTAACCCCGCACATCTCTTTGGATACATGAACTGCAGTATGCTGCGTATGTGTACTCTTTTCAGCGTGCTGCATACCTGTCTGGGTATGAGATTGCTGAGGCAAAGCGCCTGTAGTCCCCGGCACTCCAGCGCTCAAGCAGCACCCTGTGATGTGCAGATGTGAAGTGGCCCTGCTCAATCTTTTCATATGAATGAGGATGCACGGCCTCCGACTACTCATCCTTGTTCAAACCATGATAATAATGTACGCTCATGGTGGTCCAGGGCATCATCCTTGTCAGCTGTATAATATGCTGCAAGCTTACCTATAGGCACTGGTATGTGCAACAAGTTGGAGGAGCTGCGGATCAATGGAACTTCCCTCCAGGAGGCTGAAGCCACCACATATGATGTCTGCGTTAGAAGATCATGGAGTTTGCATTGAGATGCAATAACAAAGCACAAGAGAACACAGGCTGTCGCCATACCAGCTCAAATTCACAATGGGCTTGCATTACAAGGAGGTTACAGCTTGGCTCCTTGGTAGATTTGTGAGGCTAGCAGCCAAAACCATAGCAAGCAGGTTAGGCGTACCTGACGCTTTCTCATTCAAGGGTTGGAGCACGCTCACCATCCATTGACTGTGTTACAGAAGGCAGTAAATATGCATGTGAGAAAACAAATGTTCAAGACCCAAAACTCCAAAGTTCATCTTGGCCGAGCAATGGAGTACTAGGGCAGTGCCGGGCTAGCAACACCGGGGGGTTGCAACTGTATTGCGGCAGTATTGGAGTGTTGCTGACAAAAAAGAACAAGCTGCTCACCGGTATGATGCAGCTTCCGGGCCGTCTGGGCGTGCATGCAGTGCTCTTTGGAACCCTTCCCTTGTTCCGTCGGGGCTGGGATAGCCAAGTGGTGGCAAGAAGGGCAACACCAGTCAGATGCACATGATTCCAGCCTCGGCTCATACTGGCTTGGTGTCATTATGCATTACAGAATTGATACCTAACATTGTTCCGTCCTAGGCATGCAAAGACACACCATGAAAACAGAGAAAGGAGCCCAATTTGGCTTAAGACTGCTGACTGCTTCCTGGGGCACTTCTCCTCTCCTGTCACCAATGTCCAAGTGGCAGCTACAAAATTGTGTAAGGAATTACATTATAATTGGAAGGATTAACTTACCTGTGTTGTCTCCAGCATGCCTCATATGCGCTTTTTGTTGCAGTGACACATGCTAACAGAGGCCCGTAAAGATCGCGCAGCTGGGGAGGGAGGATAAGATATGCAATTGTCACACCAGGCAGCAGCAGAGCCCGTTAGATGCGTGCCATGAGCAGGCTCTTTTCTACCTGTGCATTTATTCTTTCTATCCGCGCTCGGCGCTGCTCTGTTTTCTGGCTGTTGTAGTAGGTAAAGATGTAACCTGTATGCACCGCGTGCATAAGTTTCTTTGTCACAATGTGTGGACTTATGTGCGCTTACGTGCGTGTGCATGTTGTGAGTGTATGTGTCTTTGTGTGTGCATATAAATGTCTTTTTGTGTGTGCATACACGTGTGTTATGTATATGTGTGTATGTGTGCGCGTACGTGCATGCGTGTGTGTGCCTATGCATGAGCGCGCACATGTGCGTATGCGCGTGTGCACGTGCGTGCACGCGTGCGTGCGTGTGTGTGCGTGTGTTTTGTGTTGTGTGTGTGTCTGTGTGTGTGTTTGCACGCGCGTGTGTGTCCACACAAATGTGTGTGTGCGTGGTTGTGTGTGTTTATGTGTGTGTGTGTGTGTGTGCACGTGTGCGCACGTGTGCATGTGCGCGTGCGCGCGCGTGCGTGAGTGAGTGTGCATGTGTGTGTGTGTGTGTGTGTGTGTGTGTATG
>LFCJ01002986.1_pt1 | contig 12303 bp, 15 predicted proteins | sample 643141 | NCBI WGS metagenome assembly LFCJ01 (sample SAMN03766243, study PRJNA286221) | soda lake metagenome | biome: soda lake; feature: Kulunda steppe; material: water; isolation source: sample B1-Br-g2 brine of Lake Bitter-1 | place: Russia: Kulunda steppe | collected 2010-07 | reverse complement strand
CCCCCTCTCTCTCTCTCTGCCCATGACAGTGCTGAGCTCGCTTTCTCTCATCATGGCAGTGCGAAGCTCTCCCTCTCTGCCCATGGCCGTGCCCCACTGACCCACACGCATGTATTTACCTAACCCCCGTTGCTCACTTGCGTGTGCCCTTGACCTGGCGGACGTAGGCGCAAGCCGCACGCACGGGCATTGCGCGCGCGCTACGGCTGTTTGTGCGCAGCGGCCACCTCATGAGCAGTGCCAGCCCCACCGCTGAAGCGCGCTCGTTGGCGTGGCTGCGCCGCCTGGCGCGGTGGGACAAGAGGTCGGTGGAGCGCAAAAAGCCTGGCAGGGAGAAGGCGCGCAAGGGCTTCGCGTGGGTCAAGCGCTAGGTGGGATGCCCATGCACAGGGCTGCGTTCCCTCCCCTCCTGTGGACCACGAGCGTGGGGTGGGGGCGGCTGTTGCTGGGCCTTGCTGCGCATGGAGCAAGGCGGGCGCTGGCGGATGCGTGCGCATGCCTGGTTGTAGAGGCACATGGCTGTGGGCGCACACGTGCGCGCAGGGCCAGGCGGCCTGCCTGCTCATCTAGCCATTAAGTGCGAGTGTCCTGCATGGGTGGCCTTGCACAGAGCGGAGGCCGCTGCGGTAGACATTGCTCTTTCAAATTGACTGCATTGCGCACAGTTTGCTTACTGTGTTGGGGGTTGCCTTGGATCCAGTGTTTTCCTGGATCCTATCAGCCTGAGGACCCGGCAAAAAGTCCACCTTAGCTTTCAGGCTTCATCCTCTGCTCTGTTGCCCAGAGGCTTTCCAACGCGCATCCAGGCTTAGTGGGGTGCGCTGTCACCACTGCGCTCTCAGGCCTGCCATTATAGTGCCCTTTAAGGCCACATTCAAGTTGTATGCATAATAATGTGTCCAGAAGGCACAGCACTGACATTGTAGCAGGACCCGTGGACCTTTCCTTAAGCTATGTTACGCTTTGCTCAACGTAGAGTTTGACGACCCTTCTCAGCGTAGAGTTTGACAACTGCAGTGTAGACTTTTTGCTGAGTTGCATTGCCTAGCAACGCTACACACGCTCACATCTGCTGGAGTGTGATTGTATGTACCCTCAGCATAGCATTTCTGACGAGCAAGGATTGCAAGGATTACAAGGATTCCTTGAGAGTCAAGAATTACATGGTTTACCCCGAGCCCTTGCAGACTGCTCCTAGTTACCATAACTAGGTACTACTAACCAAAAGTTAATATCGACAATGAAAGTTGACAGATATTGGCTAGGCCTTGTAACGCTAGAACTTAAAATTTGCAATGCAATTTATTGCCCTCGAGACCAGCGATCATGAAGGCTTATGATGGCCAGGCACCAGGCAAGCAGCCTAACCACCACACTGGCAGTCCACACTTATTGTCAATGGCCCGTTACCTTTAGCCGGGCTACTAGCTATTACTAGTATTTAACTTGCTTCCATCTCAACTGACAGGGGAGGGGAGACTATATAGCTGTACAGCTACGTAATCTTACAGGGTAGTTACAAGTTAGGGTCAACCGCCAGCCAGGTCATTAGATCGATTGGTTTGTTGCTCGTCTTCGCCAGCCAAAAAATAGTCCATACTATTAGTAATGTCCGAAATGAAAGGGCAGAGAGATCTTACAGGGTAGGGGCAATTGGCCACTGCTGCAGAGCCAGCCATTTGGGTACCTCGTCATTACCAGCCTGGTCTGAGATCAATTTAAATGTCCTAGAATGAAGATCTTTCACCAAAGCTCAGGTACTCTTCGGCTAGTGACCATTGTGACTTCACACTTAGGCGGTGACCGTAAAAATTTCTGCAGCTGGGCCAGATTTAGCGGACCTTGACCTGAACGGTACTGCTACAACATCGTGATGGTGACCAGATGGTCTTAATTGAAAAGTGATGCACTACCTTTCTTTAGAAGACAGGTTTTGCAGCCTGCTGCTGACATTTTACCGACCAAAAGCGAGGTGTTGTGTGCATGCCAGCAGATAAGCATTACGTCTTAGTTTCCGTGTCATAATATATCTTGGCGGTTAGCGTTTGGGTTGTGGTACTCTAGCTAGTAGCCATGCGTTTCACAGTCACCTTACCCTCTACAAAAGTAAGGACACTGCTGAGAGCAACAAAAATTGTAAGCAACCAAGGGGTAAGCAAGTTCCTCCCGCACAATGGCACAAAAATCGCTCTCACTCTCAATTACATCATCAATAAGTGACTGCCATTCTTCAATGAATCAAATGCAAAAGTACCCGACAGCACCCCGCAGCCCTGCCCAGTGAGGGCTGCTGCCCGAAAGCATCACCGATGAAAATGGAGTGCGCCAAGGCCGTCAGTTCGAGTGCCTCCCTTGCTACAAGACTGTCATTGCACTAGGCCTGCGCTCACCAGAAAGCATTTATTGGAGCGCAGGACCCTCCATATGCTTGGAAGCTTCCCCAGAGCGCGTCCCACCACCCTGCTCGCTGCCCCCCTGCGCTGCAGCGTCCCTTGCTGCTGCCTCCCCTTCCTTGCTCTGGGGCTGGCGCACGCGCGCCTGGGGCTGCTGCTGCTGCTGCTGCTGCTGCTGCTGCTGCCACGTGCGCACCCCGAGAGCGCTCCGACTTCCCCCCCGCACGCTCACGCGCGCCAGCGCCTTCAGCCGGGTCGCCAGCAAGCGCTCTTGCTCTGGCCGCAGGTGGCCCGCCGCCAAGTGGCCGCGCGCCGCTGCCACCAAGCCTGCAAGCCACTTCCGCTTGAGCGTGCGTGCCAAGTGTGCACGCTTGACTGTCAGTGGCCCCAGTGCAGACGCGCCCAGCCTGGTTGCAGTGTCCAGCCTGGGCAGCATGAAGATGGAGGCGGACACGAGGTACACCAGGTCTTTAGGGCTGGCCTGGGGCAGCTTGGGCAGCGCTGCCTCAAAGAAAGCGGTTGTCCAGTAGACGGGGAAGCGCACATGCAGCCTGCGGGGCAGGGCAGGGCAGGGCAGGGCAGGGCAGGGCAGAGGGGATGTGACACAAATGAGGGGCAAGGCCATGATGGCATAAGCTGTGTGTGCACGTGCGCCTGTGTGTGTGAGTGCCTATGTCTTTCTGTGTTTCTGTCTGTATATGTGCGTGCATGCGTGTTAACGCGTGCATGTTTACGTGTGCATATTCACAGGTGTGCGCGTAGGTGGGTTGTGCGCACCTGTGTTGTGTGTGCTCGATCACATCCAGGAGTGTCGTGCGTAATGTCCAACTAGTCACTTAAGGAGTGGCCCTCATGCCTCAGCAGAGTGGCCCAGCCACAGGCATACAGCTGGCCATGGCAAAGTGATGCGTACACGTACCTTGCTCACCATTAAGTGCTCAGTATCCAGTGCGTGCCATGCCAGACACGCACTTGGCACGCACGAACCCAGGCGGCTGTGTGTGTCCTGCCATGCCAGTCACGCAATCATGCTGCACGCGCAAAGCCGCGCCAAATGCGAGCATGGGTCTCACCGGCAGAGCGACAGTCCCAGCAGCCCGAGCTCGTGGGCGCTGAAAGCCGGTAGGCTGCCTTGTGTGGAGGCAAAGAGGCAGGTGAGCCAGTCCCGGGGCACTGGCATCTGTAGGCACGCAAAGACGTATGTGTGTGTGTGAATATTTAGCATACATGCATGTTTGCATGTGTGTGTGTGTGTGTGTGTGTGCACGCGCATATGTGCGTGCATGTGTGCTACTGTGTGCACAGACAGGCATGCAGTGTGAGCTGGCTTCAGTATTCCAAAGAGGAACCTGGCTAGAAAAAGGCATTCACTTGCACACACGGCCTTGATCATCCTACTTGCTAAGACAACAGCTTGTTGAGATCGCAGCTGGCCTCCGACGGGTGAGCGACATAGGATCTATGCCAGGCACTGCCGCACCTGCTGTCATCTTGGCAAACCCCTATCTATTCTCCGGCGGTGACTGAGGTGGTCACGCTATCAGGTCAGCGTGCTCCACCATTGCTGCTGCTGTGTTGCAACAAGAGCACACAGATGCACTTTCTTGCACAACACACCTGTAGCTGTGCCAGGCTGCGCAGCAGGGTAGCCCAGTCCTTGGGTTTGAACTCAGACCCTACCAAGAAGATGGCCAGCAGGCAGTCCCGCCACCAGTCTGCATTTGCGTGTGCGCGTGTGAGTGAGCACGCATGTGCTTAACACCATGAAGCTGGCCAGCAGGCAGTCCCGCCACCAGTCTGCATTTGTGTGTGCGCGTGTGAGTGAGCACGTATGTGCTTAACACCATGAAGCTGGCCAGCAGGCAGTCCAGCCACCAGTCTGCTCTTGGGGGCAGAAGTGTGACCTGAAGCGCGTGAGGTGGCATGCACGCAGAGGAGGAGAGGAAGGAGAAGGAGAAGTTTGCACGTGTCACTACAATCCTGGGCATGTGCTTGAAGATGGTCGCAAGGGCTGTGTGCCTCTAAGCAGAGCCATCTCCCATCCTGCGTTGCTTGTGTAAGGCCCCCCCGTCCCCCCCTCTCCTCATCCTGTCTTGCCTGCATGCGCTCTAGATGGGGGAAGACCTGCCACTCCTCTGACGGCACGATTGCCGGGTGACAGAGCCACTTGAGCTTATTTCACTGCTCAAAAACACAAGGCCTCTGCCCTTCCACTGTCCCCTCCTTGGCCTTAAAGACCTGCTTGCGACCTTCCACTGTTCTCCCCTGCTCAGCCTTTGGAAGGACCACCCCCTTCCCCCCTTCTTTCTTTGGATAGCAAGATAATTTCCAAGCTCTCAGGAGGCCAAGAAGGGGCACCTACTAATGGAACATCAGCACCTCACGCTACTTCAATGAATCATGCATCTTCCCAAGACATCATCTCTTAGTGCTCAAGGCCAGCCATTCACACAGCCGCAAACACCTCCAGGCCCCCTTTAATCTCCCCTGGAGCTTTGAGTGTGCAAAGCCGCGTTGATGGCGGTCTTGCTCCTCATGTTAGGTCTGACTGAATCAGGCATGCATGCGCAAGCGTCCCACTCATTCATGCCAGTGCACGTATCCCTGCTCCCCCAGAAGTCGTGGGCAGCTGGAGCTGCTCAGGTACTCTTGGGAGAATTTGCAGCATAGTGTTGAGGCTGAGCTTTCCTGCCCAGACAGATACATCGCAGAAATGAGGCCAGAGAGGGTGACCCATCACTCTCTGGCCTCAATTCCGCAATGTACGTCTACCTCCATGGGTGAGGAAGCCCACAGGGAGCTGTGGCATGGAGCTGGCATGGATTTCAGAGGAGATGGGCGGAGGATAACAGAGGGGCCTCTACCAGGGAGCAAGCAGGATCTCGGCCTGGGTCATGCTTGCTGCTTGTTCAGACCCCTCTGCTGGGACCCTTTTGTCCAGACCCTTCTGCTGGGAAGCAGCAGCATGGAGTTGGGACAGGACGCACAGGCGGAGCCTCAGACGGCTGCATCAGCTAGGTGATGGAGGGGTCCGGGGAAAGAAAGGGGGCAGGTATCTTGTTCTGCACACGATCCCTTTGAGTGCTCACCAAGCACCACAAATGCTGAGTCACATGGTATGAGCAATATCTTAGGGGCTCAATGTGTTTGATAAAACCTGTGTGGAGTGAGAAGTGACATAGCATTCAAATGGACCTGAGTTCTGATGTACCATTGAGCGCTTTCATGTTCATGAGGACGGTTGTTCATCTCAGAATTCAATGGCAATGTCCAGACATGTTCCATGCCTGTACAAGCAGAACTCCCCCCCTGATGTTTGGAAGTTTGTAGTTTATAGTAAGGCATGCACTCCAAGGAAGCTGCTGCTCACATCAAGATCTATGGCCCTCTTCCGTCTCCGCCCATCAGCATTAACTCCCTTCGGTTGATCACCTGTGGGGCGAGCTCACCTGAGAGGGGAATGATCCGAAGGGCGGCCATGGAGGACAGCACGCTGCCGAACTGGTGGGGCGCAAAGCTGGGCAGCAGCCAGCGGGACCCCCGCTGCATGACCCTGCAAATGCACAGCCATCATCCACAAGGGGCATATGCAGCGTGGTGCGTGTGCACATGTGTGTGTATGCTGTTGCTGTGTGTGGTCTGGTGTGCATGTGTGTATGCGTGTGCGTGTTTGTAGATGTGCATGCACGTATTCACATGCCTGGGCGCGTGATCAGTCATACCCAACATGGCAGCTAGAGTGTGCATGGTGCCTCAGTGTACGCACAAGCTCAAGTGAGAGGCCCGGCTGCACTTCCAAGCTGCATGCATGAATCTTGGGCATGCATGTTGGGCACACGTGATGGCCTGGCAGATTGCAGAGGGTAGCTGAGCTGGCGCCAGCAACTGTGTTGTGTAGATGCAACGGTTGAGTAGAACGTGCGTCATCTCCATGTGCTGTGGTTGTGGCGTAGGGTTGCTATGCTGTGACGTACGGCTGTGGTGTACCGGTTTGCTCTGCTGGTTGTGGCATATGGGTTTGCTGCACTGTGACCCCCTTCCACCTGATTTCCCTGCGCATGCCCTGCTGCAAACTGAAAGCGCGTGCACTCACGCACGTGAATATTCAAACACAAGACAATGCACACACGTGCGAGCATGCACACATTGAACATCACACACATAGACAAGCATTCACGCAGCACACAGCACACATCTTACACACACAAGCATGCACACGTCAAATCAAACATCACACACATCGAACATCACACATTACACAAGCATTCACATAGCACATTATGCGCACACACTACTCACCTGCTCCAGTAGCCCTGTGGCCGTGCCTTCAGCTTCACCAGTGCTTTCAGCATCGTGTCCAGCGCGCGCGGGTCCATCACATCCAGCCCCCCCAAGCTGCCGCCCCCGCCCCCGCTCCCGCTGCCGCCACCACCAGTGCTGCTGACCTCACCCTGGTCCCTGAGAGTGCTTGCAGCAGCCCTGGCTACGAATCCAGTGCTGCCAGGTGGCGGTGGTGGTGGTGGTGCAGCTGCTGCTGCCGCAGCAGCAGGCGAAGCAGGTGCCGCCCCAGGGCGCGCGCGCTCACTGGCACTGTCGCCACCGCCGCTGCCCGCACGACCACCGGGGCGGACGTCACGCTTGCTGGTGCTGCTGTAAATGGTGTTGGTGTTGGACAGCAGCACCAGTGAGCGCCACCAGAAGCGGGCCATCCAGGAGATGGGGGGCACCACACCTGCGTGCGGATGGGCACAGGATCCACGCACTGTGCATACCTTCAGCAAGGTAATGCAAAGAGAAGACGGTTGATGGATTCGATACGCCACTGCCTTGTAATGCACAACAGAGGACATGCAGAGCAGTGAACTCAAAATTCGGAAGGCTTTCCGATGCACCTGCATCCTGGCACTCATCCCCAGGCGAGCCCGAACTTGCACCAGCAGTTCCTACCGCTGGCAGAACCCCCCTGAAACACTACGGAAAGGCACACCGAAGCAGCGGTCAATGAGAGCCTCTTGCACAACGTTTGCATTCACATCCACGCACGCACACACGCGCGCATGCGCGCACACACACACACACACACACACACTCCACACGCGCGCACGAGAGGCGCGTGCATCACAGCAGCAGGCGCTGCACGCCACACCCACCCCAGCCTGCTAGCCCATGCAGCAGCGTGGCCAGCTCAAACGCAGAGTATTCCTTCTTGCTTAGCTGCTGCCCGGTGGCGTCGAGCAAGGCGTGCACGAAGGGCTGGAAAGAGGGTGGGGCAGACACAGAGCATGGGCCACGTACAACCAGCTTGCCATGCTGCTGCTGCTGCTGCTGCTGCTGCTGCTGCTGGGGGGGCCTTGCGAGGTCGGCAGCCGACAGCGCTCCATTGGAAGGGCACTCGCCCGCCTCACCCCCGCTGCCGCTCCCGGCACCACCACCGACGCCGGCAGCGCCGTGGCCGGTGCTGCTCCCGGCGGCCAATGAAGGCTGCGGCGGCGCCTCAGTTGCGGCGGGCAAGGGCTCCCGCAGGGCGGGCCGCTTGAGCAATTCCCACACGGACCAGACGGTCATGGCCATGGCAGGCCCGTCCCTGGAGTGCACGGCACCAGCCAGTCAGGCAGGATGCGAGGCCCGTACAACTCACATGCCTATGGCGTGCCTGCTTCGCTTGTGTCATCACGCTTCCAGGTCTTTGTGTTGCTGCATGTGTGCTCCCAGACCCTGTGCTTGCATGCATGCGCTCATCAGCGCCACAGGCGTGCCAGCGCCCCTAGAGATGGCGGGGCCGTCAGAGAGGGGAGCGCGTGCAGGCACGCTGTCATGGTGCTGCATGGTGCTATGCACAGACATTTTCCGGTGCATGCATGCATGTGCTGGCTTTTCCCGTCAGCTGTCTGCTCGACATGCATGTCGGAGCGGCTTTCAAGGACACGGGTATGTCATGTATGTACAGCGCTGACAGCAGGTTAGCAGCTCACAGGTGACAAGCTCCAGTTTTAACAGCTCGGGCACATGAGCCAACACATGCGTGTGCATGCGCGCATGTATGATGCATCAAGAAATTCCTTGCGCCCTAACAGCCACAACACGCACACACTCACGCACCACAAGCGCAAACGCACGCGCGCGCAACACGCACAACACACATACACACACACCTGGCCAGCTCCTGTATCAGGCTGCCCTGCAGGACCTCCAGGGCCCGGCCTAGCCACCGCTGCGGCGGCCGCAGCCCCATGCGCGCCAGCACATACAGCAGCTGCGCCAGCTCCTCCGCGCGGAACATGCCGGCTGTTGGCTCGGGTTCATGACCATCTCCTGCCGGCGCAGCCAGCCCTGGCTGGTATGCTGAGCCGGCCTGCAGCTCCGCCTCCACCCCGGGCCCTCCTTCTGCCCCGCTGCACGCCCCACCCTTGCTGCTGTTGGGGCCCAGGAAGGCGGCGGCGGCATCCAGGTGCAGGGCGACCCAGCTGCTACACTCGTGAGGGGGCAGCCCCGCGGCTGCGGGCCCCCCCATCAGCGCGACGCCGCGCACGACTTGCAGCAGCGCCTGCAGGCAAGGAGCACGGGCATGCGTGTGCAGTCCAGTTGCCGCGCGCACATATGCACATGTTGTTGAACTTGCACGTATGCGCACACACGCATGTGCATGTGTATACACACACACACACCACGGCACGCAAAGCCTGGACATCTGCAGGCACCACAATCTGCAGCAGCCCTCAGCGCTGTGTCTCACCTGCGGGGTGTACGTGCCGTGCCCCACGTGCTGCTGCGATGCGTGCAGCGCGGCCGCCATCCACTGCCGCGGTGGGCGCGCCCCGAGCATGGCCAGGCCCAGCAGCAGCTGCGACAGCTGGTGGGGCCGGAGGCGCGGGAGCATGGGCTGCGTGGCCTGCAGGGCATGGGTACACCAGATGAGGTGAGGTGAGGCGTGTGGGGGCGTGTGTAGGGGGAGGGGGGGAGTGAGGTGCGTGTTGGGGATGGTCTGCAAAGCATGAGGGCACCAAGTGGGGTCTGCAAAACATGAGGGCACCGGGCGATGCGAGGTGTGTGCTTGGGAAGGGTGTGCTTTGGGCCTGCACACTGAGGGCACCAAATGGGGCAAGGTGTGTGTGCCTGGGGAGTTTTTTTTATAGGAGGGGCCTGCAGGGCACGGGTGCACCTGGTCATGCGAGGTGCGTGTCGGGGAGAAGGGCCATGTGTGTGGGGGGGTGCGCCGCTAGGGCTGCTTGCCACTGATGTGCAATGAGGCTCAAGCCGCCTCACTGTCTACCTGTGGTGAGTATGCCGCCAATCATTGCACAACACAAAAGCACAATAAAGCAAGGTCAGGCAACACACGCACACCAGCTGCTGGGTGCGGTCGGCCCCTTCGCACATGCGCACTGCCTGCTGGCAGCACCCAGTACCACCTGGTCCCGGGGAGGGCTCTTCAGCTTGCGCTGGACGACCTATTCGCACTCAACAGCAGCAGCCGCGGCCCACCCCCTAACACGGCAGGCCCCTTATGATGCAGCAGCAGCAGTAGCCGCAGCCCACTCCCCAACACAGCAGGCCCCTTAGCACGCAGTGGTAGCAGCTGTGACCCACTATCCACACAGGAGGCCCACCAGCACGCAGTGGTAGCAGCTGTGACCCACTATCCACACAGGAGTCACCAGCACGCAGCGGCTGCTGCCAGCCGCCCGCACATGAACAGCCCACCCACACACCAGCACTCAGCAGCAGCAGCTGGCCCACCCACACGGGCCCACCCACACGGCCCCAGGTGCCATGCGCAGCTGCCACCACATGGCCCCAGGCGCCATGCGCAGCGTTCACCCACACGGCCCCAGGCGCCATGCGCAGCACTCACCAGCAGCAGCTGGCCCACCCACACAGGCCCAGGCGCCATGCGCAGCTTGCCCGCCGCCCACGCCAGGCTGGCCAGCTCAGGCGGCCCCATGGCCAGCAGGCGCGGCCCGGAGGCGTTCAGGAAGGCCTGGCTCCAGGAGGGTGCCGGCACAAAGCCCAGCCGCGCGAGGCCCCACAGCGTGTTGGCCAGGTGCTGCGCGTGGGCGGGCGGGCATGGGGCGGCATGTGTTGGGGCAGGCGCGGGCGCGGCGCGGCGCGGGGCGGCGTTTGGGGCTGATGGGGGTGGAGCAGGGTGAGGCGGGGAGCGTGGAGAGGCGTGGGTAGGCGAGGCAGTGCCAGGCGCGGCGCTGGCACCGCACGGCCAACACGGCGCGGCGCGGCACGGCACGGCACAGCACGGCGCGGCGCGGCACGGCACGGCGCGGCACTGGCACGGCAGGGCGCGATGCACAGGGAGGGCGGGCAGGCACATGGGTGAGGCGGCAAGGCGCGGCGTGAAGCCGCGAGCGCAGACACACAGCGCAGGACTCCGGCTGCCGCATGACTCTCAAGGTCATATACGCAAAAGGGCAAGCAGCTCCACACGCCTTCTGTAGGACACAGCAGAGCCCACAGCATCACACAAACACTGCCTGCCCAAGGGCATGCCCGCACATGATGCGCACATGTGCGCGAGCGCGCGCGCATGCGCGCCAGGGGCGCACGCACCTGGGGCTCCATGCGCAGCAGCACCGTGTAGGCCTGCTTGAGGAGCTTGCGCACGATGTCCGGAGCCACCCTATACTGCTTGCCATCAAACAGCAGCCGTCCAAATGCCCACAGCGTGTTGGACACATCCATAGGCCCAAAGTCGTGGAGCCTGCAGGCAGCATGTGTGTGTGTGTGTCTGTATCTGCACGTATGTATGTTTGTGTTCGTATTCAGGGGCGCGTGTGCCTCTCGGGTGTCGTGCCACCCACCATGTCTTGCACAAATGGAGCACAGCCCTGTAGTCCTGTAGAGCGCAGCGCGAGGTCTGAGCCTGTAGCCCTTCAGAGCCCGTAGCCCTATAGAGCTTGCAGCCCCATAGAGCGCGCAGCGCGAGGCAGGTCCGGGCAGAGCCTATCACGATGAGTGGCGAGGCTGCTTTTATGCATAGTGGCGGGGGCGGGATGAGAAGGGAGGGGAGCCACTCACTTCAGGTCAAGCGCGTTGTAGTACATGACCATCCACTCCCGATCTGGCGAGTACCCCAGCACCACGCAGCTCCAGATGATGTTGGCCAGGTTCTGGGGCGTGCCCATGTCCAGCCGGTACTGCACGGCCTGCAGGGGGGCACGCGGTGCGGCCAAAACAAAACAAGGCCAGGTGTTGCCAACCAGGGGATATAGGGGGTGCTCACGCTCAACAGCTGGTGCTGCGCGGCCTGTTCGGGCGTCCATGCCAATCGCAGATGGTATGGGCGAGGCATGTTGGCCTGCCAGCGCAGGATGAGCCCATGCCCACCTGCTACTGCGCGGCCTACATGGGTGCACACAACTCTGGTAGAGGGCATATAGGCAGGAGATGCTGGCCGGTGCGCTCCACGCCCCGGGGTTTTGCCGGCACTATGCGGCCTGCAGGCGGGCACATGCTGCCAGCAGGTAGCATGGGCATGTGAAGGTGGCTGTGATGTTGTGACTGCACCACCACACACAGTACCGCATGTACACGCACGCATGCGCTCCCAGCACCCACCCTCATGAGCTCGTCCACCAAGCGCATGTCCGGCACCCGTAGCACCGCCAGCGTGTACAGCGTGTTGGCCACGCCCTGCACATCCAGGACCTGCAGCTCCCTGTGCACGAGTCTGATGAGGGAGTCCAAGAGGGCCCTGACGCCTGGAGGCTGAAGGGCGAGACTGACAGAGGGTCTGCGCCTGCCGTGCGCGCGTGGTGCATGGAGGGTGGCGGGCTCAGGCTGCTTCTGCTCGGTCAGGGAGCCGGGCGAGAGCGCTATCGGGGCGGGCGCCTGTGCATTGGATGATGGCGGTGGTGCCCACTGAGACCCAGGGGCGTTGGACATGCTGTTCCCGCGACTG
>LFCJ01002985.1_pt1 | contig 12303 bp, 10 predicted proteins | sample 643141 | NCBI WGS metagenome assembly LFCJ01 (sample SAMN03766243, study PRJNA286221) | soda lake metagenome | biome: soda lake; feature: Kulunda steppe; material: water; isolation source: sample B1-Br-g2 brine of Lake Bitter-1 | place: Russia: Kulunda steppe | collected 2010-07 | reverse complement strand
GCTCTTCCGATCTCGGCGACGGCCGAGACGCCGGGCACCGACATCACCCAGGCCGAGGACGCGATGCGCGCGCTCGGGCAGGCGCCGCTCTTCATGCTGCGCGCCGGCGAGGGCGCGCTCGACACCGCGCTCGACGCCCGCGGCTACGCCACGGAGGCCGAAACCGAGATCCTCGCCGCCCCCGTCGCCCGCGTGGCCGAGCCGCGCCCGCGCGGGCGCCGTGTCTATCCGGTCTGGCCGCCGCTCGCGGTGCAGGCCGATCTGTGGGCGGCGGGCGGCATCGGCCCGGCGCGGCTGGCCGTGATGGCGCGCGCGGCGGGGCCGCGCACGGCGCTTCTGGCGCGCCGCAACGACCGCGTGGCCGGGGCGGCCTTCGTGGCGCTGTCGGGCGGCACGGCGATGCTGCACGCGCTGGAGGTGCCCGCGCCGTGGCGCCGGCAGGGTGTGGCGCGCGACATCCTGCGCGCGGCGGCGGCCTGGGCCGAGGCACAAGGGGCGCAGGACTTCGCCGTTGCCGTCGAGCGAGCGAACACTCCGGCGCGCGCGCTCTTTGCCGCGACGGGCATGACCCGCGCGGCGGCGTATCACTACCGCGCTTAGAGGCGGGCGGCGAGACGCGCGCCCTCGTCGATGGCGCGCTTCGCGTCGAGCTCGGCGGCGATATGCGCCCCGCCGATGACATGCGGCGTGCGCCCCGCCGCGATGAGCGCATCGGCCAGCGCGCGCGCGGGCTCCTGCCCGGTGCACAGCACGACCGTATCGGCGGCGATGAGCTCCGCCGCGCCGTCGCGCGTGATGTATACGCCCTCGGGGGAGATGCGCTCATAGGTGACCCCGCCGAGCATCCGCACCCCCTTCATGCGCAGACCGGCCCGGTGAATCCAGCCCGTGGTCTTGCCGAGCCCGCGCCCGGGCTTGTCGGCGCGCCGCTGCATCAGGGTGATCATGCGCGCGGGCGGCGCCGGGGCGGGGCCCTCGGGCGCGAGCCCTGCGCGCGCCGTCTGCGGGTCCGTCACCCCCCATTCGCGCCGCCAGGCGGCGGCGTCCAGCGTCGGGCTCGGCCCGTCCTGGGCAAGGAAGGTCGCCACGTCGAAGCCGACCCCGCCCGCGCCGATGATCGCCACGCGCCCGCCCACCTCGGCACCACCCCGCAGCACATCCGTATAGGCGTGCACATGCGCGCCGTCCTGCCCCGGCAACTCCGGATCGCGCGGGCGCACGCCGGTGGCGATCACGACCTCGTCGAAATCCGCGAGCATTTCGGCATCGGGCGCGGTGCCGGTGCGCAGGGCCACGCCCGTGCGGGCGAGCTCGCCCTCGAACCAGTCCATCAGCCCGGCGAATTCCTCCTTGCCGGGGATGCGCCGGGCCATGTCGAGCTGGCCGCCGGGGTGCGCGGCGCGCTCAAAGAGGGTGACATCATGGCCGCGCCGGGCCGCGACGATGGCGGCCATCATGCCGCCCGGCCCCGCGCCGACCACGGCGATGGGCCGCGGCGTGGCGGCCGGGGTATAATTGAGCTCGGTCTCATGGCCCGCGCGCGGATTAACGAGACAGCTCGCCACCTTGCCCGCGAAGGTATGATCCAGACAGGCCTGGTTGCAGGCGATGCAGGGAGTGATCTCGCCGCCGCGCCCGGCGCGCGCCTTGGCGACGAAATCGGAGTCCGCCAGAAACGGCCGCGCCATCGAGACCATGTCCGCGCAGCCCTCGGCGAGCACGGCCTCGGCGACCTCGGGGGTGTTGATGCGGTTGCAGGCGATGAGCGGGACGCCGACCTGCCCCATCAGCTTGCGGGTCACCCAGGCAAAACCCGCCCGCGGCACCGATGTCGCGATGGTGGGCACGCGCGCCTCGTGCCAGCCGATGCCCGAATTGAGCACATCGGCCCCGGCGGCCTCGATGCGGTGCGCGAGCGCGACGATCTCGGGCCAGCTCTGGCCGTCGGGGACCAGATCGATCAGCGAGATGCGGTAGATCAGCAGCATGTCGGGCCCGATCGCGGCGCGGACCCGGCGCACCACCTCCACGGGCAGGCGCATGCGCTGCTCGGCATCGCCGCCCCAGGCATCAAGGCGCCGGTTGGTGCGCGGGGCGAGGAACTGGTTGAGCAGATAGCCTTCCGAGCCCATCACTTCGACGCCGTCATAGCCCGCCGCGCGCGCCCGCTCGGCCGCGGTGGCGATGTCGGCGATCTGCGTTTCGATGCCGTCTTCGTCGAGCGCCTGCGGCATGAAGGGGGCGATGGGGGCCTTCACGGCCGAGGGCGCGACGCATTCCTTGCCGTAGGCGTAGCGCCCGGCATGCAGGATCTGCATCGCGATACGCCCGCCCTCCGCATGGACGGCGTCGGTGACGCGGCGGTGGCCGGCGATATCGGCCTCGGTGAAGAGCCCCGCCGCGCCGGGAAACACGCCGCCCTCGCGATTGGGGGCCATGCCGCCCGTGATCATCAGCGCCGCCCCGCCGCGCGCGCGCTCGGCGTAGAAGGCGGCGACGCGGTCCCAGGCGCCCGTCTCCTCGAGCCCGGTATGCATCGAGCCCATGACGATACGGTTTGACAGCGCGAGCGGGCCGAGATCGATGGGGGCGAAGAGATGGGGATAGGCGGGCATGCGGGCTCAATCCTCCTCGCGCGGGGCGTGCTGGTGGCGGAATGCGGATTTGAGCAGTTCGAGCTCGGCGCGCAGGAGCGCGATCTCGGCCTGCGGATCCCCCGTCACCGGCGCCCCCGCGGTCACGACGAAGCTCGCCAGCCGTTCCTCCGTCCCGGACGCGCGGATCACGAAGATCTGCAGCCCCTCTCCGATGAGATGCGCCGGGATCGGCACGTCAAGCCGCCAGCGCCCCTCGCCGAGCGGCGCCAGCGCCGGACGCGCGAGCACGGCCGACTCGTGGAGCACCTCGATATCGGGCGGCTGCGGGCCGGGGCCGGTGACGACGCCGCTCCAGACGCCGCCGGCGATGCCGGTTGCTGTGACGGTTATGGTCATCGCGGCCTCCTTCAGGGCTCGGCGCGGGGGCGCCGGGAGAGCGTGATGTCGGTGAGCGTGATGCGGTTCATCGCGGGGCTTTCGATGATCAGGTCGAGCCAGGCATGCTCGATGCGGTCCGCATCGATGCGCGAATAGGCCAGGTCGAAGGCGACATGGGCGGCCCCGTCCGCGGCCTGCTCGGCGGGGATGTGGCGCAGGAGTTCCTCGGTGTTGGGGCCGTGCCGGATGTTGAGGCGCGCGAAGAGCGGGCTCGTTCGCTCGGCCTCGACGCGCACGGCAAGATCGAAGATATCGCGCCCGGTCGCGGTGCGCCATCCGGCGTCGGGCAGATCCAGAACCAGCGACAGGAAGCTGCCCTCGAAGGCATAGGCTTCGAGCACCAGCGCAAAGGGCGGGTGCGCGCCCCCGCCGGCACCGCGCCGCTGGACGAGCGCGATCTGGCCCCTCGGGCAGTCATGAAAGAGCTTGAGCCCCGGGTCGATCTCGACGCCCGGCGGGGCGGGGACATGGCTGGCGACGGGCTGTGTCAGATGCGGCGGGCGCCAGATCCATTGCGTTCCCGGCGCGTGCAATGGCGGCGCGGCGCGGCGCAGGAGCTGCGTGGCGGCGGCGTGCTCGGCGGCGTCGAGGCGCGGCCGGGTGGCGCGCAGCTCGCGCAGGAGGCGACGCAGCGCGGCGGGCGGCGCGGCCCTGGCACCCTGCGCCGCCCCGTCGAGCCGCTTGCGCAGTCGGCGCAGCAGCAGCGTATCGAAAAGGCCGGATCCTGCGGGCGTCATGGCGTGGCTCCCGGCTCTGGCTCCGCTCAGCTTGCGCTGCCATCGGCATTGGCGGCCATGACCGCGCGCACGAACGCCTCCAGCGTGACCTCGCGGCCCGAATCGTCGAGCGGATGCGCCGCGGGCGATAGCGCCGACAGGCTGACGATATGCCCGCCAAGCTCGAAGATCGCGCGGCGGTAATCGGGCGCGATTTCGGGGCCGTCAAAGGCGCTCTCATCGGTGAGCCGCACGAACAGCACGCCCTCTCGCTCCCCGGTTTCCAGCACCTCGACGCTGTCGGCGTTACCGTCGCGGCTCAGCGCGGCGCGCCCGGGCTCGGAGGCGAGGAAGTCGGCAAGCTCGTCGAGCGCGTCGCCGATGGGCGGCATCTGGGTGCCGGTCTCCAGGACGCTGGCGGTGAGCACCGCGCTGCGATCCGGGCGCGGCGCGTCGGGCGACTGCTCGAGCGCGGCGCAGCTGCCCAGGAAAACCACCGGCGCGTCGCCGTCCTGCGTGGCCTCGGTGTCGATGCAGTAGCCGCGCGGCCCCGCGATCGTCACCGCGCCGCCGGCGACATCGATGCTCTCGACGGTCCCGTCGCCGCCCAGGCCCAGCCCGTCGCAGGCGGCGAGCAGCAGCGCCGCCCCCGCGAGCGCGGCGCGGCTAGAGATCCATGTAGACATGGCGTTCGCCTGCCGCGCCGGGATGGGTGACCGCGCCCTTGCGCGTCGCGCCGACGAGCTGGGCGTATTTCCACAGCGCGCCGGCGCCGTAATTCGTCTCGCGCGCGCCGGGCCAGGCCTTGCGGCGCTTGTCGAGTTCGTCATCGGACAGATCGACCGACAGCGCGCCGGTCACGGCGTCGATGGTGATCATGTCGCCATTGCGCAACAGCGCGATCGGCCCGCCATGCGCGGCCTCGGGGCCGACATGCCCCACGCAGAAGCCCCGCGTCGCGCCCGAAAAACGCCCGTCGGTGATCAGCGCGACCTTCTTGCCGCGCCCCTGCCCCGAGATCGCGGCGGTGGTGGAGAGCATCTCGCGCATGCCCGGCCCGCCCGAGGGGCCCTCGTTGCGGATCACGATGACCTCGCCATCGGCATATTCGCGCGCCTTCACCGCGGCAAAGGCCTCCTCCTCGGACTCGAAGACGCGCGCGGGGCCCGTGAAGACCTGTTCCTCGGAACTCATCCCCGCGACCTTCACGATCGCACCGTCGGGAGCGAGGTTGCCCTGAAGGCCCACGACGCCGCCGGTCTTCGTGATCGGCGCATCGACGGGGAAGATCACGCGGCCATCGGCTTCGCGCTCGACGCGGTCGATCTCCTCGCCGATGGAGCGGCCGGTCACGCTCATGCAGTCCTCGTGGATCAGCCCGGCGCGGCGCAGCTCCTTCATCACCACGGGCACGCCGCCGGCCTCGTAGAGGTCCTTGGCGACATACTCCCCGCCCGGCTTGAGGTTCACGAAGTAGGGGGTGTCGTGGAAGATCTCGCACACATCCAGAAGATCGAACTCGATCCCCGCCTCATGCGCGATCGCGGGCAGGTGCAGCCCGGCATTGGTCGAGCCGCCGGTGCAGGCCACCACGCGGGCGGCGTTCTCGAGGCTCTTGCGGGTGACGATGTCGCGCGCGCGGATGTTCCTGTCCAGAAGGTTCATCACCGCGGCGCCCGAGGCCTCGCAATACTGGTCTCGGCTCTCGTAAGGAGCGGGCGCGCCGGAGGAGTTGGGCAGCGCGAGCCCGATCGCCTCGGAGACGCAGGCCATGGTGTTGGCGGTGAACTGCCCGCCGCAGGCCCCCGCCGAGGGGCAGGCCGCGCGCTCGATCACCTTGAGCGCGGCCTCGGAAAGGTTGCCGGCCTGGTTCTGGCCCACCGCCTCGAAGACGTCCTGCACGGTGATGTCGCGCCCGTCGAGCCGGCCCGGCAGGATCGAGCCGCCATAGACGAACACCGACGGCGTGTTGAGCCGCACCATCGCCATCATCATCCCCGGCAGCGACTTGTCGCAGCCCGCAAGCCCCACCAGCGCGTCATAGCCATGCCCGCGCATCGTCAGCTCGACGGTGTCGGCGATCGCCTCGCGCGAGGCCAGCGAGGAGCGCATCCCCTCATGGCCCATCGCGATGCCGTCGGTCACGGTGATGGTGGTGAATTCGCGCGGCGTGCCATGCGCGGTGCTCACCCCGGCCTTGGCAGCCTTGGCCTGGCGCGAGAGCGCTATGTTGCACGGCGCCGCCTCGTTCCAGCAGGTCGCCACGCCGACGAAGGGCTGCGCGATCTCGGCATCCGACAGCCCCATCGCGTAGTAGTAGGAGCGGTGCGGCGCGCGCGCGGGCCCCTCGGTGACGTGGCGGCTGGGCAGGCGCGACTTGTCGGGTTTGCTCTGGCTCATCCGTCTCCTCCATCCGGCTCGGTTTCTGGATAGGCGAGCGCGCCGCGCGGCACAAGCGCCATCGCTTGACCTTCCCGCCCCTGCGCGGGCAGATGCCCCGGCAGCTGCAACCGGCCGGTGATCCATGCATTCCGAACCCTTTGCCACCTTCATCGCCCCCGCCCGCGCGCGGGCCGAGTTCTGGCGCCTCGGGCTCGGGATTGTCGTCATCGTCGTGGTCTATGTCGCGAGCATCGCGATTCTCTGGCTGCTCGCCGGGATGCTCGCGGCGTGGTTCGGGGTGGCCGCGGCCCCCGACGCCGCGATGCTGTCGCAAAGCCCGCTCGCGGTGATCCTCGTGATCTTCAGCTTTGCGGGGATGATGCTCGGCGTGGTTCTCGCGGTGCGGCTCGTGCATCGGCGCGCGGTGGGCACGCTGTTCGGGCCGGCGGCGCGGGTGCGGCGCGATTTCGTCTTCGGCGCGGCGCTGATCCTGGCGGCCTTCGCGGTGGCGCTGGTGCTGTGGCCGGGGCGTTCGGAGCTGGTGGCGGGGATGCCGTGGCGGCTGTGGCTCATGCTGCTGCCGGTGGCGCTCATCGGGCTCATGATCCAGACGGCGGCCGAGGAGATGCTGTTTCGCGGCTACCTGCAACAGCAGCTCGCGGCGCGGTTTCGCACGGCGCTGGTGTGGATGCTGCTGCCGTCGATCGTCTTCGGGCTGTTGCATTACGAGCCGGTGATGATGGGCGGCAATGTGTGGCTCGTGGTCGCGGCGACGGGGTTTTTCGGGCTGGTGGCGGCGGATCTGACGGCGCGCAGCGGCTCGCTCGGGCTGGCCTGGGGGCTGCATTTCGGCAACAACGCCATCGCGCTTCTGATCGTGTCGGCGGGCACCGGGCTCGAGGGGCTCGCGCTCTACCGGTTGCCGGCGGGGGAGGATCACGAGGCCGTGCTGCGTCCGCTCATCCTCGGCGATATGGCGGTGATGGCGGTATTGTGGGGGATCTGCCGGTTCTGGCTGCGCGGGCGCTGATTGCATTCGCGAAGGTGCGCGCATAAGACGGCGCCAAAGCAGGGGACGCCCGCGATGAACTGGATCAGCAACTACGTTCGACCGACGATCAACTCGCTGTTTTCGCGCCGCGAGGTGCCGGAGAATCTCTGGCAGAAATGCACCGAATGCGGCACCATGCTGTTTCACCGCGAGCTGACCGAAAACCTGCAGGTCTGCACCAATTGCGGCCATCACATGCCGATCACCCCGCGCGAGCGCTTCGCGTCGCTGTTCGACAACGGCGTCTTCGCCGAGATCGAGGTGCCCGAACCGGTCGCCGACCCGCTGCATTTCCGCGACCAGAAGCGCTATCCCGACAGGCTGCGCGCCGCGCAGAAGGCCACCGGCGAGCGCGAGGCGATGCTGGTGGGCGAGGGCGAGATGGGGCGCACGCCGATCGTCGCCGCCGCGCAGGATTTCAGCTTCATGGGCGGCTCGATGGGGATGTATGTCGGCAACGCCATCATCCGCGCCTGCGAACGCGCCGTCGAGCGCAAGCGCCCGCTGATCCTGTTCTCCGCCGCCGGCGGCGCGCGGATGCAGGAGGGGATCCTGTCGCTGATGCAGATGCCGCGCTCGACCGTCGCGGTGCAGATGCTGCGCGAGGCCGGGCTGCCCTATATCGTCGTGCTGACGCATCCGACGACGGGGGGCGTGACGGCGTCCTATGGGATGCTGGGCGATGTGCAGATCGCCGAGCCGGGTGCGCTGATCTGTTTTGCCGGGCCGCGCGTGATCGAGCAGACGATCCGCGAGAAGCTGCCCGAGGGGTTCCAGCGCGCGGAATACCTGCTCGATCACGGCATGCTCGATCGGGTCACGCATCGCCGCGCGATGCGCGACGAACTCATCACGATCACCAGGATGCTCACCGGGATGGCCCCCGCCGTGCGCGGCGAGCTGCCCGCACCCGGGGCGATCTCCGATGTCGAGCCCGGCGGCGCTGCAACGCAGGCCGATGCCGCGGCGCCGGAGGAGCGCAAGCGGTGAACGCGCCGAACTCGGACAGCATCCTCGACCGGATGATGGCGCTGCATCCCAAGCGCATCGACCTGACGCTCGACCGGCTCTGGCGGCTGCTCGCGGCGCTGGGGCGGCCGGATCTCGCGCTGCCGCCGGTGATCCACCTTGCCGGAACCAATGGCAAGGGCTCGACGCTGGCGATGCTGCGCGCCGGGCTGGAGGGGGGCGGCGCGCGGGTGCATGCCTATACCTCGCCGCATCTCGTGCGCTTTCACGAGCGTATCCGGCTTGCGGGCGATCTCATCGCCGAGCGCGATCTCGCCGCGCTGCTCGATGAATGCGCCGCGGCCAATGATGGCGCTCCGATCACCTATTTCGAGATCACCACCGGCGCCGCGCTCCTGGCCTTCGCCCGCGCACCGGCGGACTGGCTGCTGCTCGAGACGGGGCTCGGCGGGCGGCTCGACGCGACGAATGTCGTGGAGCGACCGGCGCTGACGGTGATCACGCCCGTCTCGCTCGATCACCAGGCGTTCCTGGGCGAGACGCTGCCCGAGATCGCCGCCGAGAAGGCCGGCATCCTCAAGCGCGGCGTCCCCTGCGTCGTCGGCCCGCAAGAAGACACCGCGCTCGAGGTGATCGAGGCGCGCGCGGCGCGGCTGGGGGCGCCGCTTCTGGTGCATGGCCAGCACTGGCATGTCTGGACCGAGCGCGGGCGGCTCCTGTTTCAGGACGAAGCCGGCCTCGCCGATCTGCCGCTGCCTGCGCTGACCGGGCCGCATCAGATCCTGAATGCGGGCATGGCCGTCGCCGCGTTGCGCCATCTGGGCCGGGGCGACGACGAACTTGCGGCGGCGATGACGCGGGTGAGCTGGCCCGCGCGGATGCAGCGCCTGCGCCGCGGCCCGCTGAGCGCGGCCGCGCCGGGGGCGGAGCTCTGGGTCGATGGCGGGCACAACCCCGCCGCCGGGCAGGCGCTCGCCGGCACGCTCGGCGCGATGCCGGAACGGCCGCTGCACATGATCTGCGGGATGCTGAACACCAAGGATGTCGCGGGGTATCTGCGCCCGCTCGCCGCGCGGCTGGGCGGGCTCGAGGCGGTGTCGATCCCGGGCGAAACGGCGACGCTGTCGGCCGATGAGACCGCGGCGCATGCGCGTGGCCTCGGTATCCCGGCGCAGTCCGCCGCAAGCGTCGCCGATGCCGTCGCCGCGATCGCGGCGCGTGCGCCCGGCGCGCGCATCCTCATCGGCGGCTCACTCTATCTCGCGGGCCAGGTCCTGCGCGAGAACGGCTGACGCTCAGGCGGCCGCGAGGCGGCGCCCGTCATGGCCGTCGATGCGCAGCTGCGCGATGTCGCCGGGCCTGCGCGGGGTGCGCAACGCGACTTCGGTGAACTGCTCGGTGCGCCCGGTCGTCTCCGTCTCCATGAGCACGCGGTGGTCGCGCCCGATCTGAGCGGCGAGATGCGCGCGCTGCCGCTCGGCGCCGAGCGCGCGCAGCCGCTTCGCGCGTTCCTTGATGGTGCCGCCATCGAGCTGCGGCATCCGCGCGGCCGGCGTGCCCGCGCGCGGGCTGAACGGAAAGACATGCAGCCATGTCAGCCCGCATTCCTCCACATGTCGCAGCGAGTTCTCGAACATCGCCTCGGTCTCGGTGGGAAAGCCCGCGATGATGTCGGCGCCAAAGACGATATCGGGGCGCAGCCGCCGCGCCTCCTCGCAGAAGGCGGCGGCGTCGTCGCGCGAATGGCGCCGCTTCATGCGCTTGAGGATCATGTCGTCACCCGCCTGCAGCGACAGGTGCAGATGCGGCATCAGCCGTTTCTCGGTGGCGATCGCCTCCATCAGCGCGGGGTCGGCCTCGATGGAGTCGATCGAGGAGATGCGCAGCCGCGCCAGATCCGGCACCAGCCGCAGGATGCGCCGCACCAGATCGCCGAGCCTGGGCGCCGCGGGCAGATCCGCGCCCCAGCTCGTCAGGTCCACCCCGGTGAGCACCACCTCGTTGTAGCCCGCATCCTTAAGCCGCCGGATCTGATCGACGACCACCCCGGCGGGCACCGAGCGCGAATTGCCGCGCCCATACGGGATGATGCAGAAGGTGCAGCGATGATCGCAGCCATTCTGGACCTGCACGTAGGCACGCGCGCGCGTGCCGAAGCCGTCGATCAGGTGCCCGGCGGTTTCGCGCACCGCGAGGATGTCATCGACCTGCACGCGCTCGGTCTGCCCGATCAGGTCCGGGGTGAGCGCGGCCCAGGTCTCGGGGCGCATCTTTTCGGTGTTGCCGATCACGCGGGTGACCTCGGGCATCGCGGCGAAGGTCTCCGGCTCGGTCTGCGCGGCGCAACCGGTGACGATGAGCGGCGCGTCGGGATGGGCCCGGCGCAGTCGGCGGATTTCCTGGCGCGCCTTGCGCACGGCCTCGGCGGTGACGGCGCAGGTATTGACGACGACGGCGTCCTTGAGCCCGGCCCGCGCCGCGAGCTCCTGCATCGCCGCCGTCTCGTAGGTGTTGAGCCGGCAGCCGAGCGTGGCGAAGACCGGGGCACCGGCATGTGCGAGGGGCGCGCTCATGCCCCGACCTCGGCGAGAAACGCGTCGGTGAGCACCCCGTCGAAGACATGCGCCGTCGGCCCCGTCATCCAGACCCCGTCGCCGCGCCAGTCGATCCAGAGGCTGCCGCCATCGGTGACGACTTCGACGCGTTCTACGGTCAGCCCGCGCCGCGCCGCCGCCACCGCCGCCGCGCAGGCACAGGACCCCGAGGCCAGCGTCACCCCCGCGCCGCGTTCCCATATGCGCAGGCGCAGCCGATCGGCAGCGAGCACCTGCACGACCTCGACATTGGTGCGTTCGGGAAACAGCGGGTGATGCTCGTAGCGCGCGCCGAACCGCTCCAGCGGGACCAGCTCCGCATCCTCGACGAAGAAGCTGCAATGTGGGTTGCCCATCCCCGTTGCGGTGGGCGCGCCCTCGATGGGCAGCTCGAGCGTGTCCATCGCCTCGGCCAGCGGCACCCCCGCCCAATCGAGCCGGGGCGGGCCCATATTGACGCTGGTAAGCCCCTCGCCCGCGTCCCGCGCCTCGAGCACCCCGCCCTCGGTGCGCATCCGCAACTGCCCGGTCCCGGTGCGGTCCATCTCGTGGCGGGCGACGCAGCGGGTCGCGTTGCCGCAGGCGCCGGAGGTCGAGCCGTCTGAATTGTAGAAGGTCAGTCGCAGATCGGCCGCGTCGTCATCGGCGATAACCACGAGCTGATCGAAGCCCACCCCGCGATGCCGGTCCGCGAGCGCGCGCGCCAGCGCCGGCGTCACGCCTAGCGCGCCGCGCCGTGCGTCGAGCACCACGAAATCGTTGCCCAACCCGTGCATTTTCATGAAGGCCGCCCGTGTCATGCGGGCGATATAGCCGCGCCGGACCGCTGACGCCAGAGGGCCCGGCCCTTTCCGAATTTCTCCTTGACCGCTTGCGACGTTGACCGTAGGACCGCGCCGAGCATCGGGCCCGTAGCTCAGTGGTAGAGCAGTTGACTTTTAATCAATTGGTCGGAGGTTCGAATCCTCCCGGGCTCACCAAAAATGCTCACGAAAACAGCTAGATACGGGAAGCCACGGCGAGCGATTTTCCCTGCCATTCCGGCCGTGTCACTGATTTGTCAGTGATAGGCGGGGCTCGATGTGCCCATGACACCATAGCAACCGAGGGGGCAAGATCGGGCGTCGAATCCCCGCTGGGGCGACGTGTGGGGTATCAGAGGGGCGGGAAGCTTCGCCTTCTTCAACTTTCGTGCTCGTCTGATGAAGCGTCCACCTCGGCCGCTGGCGGAGAGCGAACCGGCTTCGGCGGCGGTGGCTGCCATGCCCGAAGATGCTGCCCCACCAAACCGTAGAAGTCTTTGGCGCAGCTTTCCATTGTCTCGATGAAAGTGCGACGCCCTGCAAAGCGCTTGGCATCCGTTTCGATAAGCAACACCTCAAGCGAATGTGGCGCTGTTCCCGACTTCTCCGGGTCGATCGCGTCCGGGTCTCCCATCCCGCAGCCGGCGAGCAGGCCGTCGGCTCGACGAGATGGTGCGAACACATCCGCTCGAAGCGCCGATTGAAACGACGATCGCGCCCCGTCAGGATCGCGTCCACCGCCGTCGACGCTCG
>LFCJ01002984.1_pt1 | contig 12308 bp, 15 predicted proteins | sample 643141 | NCBI WGS metagenome assembly LFCJ01 (sample SAMN03766243, study PRJNA286221) | soda lake metagenome | biome: soda lake; feature: Kulunda steppe; material: water; isolation source: sample B1-Br-g2 brine of Lake Bitter-1 | place: Russia: Kulunda steppe | collected 2010-07 | reverse complement strand
TGTGTGTGTGTGTGTGTGTGTGTGTGTGTGTGTGTGTGTGTGTGTGTGTGTGAGGGTGTGTGTGTGTCTGTGTATGTATGTGTGTGTCGTGTTGATGAGTGTATTCGTGTAGTTGATGCATGTGTGTGTATTATTGATGTGTCTGTGTATGCATGTGAATGCGCGCGTGCGTAACTTGTGCAAGTTAGCAGGTGGTACGTTGTCCTTGCTCATTCCCCACCAATCTCTCATGAGCAGGAAACATATTTTCCCACACCCAGCGCTGATATTTTCCCCACACCCAGCGCACCGCAAGCACTCGCAAGCTTTTGCTGCTCCAAACCAGGTTTACCTGTTTGCAAGTGTTCTCATGCGTGCAGTACTGCCCAGACCTTGTGCAGGTTTGAGCTCCCAAACAACCAAGTGTCAGGTCTCAACGTGGCTAGCTGCCTGGTCACAAGGTGAGCATTGTCCCAGGTGGCATTCTCCTTTGTCTGCTTATGTGTGCCTCCGTAAGGGCCCTGGGCTCTGCACAAATTGGATATGCCTGAGAGCATATCCTCTGGGAGAGCAAGTGCACACCCTCACAGGTCCAGGCAAGGTAGCGCGCACACATCTCTTGTCACAAACAACGAGAGGGCCCTTTGACACTGCACACACACACATCATCATCATCCACACCCGCAGAATGGGCTGCCTTCCTCTGGTTGCTCCCTGTGCATGCCATGACAAGCTTTTGGCCTGCTCCTTGGGGTGTAGCCCCCTGTGTGCCGAGTGCGTCACCAGGGCCTCAATACTCTGCGACCCACGCGTCCATTTTGGCTGTCATGGAGCGTCTGCCTGCTGTCATCGGAGCCAGTGACCCATGGGCCTGTGCCTGCAGCTACCCAAGCACAAGCAGTGCCTTCACCAAAGGCACTGCTGCAGCGCTGGCTGATTGGGTCCGCACTAGCACACGGCTGCAACAGTTTGTGACACCATCACTGACAGCTTCATGAGCAGGGCAGGTGGCCCTGCGTGTGATGGATGCAGGGCAGATGGCCCCGCGTGCAGTGGATGCGCATTTTCAACCTTGCGAGCTCACCTCTGTGTGTACCTGTGTGTGCGTGTGTGCGCGCTTGTGTGCGTGTGCACAACTCGGCAGGGGCCTGATCAAGGAGAAGCCTGAGGATGTGACTGCAAAGGCAGTGGTGCGGCCGTACACGCCCACCACCCCCCCTGACACGCGTGGCCACTTGGACCTCATCGTCAAGGTGTGCCTCTGCTGCGCAGCTGCGAGCGTTTGAATGCTGCCGGTGCATACGTACGCCTGAACTGCTGGGATGGGCTTTGCGGGCGGGCACGGCTGCGCATGGGGAGGGCCGCCAAGGCTGCACGCTCCCTTGGCTGGCCATGCTGTGCTCTCCCATGTTGCCACAGGGCTCCCCGGCAGTGTGGTGCCCCAGGGCGCCCTGGGCCTTGCCATTGGCATCTCTGGTGCCCGTCAGGCCACTGGCGCGCCATGCTTGTGTCCAGCGAGCCTGCATGCATACCGAGTGCATCAGGCAAGCCTACTTACACCCCATGCATGTTCAGCCAGGCCATGGCACGGCTCACCTCCGCCCTCGTCTGTGCTTGGTACTTGCCCCTCTGTCCAACGGCGCCTGACTTGAGTCGCTTGATGGCAGTGTGTCCTGAATGGGTGCGGGCCCTCGGCCGTGTGCTGTCACCAGCGGCCGTGTGCTGTCACCAGCGGCCGTGTGCTGTCACCAGCTTGTGCACCTTCAGAGCCGCCAGTGTGGTTGCCCCCAACTTGCTGCAGCTCCCTGGAGGCTACTCCTGCACGTGCTCGCTGCCGGTGCTGTTTGCCCATGCTTGTGCAGCCCCAGACGTGCGTGTGCCTGCGCGCATGTGTGCCTGCCTGCACAGGTGTACCCCACTGGCAAGATGAGTAAGCTCATCGGGGACCTGAATGTGGGCGACACCTTGGAGGTCTGTTGCGCAGGTCAAGCCACTTTTTTTGGCCCAGCTGCCCTGGCCATGTTCTGCGCGACCGTCTAGCCCTGCAAGGAAAAAAAACCTTGTTTGTATAGGCCCTCTGTGCATGAGCCGGGCGCTGCAGCCATGGCTCTGCCTGTGCATGCGCTCAATGTGGGGCAAGAGAATTGCTGTTGGCACCCTGTCTTCAATGGGAGCAGCCAGGAGCACACGCGTGAGCTGTTGAGCAGCAGCGCCATTTGGCACCGGTGCGGTGGGCTGCGCATGTAATGCCTGGCAGTCAGGGATCTTTGAGAGGGCAGTCAGGGATATTTGAGATGCCTGGCAGTCAGGGATCTTTGAGAGCGCCTGGCGCCTGGCGCCTTGGCCACACCAGCCCTTTTGGTGCATCAGCGAGGCTCGGCGAGCACATGTGTTCCCTGCGCCATGCTCTTGCTGCAGATGAAGGGTCCCATCCCAAAGTACCCTTACCAACCCAACATCAAGAAGAGCATCGGAATGGTTGCCGGCGGGACAGGACTGACGCCCATGCTCCAGGTGAGCAGGGGACACAGTGGGCAGGTGGCAGGTGCTGCTGCTGCAGGTGAGAATGGAGGCAGCTGAGCGCCCAGGCGCTGCTGCCGCCGCTGCCGCTTGCCGCAGCTTCTGTGTGCGTGTGCACGTGTGTGTGTGTGTGTGTGTACACGTGTTTGTGTGTACACGTGTGTGTGCGCCGCTGGGGCGTAGGCCGCTCACTTGACGCCACTGATCCCCGTGCTGGCCTGCAGCCCCCGGATGGGCAACAAATGCTTTGGGCCCCTTATGCTTTGGTCAACCCTCCCGTCATACGCCTTGCGGCCTCCTTCCGTGCATTCAGCCACTGCATCATTCGTTCAAATGTGTTGCAGCCGCCCTGATGGTGTCCAGGCACTCTTTCGCTACAGGGCGCAGCACCCCAGCGCATTCACTGCTGAGCCCAACGCACCCCTGAACGCTATGCGTGCGGCTCAGTGGGTCAGAGCCGCTCTCTCTGCCGAAAGAAGGCGAGCCAGCACCACACCAAGCTCTGAACAGCCGCCCATATGCTGGAGGCTGACGTCCTGTTGGATCGTGTTGGGCCCTCCTTTCAGTTTGCATCAACGGCCTGTGGACGCTTTGCAGCCTGCACTGGTACCATACCGATTGAGCCCATGCTCTTCCTGGCACATGCTGTGGTCCAGGCTCCTTCCCGTATATCTCATGCCTCTGTTTTGCCCTGCTCAGGTCATTGATGCCATCCTGTCCAACCCCGAGGACAGAACCAAGTGCAACCTGGTGAGCGTTAGGCGCGTGCACGCGCACTCAATCACTTGCACACAAGCAGGCATGCCTGCGTGCATACACCCTCACACCGTAGTGCTGCATACCAAAAAGGCAGAGAATCACTCTGCACTCCAATGAGCGCATCTGCCCAGAAAAACGCACCCAAACTTGCATGCACGACAATGTAGTCTTTGGGTGTGGTTCCGAGGTTGGAAGGCGGATGCCGTAATCAAGTTGCTGGTAAGGAGCCAGGTGCAAGCAGCATTTGCAGCAAGCGCATTTTGTGCCTATCAGATTTTGCCAGCCAGGTAGCAGGCAGCGTTGGCAAGCAGCAGGGGGGCCGCACTGCGCGAGCGAGAGTGCCTGCTGATGCACTGTGGCAGATGCTCTCCACGCCTTGACGCCCAGCAGCATCAGTCAAACGGTGCATTGCCTGTGGGTGCGCTGTGGCAGGTGTATGCCAACTTGACACCGGGCGACATCATCCTGAAGGACCGCCTGGATGCCCTGGCAGCGCAGCACCCAGACCGCTTCTCTGTTCACTATGTGGGTGGCTGTAGGGCGCAGCCTTTGCGATGCCACATGTGCATCGCGTGGTCGAGGCTTTGCGTAATATGGACAGCGCGCACATGCCTGACACCCGCACCCACACACCCTCCTTGCCATGGCCTGTACCTGTGCCTGTGCCTGTGCCTGTGCCCTGTGCCTGTGCCTGTGCCTGTGCTGGACGCACTGTGGCCCCACCGCTGGTGCTGTCTCACAGTCCTTGATGCAGTCTGTGTGGGGTGTCTGTGCTGCCGAGTGTGTGGGGTTGCGCTGCTGCTGCTGCTGCTCTTCATGCTGGCGCACTGTCTGTGCAGCCGCACCTTGCTGCGAGCCACCTGCCCCGCTTGCTGCACCGCCTGTGCTGCCGCAACTTGCTGCCGGGGCAGAGCGTGGCACATGCAAGACCACCAGCATGCCCGCACCACCTGCGACTCACCGCTGCTGGTGTGTCTCTAGCGCGCTGCCATCCATTGCGCCAGCTCTGGTGCATTCATGGGCGCTCCCGCGCTCCTTGTGCAAGCGCTGGGCCTCGTGCAACACCCGCACCCCTGGAGTTCACATCTGCACCCCTCGAGGGTGCCCGCATGCCACGCCCGCTTTTTTCTTGTGGGTGGCTTTCCGTGGGCTAAAGCCAGAGCACCGGCCGCCTTTTGGCGTGCGTAACTCAGCAAGGTGGGCTCTGCGCATTGTGGGATGTGTGGCGATCTGCAACAAATTGGTCGGCATCGAACCTGCAAATCCTGGGTGCCTGCCAGGGCCTGCTCAGCCTTCAACTCACTGGCCATGCGCCTCATTGATTGATGCTCGCTGGCCACTGCGCGTCATCAATTGTTACTTGCTGTTGAGCTCTGCGCTTGCCAGTGCTTGCACAGCTCCAGCTGATCGTCCATGCGCGGTGAGCCGTGGGTGTGCCTGCGTCGTCCCTCTGGCTTGAGGCTCACCTTTGCCGTACCTCTCGTACCTTCCTCCATACCTTTTATGCCTCAACTCTTAATTTGATCACATGTTATCCAACTGGGGATTCTTTGCCACACGCCTCATCCCACGCATTGGTTGTGCGCAAGGTCCAAGCCTAATATTCCCTAGAGCGTAGGCTGCTCCTATGCGTTCCACATGGCCATGGGTTGGGTTGTGGACGGCCTGAATTTTGCCAAAATCAAGCAGGCGCCCATGAGCGCACAATGCACAGAAAAGTGCATGCATACAAATGCACGCACACACGCACAACACACAACACACACTCCATGCTCACATACCCAGGTCGTGGACCGCCCAGGGTGGCTGGGCATGTTTTGGAAAGGCAGTGTTGGGTACATCACTAAGGTAATAGCGTGTGTCATGCAGTGGGTCCTCTGGCATGCTGGTCGACGGGCCTCACAATTAAGCACTCTGGGTTTTCATATGCTTTTGAGCTCATGCACCTGAGTTCATTGGGAAGCCCTCGTGCTCTTGGATCTGTGCGGTCCCAGTTCATCTTGCGCTACATTCCTAAATCCCAGCACCTGGATTCCCATCAGGGTGCCTGTTCAGTCCGTGCTGATTCCTCAGCATATGGTTCTCAAGCACAATATGCATACAGCCTGTGCAGTCGCAAGCGTGCATGGTGTCCATGCTGGTTCCTCAGCATATGGTTTTCAAGCATTATGTGCACACAGCCTGTGCAGTTGCAAATGTGCATGATGTCGGTGCTGGTTCTTCAGCATGGTTTTCAAGCATAATATGCGTACAGCCTATGCAGTTGCAAGTGTGCATGGTGTCCATGCTGGTTCTTCAGCATATGGTTTTCAAGCACTTGAAATTATGTGCATAGAGCCTGTGCAGTTGCAAGTGTGCATGGTGTCCATGCTGGTTCCTCAGCATGGTTTTCATGCGTAATATGCATAGAGCCTGTGCAGTTGCAAGTGTGCATGGTGTCCATGCTGGTTCCTCAGCATATGGTTTTCAAGCATAATGTGCACACAGCCTGTGCAGTTGCAAGTGTGCACGATGTCTGTACTGGTTCCTCAGCATGGTTTTCAAGCATAATATGCATACAGCCTGTGCAGTTCCAAATGTGCATGGTGTCCGTACGCACCATACTTCTTTCTTGTCCTCCCTGTGGTTTGCAGGACTTGCTCAAGCAGCAGCTGCCTCCACCTGATAAAGACAACCTCGTCATGGTGCGCAAAGACAAGTGCTGGTTGCGTGCTGGAACAGGCTTTGATGCCTTCAAATTTCCAGAGGGGGTTGGCTGAACAAGTGTCGGACATGCATGCGTCTGTCTCCTAAAAGAAGACACGTAAGAAAGCTTGGTTTGGAGCTTGGTTTGAGGTTGATGGCCCTGATGGTCTGGAAAGGCGTGCAGCTTCTCCTTTCGCCTGCTTGCACGCGCCATGAGCCACCATTGATTATCCAAAGCCATCTCACCTTCAAAACAAGCGTGCTCCTGCGCGTGGTAAAACTATGAATGCTTTTCAAGACTAGCCTATACTCAGTTGAAGCGTCAATCTTAGTGTTCCAGCTACTTTCCCACTCCGTTCCATCCTCATTGACCATCACAAGGTTGCTTGGTGGTCTTTGAACCCTAAATGGTGGCTTAAAGCGCTGACAATAAAGCTTTTTGTTTTGATGTGTTATCATCTTTGGTAGTACTCTTTCTTCTCAGGTGTGTGGCCCCCCTGGTATGATGGAAGCTATCTCAGGAAATAAGGACAAGAATTTCCAGCAGGTATGTTATGAATAGGAAGCTTTGTGCAAAAGGCTAAGTGCCTTTTGCAACAGCAGGCTCCTCTGCACAGCAAACAACGCGTCTCCCCAGCCCATGGCCCGTGATGAAGACTTGATTAGACCTGCATACTTTCTTTCAAGCATGACTGGCTATCGGTCACTATGATGCATTGTCATTTCAGGGTTAGGGCATTCAAGTGCAAAGAGACTTGATGGTTTCAGGGGCTGAGCCTTGCAGTATTGAATAGGCATTGTTACCATCAGCAACAGTGAATTTGTTTGGAATCTGTTTATATTACAGTTACCGCATACTGAGCAGGATTCTTATCAGGATATCGGTTGTCAGGATTTTTTCGGAAGCGGAAAGAATCCTTATCTTATGGTGGAGGTTTGCCTGGTGCTTGCACCAGATGTAAACTTCTTCCTTTATTCGCGCAAATAGGGGTTACCTTGTTGGCGTAGTCTTTCTTTCTTTACTTAGCAAGCAGCATCTTTGCTGGAGAACGTGAAAATCGATCATGCTGTCAGCCCAACTCATGAGGCACTTAGTGCCCATCAAACTCTTTCCTCTGCAATTTTTCATGTACATTCAGGGTGAAGTGAAGGGTGCTCTCAAGGATCTTGGCTATGACGAGTCTATGGTCTACAAGGTGAGAGAAATAATTGCTTGGGCTGGAGCTCTGACATGCAGAAGATGCTGCAAAATGTTGGCAGTGCCTTAGCATCAGAGTTGCACTTATAATTCTTTGCTTTGCCCATTTTGCAGTTCTAAGTTGGGCACCACCTGCATGATGACTGGAGGACGCCAAAGGCAATGAACTGGTTGGCAACAGAGGACTTGCAACAGCCTAATGTGTGTTCTTCAAATTGTTTTATGGCACAAATGCACAAATTCATGCAATGGACATGTTTTTTGTGTGGCTAGCTTGCTCATTATCAGGAATATCCCTTTTGCGTTGAGTGCCGCTTATAAAAAAATTCATTTTATCAGTGCAAAATGAAATGGTGCAGTATGCGCTTATATAGTGGAAATTGGTTAGGCTTGCTAAAAACAACTACTCAATCAAATAGATTTTGCACTTTTTCAGATAGCGATTGCGCAACATACAGCCTTTTCAAATATTAGGTCTCAAGGATGCAAAATACAATTGCATGGTAATGTTATGTCTTATTAGGAGTTCTTGTGACAACCTTCAAAAGGCACACAGATACTATCTTAGAGTACGCCACTAAGTCCAATCAACTTGGGCCAGTGCTAAGTCTCTTGCATTCCTTCTCTGTACCTCAATCCAACACACAACTAGAGTCTGCTGTCAGTGTTTCAATGAATTATTGACACTAGGAGGACGTTCCCTTCAAGTTTAAGTTTATTCCACACTAGAGGGTTAAAGTAGGATTTAAGGTTAGCCACAGGGACGGGTGGTGGTACTGAGCAGAATCTACTCTCAGAGGTAGAAAGAAAGAAAACGATGCAGGCAGCAAGATGCTCCCTGCATCAATCAATGAAAGAGAGACACATTGGCCCGAAGTGCTGTGAGTCTCCGAGGAGTCCTTCACCAATGGAAAAGATAACTAGTGGGGATATGGAGAGTGGCTGGCAGCCCCATGCTCCAGACCAAGGTCTCGAGAGCCTTTTTGCTTTTTCGAGCTCACGTGTTGTTGTAGCTAATCTGAGAGCATAATGCACTGAGTGGGCATGCAATTTAAGGGCAGTCTTGTGGAGGTAGGTTAGATTAGGTTACAAAGCTGTATCTGCCGAATGAGGGCAGCTAAGCTGAAGCGATACAGGCCTGCAACCGAAACCAGCAAAAAGGCAAGCAAGGTTGTGTTCTGAATTCCAGGCAAAACATTCTAGGCACTCATACACAAACAAGGCCAGGCGTTTGGCTTCTTCTTGGCTTATAAAGTCTCGCAGAGTCTTAGCCTGTTTGATCTACTCGATGGAGTGCGGAAGAGTTGATAGTGCCCATCAAGCAGTGCTTGACATGCAAGTTTGCCAAGTTAGCACTCAGGCAATCTAAGAGGACATGCCCTTCATCTTGCACACGGTGCCAATTGCATTTTGTGCAGATTCTGAGCTCGTAAGGGACTCAGTGCCATCGTTGCCGGAGCCGCTCGATATTCAAGTTGTTCAGGTACTCAGAGGTAGGGTATTTGGACAGTGCATATTTTTCTCGTGCTCATTGGCACTTGGAAAAGTGCACCAGGCACATGCCTCTAACTTTAGCGCTCCCTCTTTATCACAGCCAGAGGGTTAGTCCGACTAAATGAGTCATTTTCATCAAGAAACACCTACTAGCCTAGTTACTACTAGTACCACTACTCAGTACTACTAGTAGTGATAACAGTGGCAGATGATTTAGGTACTCCCCCATAGCAGGGGCGATGATTATAAAGATCTCTGTGGAAAAAGCTGCGTGATGCGGGGAATTACACATGCACATTGGACAATGATTGTCCAGCAAGTGCAGCAGACAAAATTTCACAATCTCAGGTTGATGACTTTGGATAAAAGCCTGTGTCTCCTTTTCCTTAATAGATGTAGGGAGTGGTATCACTGCCTATGTAGTTTTTCTTTTCTTTTTCTTTCTTGGATAAAAGCTAGAACAACCTTAAGGTTACAACTTGAACGTCGGAGGGAAGGTTACCTTGAAGCTAGGGTTAATTGCCAGCCTGGTCGTTAGGCTAATTAGTTTGTTGCTGGTCTTCAGCAACCAAAAAATAGTCCATAATGTCCAAGATGAAATAGCATAGTTTGTTGTGTCGCTGGAGTAAGACTTCTTTTGCCTATTGGCTGCATTTTGCCTGTTTTTGTCAAGAAGCTTGAACTCCATGTTGAAATTTACTTTGTCAAAACTACACAATTGTTGTGCAAACAAGCAAAGAATTAGAACGCGACACAGGTGGCTGTGCATTTCTCTCATGAGAGAGCAAAGGGGTCTGTTTTATCATGCCTTGGCCCAAAATTTGCGAACGTTGTTCTTTACAAGGGGCTCAGGAAGGAGCGACTTCCCAAAGGGGCCATGGCAAAGAAAGGAGGCTCAAAGGAAAGAAACCAGCAAGGAAGCAAGCCCAGACAAAGGCAAGAGAGGCAGGAAACGCAAGCCACAAAAAAACTGCGCTAAGCCTGAGGGCTAGAAGGCCGCTCAAAAGGAAGCAAGACAGCGAGAGGTGTCTAAAAGTCTACATCTCAGCAGACCTTCTAGGCTTGCACAGTTGGCACAGCTTTAAACAAAAACAAGCAAACAAGCAAGGAGCCCCTAAGGATTAGTGCAGGCAGCACACTAAGGTGTCACCAGAGGAGGCTAAGAAGGGACGTTCCCCACCTATGGTATGGGCCATAGAAGCAATGAGGTCTAATAGTCCCTCCATCACAAAACTTTCTAACCCTATCATCCCCTCGCGCTCCACTGAAATCCTAGCTTGCTGCGTGGCTCCTAAGGCACACAAGCAGACTACCCACCAGATACCCACCAGATCAGAAGAACTGCATATTTACACAATATATACAAGCTCAGGAGGACAGAAGTCTGTAAATACAAAGAAGGCTTCTGGAAGCAAGCTGCCTACCCTGCAAGTAGCGCAAGACCTGCTCGAAACCATTCAATTTGCAACAAACTTTGCAGAAATAAACCCCTCTACTATTGATGAATCAAAGTTGCGAAACCTTCTTTAGAGGCTTGAGTTAGAGGGCTTGCAGACTACAGTCCATCAAGCAAAAGCACAGTCTAGTCCAAATCACTTGTATGTGCGTTTGTGTATGCACCAAAGCAGCCGTGTTGCCTCCCCCTTCAGGTTTATGTGCCTTGCCTGTGGCCTGCATTAAGCTATGTGATAAGCTTATCTGTTACGATGTTAAAAGAAGGTGTGCTTTCCCCTATTTTTGAAAAAGTGTGTGCACTTCCCGTACTTTATTTGAGCACATATACGACCATCACCTAAAACTGACAAGTGAAGGCTGAGTACCTGCAGGAGTTAAAAGATGGTGGGAGCAAGTAGAGAATAGCCACAGAGCAGGTGATGAAACATTCCAGTGATGTTTGTAATGCGTCCTATGCGTCCTCCAGTAGCTTGAGCTGGCTTGAGTGGCTTGTCTGCTCACCTTGCACGCACATCACTTGGTGATTGGAGCTCCAGTATCATCTTTAAAAGCACAAGAAACACCATTCTGCAAGAAGGGTGTCATACATCAAACGTTAAAAAGCCCATTGGACCATTTTCAGGCTGCATGCTCAACATTCTTGCATTTCTATCATCACAGAATAAAGGAAAGGGATGGCTCAGTTGCCTCCACGAGGTTCCCACCTCAAAAGCCCAGAACCGCCCGCTCTCATCCTCATTGTCTTTGTTGAACTCCCCCTTGCATTTCGGAGAATCCTCAAAGGTCACCGGTGGCAGCGTGGTGACAATTGCCTTGGTGCCTGGTATGATCTTCTTGTCACCAGTGGACGCAATTGCAAGAGGGCTGCCAGACACATCCTTGTAAATGCATGCTTTGCTGTCTTCAATGCTCCAGCAAAATCCCTGAAGCATGCGAACGAGCATCCTGAAACTTCAAAGCTCTCATTCCACAGTGCCTAAAGCAGATTATGGATAATTCATTGCTTGCTATATACTATGTGCAAGAGCAAAACAAAGAATTGTTAACTCTGATTGAAAAGATATCTCCTGGCCCTACCTGGTCATCCAGGAAGCAACTGCCTGGGATAAGCTTGCATGCAGGTGTCATCTCAAATAGTTCTGTGTATGATAAACATACAGGAGAATTTCTTCAATCCGTGCCAACTTCACACAAGCCTGTGCAAGCTCTGCAAGCATCCTGACATAGTGAAAGATAGTCTTGGCCATGATCACAACAAAAGGTACCTGGCTGTCCTCAATAAGCACCTGTTAAGAGGTAGTAAGCTTGCTGCAAACAGATAGGGCGCAGCTGGCACAAAAGGAGGCTATAACAGACAAAATTTCTAAAATTTACAGCAATAAACATGCCTTTGTCGCTCATCTCATGAGCAGATGCTGGCGGGGAAGGGGATGGGGGAGATTCTATTGAACTGGCACTGGCGGCTTGTGGCTCACCAATGCACTTTCTGTACTGAATGCTGTTTTCTGCATACCTGCACATGGAATCAGGAGCAGATAGCATACTGTTATTGGTTCACGCCAACAGGCAAACAAGTGATATGCCTATAGATCCAATCAGCAAAGTTTGCTGGCCCATGAGGATTTAAAACCCATGGAATGCAGAAGCAGAAGACTGGAAGCCCTGTATGAAGAATGCATGCATACAGAAAAAAAGGCACTAGCAGGAAGTAAGCTGTTCCAAAATGCGCTACTCATTTTTAGTATCAGCCCTGGCATTATGTGACTCCAATCTTACAATAACTGGATGTGACGTACAACTTACGCATTGCAGTTTACAAACACATCCTTGCCATCCTTGGCTGTTCCTTCTGCCTCTACCACAGCAGAAGCAGGGCTGCCACCAGTAGATTTGGCATCTGCATAGCCAATGAAAGAAGAAGGTGTGGCTGAAACTGTGGACCATGATGCTGCAGCAAAAAATGATGCATGCACTCTATTGTAAGGTGGTTTAAAAATGATAAGACGTAAGCCATGATTAAACGTACCAGCATTTGCCAGGACAACTGCCTGGCCACCTGTGGAGACAGCTGAGGCACTTGCAGAAGCAACTGCTTGCCTCAGCTTGCGCCCAAGCCCTGTGTGCAGATGTGCAGCAGGCAGCACGCATCTGGGTGCAAGCTTGCTCGAGACGCCACAGCTTGAGCACGTGCTAGCCAGGCAGCTTTTGTGTGTTGCTG
>LFCJ01002983.1_pt1 | contig 12315 bp, 14 predicted proteins | sample 643141 | NCBI WGS metagenome assembly LFCJ01 (sample SAMN03766243, study PRJNA286221) | soda lake metagenome | biome: soda lake; feature: Kulunda steppe; material: water; isolation source: sample B1-Br-g2 brine of Lake Bitter-1 | place: Russia: Kulunda steppe | collected 2010-07 | reverse complement strand
GCGATGCCGTGCGTTCGCGGTCCTGGTACCGTGAATTCCGTGAAATAGTACTGATGTGTCTCGTCTACAACATCAAGCGTGCCATCAAACAGTGAAATCAACCGCAGTATGGCGATTCACCACGGCCAAATAGTCCTGATCGTATTCACCGGTCGCAAGCGAGACGAGATAGGCTCGCTGGGTCTGTTTTAATGCCCCAACCCCTTTCGGCGAGCGCTCGATTACCGCTCGAGTCTGTTCATACTGCAACAAATTCTCGTAGAAGTTGTCGGCAATCGCCTCCTGATTTGCCACTAAGAGAGGCTCCATGCCCTCGAGTCGGTGCTCGTCGTCGCCGTCGAAGCCGATGAAATCCTTTCGCCACGCGATTTCGTGCTCGGTGAGTCCAATATCCTCGATGAGTTCATCGACATCGAGAAACTGATTCAATCCACCACGGCCGAACGACACGTTCCCAGTCATTACTAGAGAGGTTTTAGGCCCCAACGGTAATGCCGTCGCCAGTTCCCAGCAGGGAGGAATAACACCGGTTTTTATATGTTTTGTCAGGCGCCACGGAGCGGTCTGGGTGCGAGCGATGTCAACATCGGAGCAGGTAGGTGAAGGTGGACACTCTTATACGCACACGTGCCCGAAATCGGGTATGAACGTCGTGCCGGATACGAGTGTCGTCATCGACGGCCGCGTCTCTGCAGCGATCGAAGACGGGCAGTTCGAGTTCGATGGCGCAACCGTCTGTGTCCCCGAAGCGGTCGTCGCCGAACTCGAGGCCCAAGCCAACGACGGCTATGACAGTGGCTGGGACGGCTTAGGTGAGTTACAGCGTCTCGCAACGCTGGCCGATGCAGGAACGATCACCCTCGAGTACATTGGTGAGCGCCCGGATGCGATCGAACGCGGCCACGCAAGCGAAGGGGAGATCGATGCGCTGATTCGCGATCTCGCCGAGGAATACGAGGCGACGTTCCTCACGAGCGACCTCGTCCAATCGGAGGTCGCAAAGGCCAAAGGGTTGACCGTTGAGTACATTTCGCCGGAGGTTCGGACCGTCGGTACGCTCGATATCGAGGAGTATTTCGACGACCAGACGATGAGCGTCCACCTCAAGACCGACGTCAAACCGATGGCCAAACGCGGGGCTATCGGAGAGATGCGGTATGAGACGATCGGCGATGAGCCACTGGACCAGGAGACGATGGATAACTACGCCCGCGAAGTCGTCGATGGGGCCAAAGAGTCCAGTGACGGCTTTATTGAACTCTCCGAACCGGGGATGACGATCGTCCAGTTCCGGGACTACCGGATTGCCATCGCCCGCCCGCCGTTCGCCGACGGCATCGAAATCACCGCCGTGCGGCCAATCGCCCAAACCGACATCGACGACTACGAACACGCCGAAGAACTCAAAGAGCGACTGCTCGAGCGCCAGCGTGGGGTGCTCATTTCGGGTGCACCCGGAGCCGGGAAGTCGACGTTTGCCCAAGCGGTCGCCCGCTACCTGTCGGGACACGACTATGCCGTTAAGACGATGGAGAAGCCACGGGACTTGCAGGTCGGTCCCGAGATTACTCAGTACACCGAACTCGGTGGCGAGATGGAAAAGACGGCTGATGCCCTCCTAATGGTGCGGCCGGATTACACCATCTACGACGAGGTTCGCAAAACGAACGATTTCGAGGTGTTTGCGGACATGCGCCTTGCGGGAGTCGGCATGATCGGTGTCGTTCACGCCACCCGACCGATCGACGCCCTCCAGCGGCTCGTTGGACGGGTTGAGTTGGGAATGATTCCCCAAGTCGTTGACACCGTCGTCTACATCGAAGCCGGAGAAATCGCGAAGGTGTACGACGTGAAAACCGAGGTGAAGGTCCCCGCGGGACTCACCGAAGAGGACCTCGCCCGTCCAGTCATCCTCATCTCGGAGTTCGAAACCGGCGAACCCGAGTATGAAATCTATACGTTCAACCGACAGGTTGTCACCGTGCCGCTGCTCGAGGAAGACGACCAGGAAACCGGCGTTGACCGCATTGCCAAACAGGAGATTGAACGGGAAATCCGGTCAATCGCCCGCGGCTACGTCGATGTGGACCTGAAAAATCAGAACCGGGCGGTCGTCTACGTCGACGACGACGATATCTCGACGGTGATTGGCAAAGGCGGCGGGCGGATTACCGATGTCGAAAACCGGCTCGGAATCAGTATCGATGTCCGAACCCACGACGAAAATCCACACCACGGGACAGGAGCCAGTGCCTCGAGTGAGACGAGCACTGAGAGCGGTGGCTCACCCGCCGGCCAACTAGTCACCCCAGAGATCACCTCCCGGCACGTCATCGTCCCCGTCGACGGCAACCACGGCGAAACCGTCGAAGTGCAAGCCGGCGGCGAGTACCTCTTTACGGCGACGGTGAGCCGTGGGGGAGAAATCCAAGTCTCGAGAGGGAGTGCAATTGCCGACGAGTTAGAGCGGGCAATCGATGCCAAGCGACCGATTACGGTTGTTCCCTCCTGAGGCGACTCGTCTAAGACGGGCAGTTAACCGTGAGCGAGCACCGCGAGCGAACGGCCTTTTTAGTGGAGGTTTTTGCGAGGAGCGGTGAGCAACGCGAACCCGACGAGTAAAAAAGTCCGTGTGCGAAATCCAAGTCTCGAGAGGGAGTGCAATTGCCGACGAGTTAGAGCGGGCAATCGATGCCAAGCGACCGATTACGGTTGTGCCCTCTTGAGGCGACTCGTCTGAGATGGCCATTCAAACGTGAGCGAGCACCGCAAGCGAGCGAACGACCGTTCGACTATTCTATTCTATCATCGTCGATAGTATTAATTAGGTAGCTATTTATAGTTAAAGTATGGAAAAAGCCCCCCAGACAGAATCGGTAAACAGTCGCCGCTGGAACCGAGTGTTCAATGCGCTTTCAGTCGAACCGCGACGGCGGCTGGTCGCGTCGTTACTCGAGCACCCAAGTGACGAGGCTGTGGCACTCCCGGATGGAGCGACGCCAGTGAGTTCGGGTGGGGTTGAGGAACTCGAGGTCAGTTTGCCCCACAGGCATCTACCGGTGTTGGCTGATTCGGGGTACGTTCGGTGGGAGTCTGAGCCGTTTCAAGCGTCTCGTGGGCCGCGGTTTGAGGAGGTAGCAGCGGTGTTAGAACTCCTTAGTACGAACTCCCAAACGCTTCCCGATGCGTTGGCTGTCGACTGTTGGAACGGTGACCGGCGGCGTTCGGAGCCAAATAGAAACTAGCTGCGCTCTGTCGTATACAGCTCTGAATTTCGCCACCAGAACAGTCCCCAACTGGCCAGAAAGCCGGCTACCATTGCGACGACATCCTGCAGGAACTGACCACCACTGAGGCCGAGTTCAAGCAGTCCAACAAGGGCGATCGACGAACCGAGGATTGCCCCGGTAAGGATAAAGACGACATCACCGAAAATCTGCGGGCGTGAGTGCTCCCAATAGGTCTGTTTCTCGTCATACCAGATGCCAACGTAGATGACGACGAGTGACATGGCGGCGATGACGACAACGACGTTGTACGTTTCGGGGAGGCCAAGCGGCCGGAGAAGTGCTTCATACACGATATTGGCAGCAATCGCTGCTGTAAACAGCCCGAGCAGCAGCCATCCCCAGCGAGGGAGCGTCGATTTGTCCATAGCTACTCTGGGTTGTGCACGGGAAATAATTGTACGCATCTGAGACGGCTACGACTGGCAGGTGGATGAGAGCTATAACCGGAATTCAACCTCGTCCATGGACGCGAACGCGAACGTGAACGTGAACGTGAACGTAAAAGCAAAAATAACCGCAAACACGGACGCGAACGCAAACAAAACCGACTTACTCCGCACAACAGGCGTCTTCTTTTGAGCCGGAATCGTCGATTCCGCCATCGGCAGCCACCGGTTCGGTCAGTTGGTAGAGACTTTGTCGAGCATCAGCAAAGTAGATATCCTCATCGACGATGCCAATTTCCTCGAGTCGCTCTAAGGCATAGCGAACGGTCCGAGCCGAGAGCATTGATTCTTCGACGATCTGTTTTTGGGTTAGCGGGCCATCGTACTCGAGCACTTTGAAAACGAGCTTCGCACTCGGTGGCAGGTCCTCGATGTCGTCCCCGTCGGTGTCGGCCATTATTGTAAATTGAAACTCCCCAGCAGTATAAAAGTTGAGCCTTACGTGGTGAGGGTGGACAACTGGACATACAATCAGCGGACAGGTCCCAAACTCGAGAAGTGAGGTTATAGTTGCTTCCACGCGTCGTCGTCATCCGGGTCCGGCAGAGACGACGGGTCGAATTCCTCGGATGGAGGGGTCTCACTGTCAGGTCCACGGTCTGGGCCGGGAACGCCACCAGCGCCATCCCCGCCACCCTGTTGTTGGTTGATCGCGAACGTCGGCCATGCCGTCTCCTCCCACGAAGAGTCCTGGCTGTAGTAGTAGACAGTGTCGTCGTTGATCACCGCGAACAGTTCCCGGCGCTTATCGTAGACGACACGCTGTTTTGAGTCGATTGCGACGTCAACCACGTCGGTAAGCGTATCGAGGGCCACTTGGTACTCCCCAACCCACATTGGAATCCGTCCACGGGAAATCCATTCGGCGTGCCGGCGTTTTTGCAGGGCCAATCGGGCATCCGCTTCGTCGACCGGGGAGCGTTTGAATATCGTTGCAGCAGAGCCAAATGCGAGGACTGAGACTAAGAGGAGTCCACCCATGGTCAGCGGATCAGGGCCTTGGCTCACCTCAACCGTCGCCGTCTCCGAATGCGTCTGTGAATCCGTCAGTGACCCATCGAACCAGTAAGCGTCATCGGTGACGTGAAACTCAGTCGAAGCAGTATTTTCGCCGGTGTATGTGCCCGTATCGTACTCAGCGACGGCCGTAACTGTCAGTTCGATCGAACCCACACCACGGAGTTCGCTTTCGATTTCGTCGATTCGTTCGTTGACTGCTTCGACATCCATCGACACGGAGGAGGTTGCAACGCCGTCTTCAACGGGTGCGTGAGCGGTCGCGTTTGCGTCGGCTTCGTCTGCGTCTTCTTCGCTCACCCCACTCCCACCTAAGTGTTCAGTCTCCTCCCAAAACACCGAATCATCACGAACAGCCTCATACGTAAGTGTCACGTCGTGGGTAACAGTTGTCTCCTCGTTCGGGACGGTCGTCGCCGGCTCAAGTTCAACCACCGGTGTGGCGTTGGTTGTATAGACCGGTTGGTTCTCGAGTGTCGTCCCCTCCTCCCACAGGCCGGTTCTGATCACAGTTGCGTGCGTATCAGTTGTGGTTTCGAGTGTTTCGGAATTGACCTCCTGTGCGGTCGTTGTCGTCGTCGGGTTCGCAACCACCCACCCCGTTGCGACGAGTGCGAGAACACCGACTAGACACAGGACGATTACTAACGGACGGCCGTATTTGGCGATCAACAGATCGGCTTGTGGACTTGGCATTTGTTATTCCTCAATCGGTCCTACCGGTGGCAGACCTGTGATGTACCGCTCATCCCGTGTTGGGTGGAGTCGACGAGACATGGTTAGTTGCTGTACGGCATTCGGTAGCGGTGATGATATAATCATGTATAATTCGTCGATGATATAAGTTTGATTATCTCCGAGTGTTGAAAGGTGGGCAATCATCGCCACCACGGTAATTTTCGTTGGAGGCGAGTCAGGAAACTCACGTGGTCGCCGGGACTCCGTATTCGCAGGTCGCTGAGCCCGAACAGGAAGACGATCAGCGCAAAGGCAAAGCCTGAGATCACCGCGTTGACGGCGATGATGCCGACAAGCGGGTGAAGTGAGTGGAGTTGGGCGAGCGTCGATGGCGGAAGAACCGCAATATAGCGGTATTCGCCAACCGGCCTGACATACTCGCCAGTCGTTTCGGGTGACTCGAGGAAGACAGATGTCTCTGCAGTCGACCGAGGATTAACCGTGAGGACGCCCGGATCGGCCGCGACTCCGCTCCCAGCCGATTCGACGACGACGACGACCGGGAGGAGCCCGGAGTTGTCAATCGTTCGCGTAACTTCGGCTGTTTCGCCGGGGGCGACGACTTGTGGGTCATCGGTCGGTTCGTCAGTGCTTATCAGGCCGTACTCGTGGACGCCGGAGGGGACGACCATCGTCGCGCTCGCGAGCGTAACGAGGACGATCAACACGACGGCGATCGCCAGCCAGATACTGAGGACGTTTTCGCGATCCCGCGTCCGCGAGAGGCCCCGTTGCTTTGGGCCAACGTGGTCTAAGAGCAGACCGAAGACGAGGAGGGCAACGCCGATCCCGACGAACACCGTCCCCGTCCCCTCAGCGTCGAGTCCGGAGTCGAGCCCGAAGGCACCCGCAACCGTCCCTGAAGCCGTTTCTGCGGCTCCGTGGGCGGTCATCACGGCCGTTCCAAGGTGTGGAATCCGGACGACCTCGCCGTTTACTTGGAGGGCAACGGCAACGATTTGGCCGTCACTCACCGGCGGCTCGCCGCCGTCCTGATCGGTAAACGGATTCGCGTCCCCGTGCGTATGATACCCCTCGTCGGTCACATCGACGACACGGTGGGTCGTCAACCCGCCATCGTGGAGCGTCCGTGCATCGAACACGACGACGTCACCCTCCGAGGCAGAGCCCGTCAGGACGCTTGGAACGGCAATGAAACCGTCACCGGCCTCGAGCGTCGGCTCCATGCTCCCCGTTGCAACGTAGCCAAGCAGGATCGGCTGGCCGAGTGCCTGCCCGAGAATCAATGCGAGGACAGCGATCACTGCCAAGAGGGCAAACAGGCGGCTCAGATGCTTCGTGGCTGTCATTCGATCGCAAAAGTACGACACATGGTTGTCTGGCTGTGCTGGAATCGAGCCAGCAAACGGAACCCCCCGGAACCGTTGTGATATTAACATAGCTATCCATCTGTTTAACAGTTATGGCAGATGACTACTCACTTGTGGTGAGTGTATTTAACCTCGATAGGTTGCTAATTAAACGGGAGCAGGTCCCGGCGGCGGTTCGTAAAGGAGAACAGAAACAGCAGCCCGATCGCCGTCGCCGGTGCCACAGCGGCCGTCGTCGGCGTCAACAACTCGCGGTCGTTGACGGTCATCCCCGCCTCCCGAACGGTGACCTCCCCGGCATCGACGCCACTCACCGCGAGGGCATACCGGCCGGGTTCCTGGAAGTGCCACTCGAAGCTCACGTCTATCGTCTCACCGGGGGCGAGTTCGACTGACTGCGTGTCGAGGACGATCCCGCCAATCGCAAACTCCGCGGTTAACGATCCCGTCTCGTTGCCCTGGTTCTCGAGCGTCGCCGTCACCGTTGTCGACTCACCGGGGCGGATCTCCTCGTCCTCGAGGGTGGTGTTCGTTACCACAATGTCAGCCGCTGGCGGTTCGACGACGATTTCCTGGCCGGTTTCCTCATCGATAGCGACGGTGAACTCCCCACCCTGTTCCATCACCCGCTCGAACGTGACCGTCTCCCGCTCGCCGGCACCGACGGTCACCCGTTGGGTGTCGACAATCGTCCCGTCGACGCGAAGATGGGCCGTCGCCTCGCCGGCGGTGTCGCCGGTGTTCTCGTAGGTCGCTTCCACCGTGAGGGTCTCCCCAGCCTCGAGTTCGCTGGTCGAGTAGGCGGTGTCGACGAGTGTGACGCTCGAGGTTTGGGTTTCCTCGTCCTCAGCATCGCCCTCACCCTCACCCGGCAGCTCCTCATCGGTCTCGAGAAAGATAGTGAACGTCGAACTCGAGGCCATCTGGTAACTGGTGTCAAGTGAAACCCCAATGGACTGGGTCGAGCCGTTGTCCAGGCTGATCGGGTCCGATTCGGTGATGGGGTTACTCCGGTCGTCGCCAACGTAGAAGGTGACGCCGTCACTTTCGTCTTCGATCCAGAGCGATTCGACGTTTCCGAGGGCCGTAATCTCGAAGACATCGTCCGCCGAGGAGGTGGTCTGTGACTCGAAGACATCGAACTCGAGTTTGAGCTGGTCGTCCTCAATGGAGGCGTACTTGCCGTTTGATTTATCCGATGGGCTGAGTTCGATGATCCCCGCGTCGTCGACGATTTGGCCGTTGCTTTGGGCACTGACTGTGCTGTTGTTCACACTCGAGGCTCCCGTTGGGACGGCGAGTGCGACACCGACCAGTACGATGGCGGCGAGGAGGACAACACTGGCAACGGCGGCGCGTCTCATACGGGTGTCTATGTACGTAGTGTTGGTCTAGGGTCTTTGTATTGGTCTGCCAGAGGGGAGAAAGGTGAGCCAGAAGATGGGGTTTCGCTCAAAAAGAAGGGTTGTTCGAGTAAGTGGCCGTGTCTCGAGCGAAGGACAAGGTGCTAAGCTATGTCGGTCGTTCCATCTCCCCAAGCCGTAGCTTCTTACTCTGGACGACATGGACAACAGCTGAGACGGCAAACAGCCCAAATATGAGCGTTACCCATCCCAACTGCGGTACCGTCTCCGTTGGAATCCACTCGAGCCACAACCCACCGATTACAGCAAACCCAACGGCGGCAAGCCCAAGATAGTACATCCCCCACGGGATTGAATCGCTGGGGACAACGTCGAGATAGACCTCGAGTTCTTCGGCCTTATCGGTCAGTTGGATCGTTCGATTGTCGAATCTGACCATGTCCGCGCGCTCGAGGGTTGGAATATGGGTCTGCTGCAAGGAGGTGTAGACCCGTTTTCGCTCCGTCGAGGTGATTTCCTGGACCTCTTTGCCCAGTTCCCAGGCGGCGACGTGTTCGGCGAGGTCGCCTAAGGTGACGGGTTCGCCTTCGCGCTTGCAGTAGTGAATTGCGTAGCGCCGGCGCTGATTGCTCAGGAGATCAAAAATCTCACCCCGGCCCGACGGCTCGTCTCCTTTTGTCGACATAACGTCTGTTCTGCGTGATATAATGGATTCTGAATATATAATGCTTGTTGCCGAACAACTGTGGAGGGTGTCAGCGTGTATCATATGCTTGAGAGAGCGAGTAGGAATTGGTGATACTAACAGCAAGCAAGCGTCGGGTTCTGGCCGAGCTTGAACGGTGTTCTGGCTTGCCAATCCGGTGTTCTTGTGCTCAGAATATCCCTTCTGTTTGATCTATACCTCCTTCTGGCACCTCAATACAAAGTGTGTATAGTTAGTAGGGTGGAGTAAGCTCGCGTGGTCCTCGAGACCGGATTCAGGGATCATCGGGGCGAACGGAGATCACAAACCATGAGAATGAATAGACGAAACGTAATCGTTGGATTGGGCGCAATTGTTGCGGGCGGTGGAGCTGCACTTGGTACAGGTGCGTTTAGTAGTGTGGAAGCTGAACGATCGGTGAGCATCAGCACGGAGGGTGACGGAGCAGCGCTCCTCCAACTCGAAATAAACGAGGATATCGCCGGGATCAGTGACGACGGTGAGGATGATGTTATTGGATTTGAATTTGAAGAGATAAATAGAGATGCTACGACGACATTCGACGGCGCACTTACCGTTGCAAACGCGGGGTCTGAGAATGTTGAATTCTCGGTTAGCGAAATCTCCGAGGATGATAGTGATAGAATCACATTTGAATATGGGGACGATGACTTAAGTGATGACAACACAGTCACTTTGGATGCTAATGGAACTTTAGATTCTGAGGAGGCCGAAGACATTGATATTGTTCTCAATCTTGAGGGTGAGACTGATGATGAATACGATGAAATTGAGGTCACTTTCCTAGCAGAACAGGAGTAAAACGAACAACAGTTCGGTAGTCCCCTCTCTATGAAATAAACTGCTTGTATGTTTTTCCAGCAGATTTAAAATAAATCCGAAAAATATCGGCGCAAATCACGGCAGAGAACATAATAATGAAGCTGAACCGGCGCAGCACGTTGCTCGCACTCGGAACGATGGCGGTAGGTAGCGGTACCGCTCTCGCGACCGGTGCGTTTAGCAGTTTGAGCGCCAATCGAACCGTCACCATCAATACAGCGAGTGACGCGGATGCGGTGCTATCACTCAAGCTTGACGACGAGTACAACGGTTTGAACGACGAGGGCACCAACGTAATCCTGCTGGATTTCAGTCAGCTCAACGAAAATGCTGTGACGACATTCGTCGGTGCACTCAAGATCGGAAACAACGGTAGCCAGGAGGTGGGCGTGACGATCAAGGCCGGTGGGGACGTACTGAGATTCAGTGGCGTCCCAGAGAACTTAGACCCCGATGAGTCAGAGTTCGTTACAATAATTGTCAATCTGAAAGACTCCACGGACGCTGCGCCCGAGGAAATTACGATTAGCGCGGAAACCTGAACTCGCGGTGGATACTTTAGCATGGATTTTGAACAATAGGTTCAGGTAGCGGCGCCACTTTCTGTAGCAGGTACGTTCGATAGTGTGTGCTTCGGTGACAAGGCCGCCAGTGGACTTATTGCGACGGAAGACATATCAACTACCAATGAAGCGGCGGGTGTTCTTGGGATTGGGGGCGGCGTCAATCGGTACCGGTGCACTGATCAGCACCGGCGCGTTCAGTTCGCTTGAGGCCGGGCGTGGGGTTGCAGTCAGTGCAGCATCTGGTAAACATGCGTTACTCGGTGTTGATCCTGTCGAGGATACGATCGAAGTGTCAAACGATGAAGCAGTTGTGGCCGAGGTCATAAACAATTTTTCTGAGGACATAACTGTATCTTCTATAAGCGTTGTTTCGATCGACGGCGATTCGACCGACGACGATTCGACCGGTGATGATCTCGTCGAAGTCGTGTCACCGACAATAGACGATTCGATCTCGTCCGATGGTACCGACGTAATTATCGGTTGTAACAGTGAGACCGATACCAAAGCGGAGGCAACTATTAAACTGGAAGTTGATGGATCGTCGATTTCAGTTAGGAATGTAACCTTCGATGTCACGCTGGACATCCAATGTCAGCCAACTGTCTTCGGAGTCAACGGTGAACTTGACCAGGACGGTCCACAAGGAAGTAGTATTGAACTTACAATTAAGACGACAGAAGATACCGCCGCAACGGTTACTGATTATAGTATCATGACACAGGGTAATTTAGACGATGTGGCTTATAGAGATAACGGAGATACAACATTCGACGGCGGGGAACTACCAGCCGAATTTGATGAAGACGGCATTCGTGTTATACTCGACCGATTCGGTGAGTCTAGAAACTCGAGTATACCTGTGGGACTTGTCATCGAAGACGAAAACTTCACCGAACATCCAGAAGATGGAGATATTGTGTTAACACTCGAAGGTGACGTGGAAGGTCAAGAAGAGAGATTTGAAGAAGATTTGGGAATCGCCGCATCAAGAGACGATTAGTCTGGTTGGACCTCAGAATAAATAATAACGGACAATCATCGTGGGACACCGAATCGCTCTGTTTCAGGCCGGGCTTGAACCCGGTATTGGTGCCCGTTCAGCGAGTACGGGCAAGCCAGAGTTCCTTCTTGATACCTAATACAAAGTGGGCAGCTCTCCGTGATGTGAGTAAGAACCGCGTTCTGGACCCGGCGACGCAGACGGTGGGTTCCAGCGAGGTTGCACGGAGCACACAAATCATGAGACTCAACCGACGAAACACAATCATTGGACTGGGAACGATCGTAGTTGGCGGCGGCGCAGCACTGGGTTCGGGTGCGTTTAGCACGGTCACAGCGGAGCGATCAGTTGAGGTTAATGTTATTAATGACGCAGGAGAAATCGCCGAGGAGTTCGTAGACGTTGTAATTGATCCGACTGATTTCGACAGTGTTGGAGTTCTTGATGCAGACACCGTCGTTGATGGTGACTACGAGCAAGATCCAGGTCTGGGAGAGGATGCGGCCAGTCTAGTTGCTGATGACCTGACAATCGTGTTTGGAGAGGCTGACCCGGGTCCGGATGACCCCATTCCAGCAAACTCTACGGTCACGTACGATGACCTATTCGTAGTAATAAATGATAATGACGATACTGAGGACGATTTCACCGTTACATTCGACTTCGACAATGAAGATGACGAGGCAAACTACGATCTCTCGTTTGATGATGATGGTGATAACGAAATTACCGTGAACTATGGAGAGTTTGAAACTATGGACCTGACGGAACTCACTACAGGACCAGACGATGAGGATGAATATGGCCTATTGACAATCACAATCGAAGAAGACTAATCCCCCTCCACCTTACCATGGAAGACCACGATTGACCACCTGACTCACACTAGTACCGTCCCAAACGTAGACTAGCTAGATTATTTTCTCAGAGCACGTACCTACAGAAATGGGATGGAAGAAGTATATCGTTGATCTCTCGAAAGAAGACCGGAGCGAACTCGAAAGATTCGTT
>LFCJ01002982.1_pt1 | contig 12317 bp, 12 predicted proteins | sample 643141 | NCBI WGS metagenome assembly LFCJ01 (sample SAMN03766243, study PRJNA286221) | soda lake metagenome | biome: soda lake; feature: Kulunda steppe; material: water; isolation source: sample B1-Br-g2 brine of Lake Bitter-1 | place: Russia: Kulunda steppe | collected 2010-07 | reverse complement strand
GCGCGTGTGTGTGTGTGTGTGTGTGTGTGTGTGTGTGTGTGTGTGTGTGTGTGTGTGTGTGTGTGTGCGCGCGTGCGTGCGCGCGCGCATCACTTCCCATCCACATGCATACCCGCACGCGTACCATTCAACCCCGCAACTATACCCCCGCACCCCTGCCTGCACCTCCACCCAATGTGCCCAACCACTGATCTCGCACCCAGCCGCAGCCCGCACGCACCCTCTGCACGCACCTTCCTGCCTGACCCCTTCTTGGCTGCTGCTGTGTCCAGCCCAAAGTCCAGGCCCCTCCCTCAAAGACAGGGCAGCCCCCATCGGCGCGGAGGGCGGGCGGCCCTGGGCCTCTAGGCTGCCAAAGCACAGGCGCCCCTGACCACCAGGAGCTGTCTTGGGGGGTGGGCCGCCATACGCATCTGGAGCTCTGCCTTGCACCCAGGGGGTGTCGACATGGGAGGGGACGTGAGGGTGCAGGATTGCCGCAGGCGGCTCAGGCAAGGCCTGGGAAGGCCCATCCTCAGAGGCGTCACCATCTTCAAGTCCCCTGGTGGAACGGGGGGAGCTGAAGGAGTCTGGCTCGCCCTTGGCGCCTGGGCAAGGGTGGGGTCGAAGCGGGTTGGAAGGCAGTAGGGTGCTGAGCCATTTTGGCCATGGGCAGAGTAGGGATTGCGGCTCATGTGCGTGAGAAAAGAAGGGCCAGGCTAGGACGAGAGAGGCTTGTGCTATGTGCTCTGTGTGCATGTGCACGCTTGTGGAAGAGCAAGCAGGCGCGGTAGCAAGCAACAGCCTCTGCACATGGCCGTGTGTGTATGTGTGTGTGTGCATGATGCCGCTCCCATTTATATGGACTGACAATAATTGCGCATGTGTCGCAGCTGCATGCCTCCATATACAGCCATAATATCATGTCCAAGTTGCAGAGTTCCTGCACGAGATGCTCTACAAGCGGCAATTGAAGACCTCATTCCAACTGCGTATGCAATGGGGCTATCACACATAAACAAGTTGCGAAGACGCATCCAACCACACCATGTATACCTGCGCTCATGACACTCCAGGACAAACACATGTATGCTCATATCCACACACCCCACACATTCAGACACCTGAAAACCCAAATATTCCGCACAATTAGCCCTCTCCCCAGTGTGTAACATTAAGAGGCGTACCTGCCGTACCAGCTGACCGCCTGGGTCTGTGGGGGAGAGCCTTGCCAGCAAAGCTGTTGGCCGCGCTGGGTACCATGCTGGCAGATTCGCTCTGTGCACCACGATCTTGGCTTTGTTGCTGTGCAACGCGGTCAGCAAGGGTCGGCCCTGTACCAGGAAACAGCATGTTAGCATGTTTGTGCATAAGGGCGCATGCAAGTATGCCAGTGCAGCTGCACGCGAACAAGCCCCTAAATACAAGAGTTGCCGAGCAAGGAGGTGGCCTTCCTTCTGGCAGTCGCCTTGTCACACACCTGCTGGCAATGCGCGCGTGCTTTGCTGCCTTGATGCAGCATGCTGCCCAGAGCATGGCCCGCATACATGCATGCACAACGGCGCTTGAGGCAGGCGAGCCCCTGTACTAAGAGAGGAACACCTTTGCGGGCACACGCTCTGGGGTGTGCAGTCCTTTTGGGATTCACTGTGTAAAATGGACCGCAAGCTCTGGCGCTGGTGGTGCGCGACGTGTGCAGCAGAATTGTGAGCATGAGCAGGGCAAGTCCGGCCATGGAGGAAGCCATGCTCGATGCTGCAATCCCTGGGGAGGTCTACCACCTGCACAGGGTGTGCCTCTGAGGCTTCCCAGTCTACCTTGGTGGATACTCACCTGCTGCATTGCACGTGCGGCTAGGACCCCGCGAGAGGGTGCCGCCGGCAAAGCTGTTGGCGCGGCTGGGCGCGGCGCTGGCTGCCCGGCTGCCTGCATTGCCTGCGTGGCTCTGCTGCCGCGCGACGCGGTCCGCAACGGTCGTGGCTGCAGCAGGGAGCACACAGCGCGCAGCTTGCGTGGGCTCACTAACCATGTGTCATGTGCATGCAAGCTCTGTGGGGGACAAGAAGGAATTGTCGGCTTCAAGCAACTGACTGTGCGAGTATGCACCATGCGTTGGGCAATGTGTGCAGCACAGAGGCAGCACAGCGCGCACAATACGGCAGCAGCAGGCAAGTGTGTTCAATCAGGATTGTCTTGAGAGGCCGCACAGGGGGTGGAAAAGAATTTGGGGTATGGGTGAGGCTACCAAGGCTTGCACAAGATACTTGTGCATGATACTGCGCACAAAGCAGACTGGGGTGGGATCACCCCATGGCCTTCCTTCACCTTTGGCAGGCAGCCTAGATGCGCCGAGGGCACAAAAGCCCTCCATGTGCAAAACAAAAGCAGATCACTGTGGTAAAACACCGCGCAAGCTGACGCTGCAGGCCCCTGGACCATGGCAACAAAATCACCACCTCAACATCAAAGCAGGTGCACCTTGCCAGGGGGGGATGGCACCCAGCCACCATCAATGCATGCAGTACAGACAATACAACACCAGTTGATGACAAGTGAGCCTTACAGTTGTCAACAACATTTGGTGCAAAGGCGATGCCGCGCCGAGCGGCAGGGGGAGGCGCAGATGCATCAGCAGGGGCGTCCCGCCCATTGGCTGCAGCGGCGTCAGTTGGGCCGTACAGGCTGGGTGCAACCTTGCTGCCACCCTGCGCGTGCAGTGCACGAACTCATACCATGACTGCACAGAAGTGGCCACATGGCCCTGTGCGGAACCCAGGGCCTCCACTGACATTGTGCAGCTACAGGGAGCTGCACATGGGAGACTAGGGACACGATTAGCAGGCAGGGCATGCTGGCAGAGGTACGCTTGTGCCCTGACCACAGTTTTGCCACACGGCATTCACAGACGTGCACCACTGCTCGAGGCACATGCTTTGTATTGATGCCTCGTTGGACAGTACTGATGCCTTGTTGGGGTATTGATGCTGCGTTGGCTCTTGCCTGAGCCGAATGGACCAAACAAGGTACCCCCAAAAAAAGGCATCAGTACAAAACACATGCAGGTGATGGGAAGAGAAATCCCTTGCGCACCATGACGTTGTTCTCCATAGCGCGCCGCTTGCGCACGGCAAAAAGGATCAGTGCCACGAGTGTTAGCAGCAGCAGGCCTCCACCTACACACAGCATAACGCATGCGCATGAAGTTGTACATGTGCGCAACATAGCTTTAGCATGCCACAGGCTGTGTGCATGCGTCAGATAATCTGCTGATTGTCAAATCAGTGGCATAGGCCCAACACTTTAATCCTAGCATTTACAATAAGCGAGCCATGCTACCTGCCATGCATTAGGTGACTGTGAACATCTCCATCTCGCAAGATACAGTGTGTTTTATCACAGTCTTTTATCATGGTGTTTTATCCTGTTTTGTTCAAATGGCCAGTTTCACAATTTGCGCTTGTATTTTATGCCTTGACAAGGGGGCACATTGCAAAGGCGCAGGAGGCGTGTGCACAGGCACCAGTGATCACACTGATGATGGCCACCCGGCTGGTGAGCAGAAGCACAGGTTCTTATGAGTACATCAAATGTTAAGGGCAAAAGCAAGCAAGATGTGTGATACAGCAAGTCACACTGATGCCTTCTTAAAGCCTCACCACCACACACTGCCAAGGCCATAGTAATACTCCAGCTTTAAATAGTGTAAGAATGCTTGGCAGTGATAGGCTTGGTAGATCCATACAAAAGGAATGTCACACACCTAAGCCCACACCCAGGCCCACGCCCAGGGCAATGCTTTCATTGTCTCCACTGCCGCTGCCGCTGCCTCCACTGCCTGTGTCAGGCTCAATAAGCTCAATTTCCTGCTCTTCACACACTGCAGAAGGGCAGGCCGGCAAGCAGGAAGGCGGGTGTGCGCACGCTACTCATGCTGCCCAAACAAGCTTGTGCTTGTGTCAAATGCGTGTGTTGCTTGCAAGCGCACTCGTGGATGCATCTAGTAGTGCATGCACTGTTCATTGCATGTCTCCAGTCCATGTTCCTGTGAAGCGGAGGAGGGGTGGGGGGTGAAAGTGCAGGCGCCACAGCATCTTGAGAGAGCAGGGGCATGAGCTACGTCCTACATTCACTGCCAGGTTGGAGGCTAAGGCAGCACATTATGCAAAAGCCAGGTATGCATGATTGCTTGTGCTTGCACACATCCAAAGGCTATGTAGCGATGACACTATCGATGACACTGAGCATGCCCATCCAAGCTCAGTCATGTGATTGAAGAAGGAGACCGAATCTAAAGGAGAAAGTGATGCATAACCCTATACATCCACCAAGACTCACAAGGACTGATGATGCTGAAGTCATCCACAGCCAGGGACTGGCGCAGCCGTGCGCACTGGTCATCAAGGGACAGTGCGCTTGACCTTGGCTGCGTCAAGCTGATCCTGGAGGCCCTCAGCTCCTGCATGGGGAAAGGGAATGCATTTTATCAATTGATTTAAAATCAAACTGAACACAAGCAATTGAGTCACACCACTCAGGGCAGCCTTGCACGCAGCCTTGCACCCTCATAGTCGAAGGCGCAAGCATGTGCACGACCCGGCATGCAGACAAGATCCCGATGCGCACCTGGCCCAGGCACACATCTTGCCCAAGCCTCTCTTGGAGCTTGGCACTGGTCTCAGAGACGGATGAGTCCAAGCCATCAGGCTGTTTATGCACGCTGTCAGCGTCCAGGTCCAACTCCAGCCCCAGGTCCAGAGACTGCCCGTCACACAGCTGACGGAGGCCCTGCAGTTCAGCGTTCAGCGCATGTCAGTTTCATGTTGTTTTCAGGCCGCACAGATTTTCATGAAGTGTGGCAGCATTGGTCAGTTTGCAAACAGGGAAATCGCGCACCTGTTGTAGCAGGTTACGTCCCCCCAACAGCGATCGCCTTCTCCGCAGGGTGGTTGAGCCGATGAACCTGGGTAGATGAAAAGGGAGTGCATTTGTGCTTAAGCGCACTTTGCACTGCTTGAATTTTCTGGTCATTGAAGAGTTGAGGATCCTTCCACTCTGCCACACAGGGCTAAAAAAGCTTGCCACAGTGGCATGGTACCCACCAGTACTGGAAGAAAGACAAATCAAACTAGGGACAATTCGTGAGCATTAGCAAGAGAAAGCTGCAGGATGGGTTAAGGCCATGCACTAGGATGCCCCACAGCTTTAAGACACAAAAAGACCTACATCCCTGCACACCTGCAGGAGATTGCCACTTTGGAGGCGTCCAGGCCAAGCAAGGTGGCAAGTTCCTCCTCCATAGCTCGGATGGACCCAGAAGAGCAGTCAGCCATCTGCATGGGCACCCAGGCAAGTCTGGTCTGGTCTGGAATGGCGCTCAAGGATGCTTGGGCTTCTCATCCGATACCAAATTAAAGAGCAGAGCTCCGTCTTGGATACCGCGCTTGCCAATCGATAGGGATATGTATCAATACATTAGCAGCAGCAAGCCCACAGGCAGTGATACATAACCATGCATGCAGGTGGTGATGCATCTGCATGCAGACGAAATGTTTGCAAGCCTGTCAGCAAGGATACATGGGCAAGCAAACAGGGGCAGGCCAGCTTCAGATGCTTGCATGAAGCATGCACTTTTTGACACTCTATTAAGCCTGTTCTGTGCCAAATCTGCTGGCAGTTGCTTTGGCCCGCATTGCTTGAGTTGTTTAAAAAGGTTGAGTTGTTTGAAAAGAAGGCAGCATAGGGCTTTGTGTCTCAGTCTGTCTATGCTGCTTTGCAGGGAAGCAGTACAATCATCTCAAGAGCAGCAACCTATATGCAAGAGGTTGAATGGTGGTGAGGTGTAAGTAGCCATCCAGATGTCCACCCAAGGAAAGCTCCACCCAAGTATGAACGAGTGATCACTCACCTGGGAAAAATCCCTCAGCCCAACAGGCAGAACAAGCTGGTAGCCTGTGAGCTGTGTTGAAATGTCTGCAGCTTTACGTCTCAAGAAAGCCTCAAGCGCATCCAGGCTCTCAATGTCGCGCAGCACAGAGGTGGAGTAAATGAGCTGCAGGCAGAAGCAATGCCACAGACAGGGTCTTAAAACAGTACAGGAGCAAACAGGCTGTTACACGACACGGGGCAGTGGCCTGGTAGGTAAGTTTACATGAGCAAAGGCAGAAGGGCACACAAACAGGTGCTCCTGCCTGCACAGTTGATTGATTGATCAGTTATTTGCGTTGTGAGATTGGCCATGTTGCTTAAACCTTAGTCAAGCCTGTGGCTGGTGCCCTTGCATCCAGAACCCTCTGCCAGTGGCTGATGAAATTTTGCATCCGGCACCCTCTGCCTGACCTTTGCCTGGCACCTGCCACACTCACCCTGCGTGTGTTGGTGGGGTCCTCTGGGGGAGCAGGAGGGAGGGGAGGCTGGATGGGGGCGGGGGGCGGGATGGGCCCACGAAGTGGGGAGATCACGACTGCGGCAGCATTGTTGTCCACCCATGGCCTGCAGCAAAAGCAAAAGTAATGTGCAGCCTTGCAGCATCATGTCACAGGCTACTGCAATACAGTGGGGCAGATAGGCTACCTTGGCAGCAGCGGCGAGAGGATCGCAGCAAGGCAGAGGTTAATGATGTCGGGCTCTGCACAAGGAGCACAGGCTTGCACATGTTGCAACCATGGCGCATCAAGCGCACAGATTGATGCTGCTAGGCTAGCGCATTGGTCGGCAGGGCAACTACTTTGTCCGGGACTGACGAAGGCACCATAGCAGTGGAGCTCAAGCAAGGGCAACAGCAAGGCTGAAGACTTGTTGCACTAATGCAACTATGCAGCTACTCACTGTGCAGGAATGTCCATGGAGATGTCAAACGAGCCGATCCTGCTGGGCAGCTCCACGATGCTGTCCTCCTCATTGAACGGTCCAACGCGTAGGCTCCCATCTGCTGCATTTGCCCAGACCTGGATGTCTACCTGCCGGGGCTTGCGCAGTTCAAACTGGGCAGCACCTCCAGGCATGCGGTCGATATTCAGGCGGCTGATGTTACGAATGCTGCAAGGAAGGGATGGAGGTAAACATTGTGGCTCAGGTGTGAGGTTGCACGCACTGCCACCACAGTATGGAAATCTTTTGGAATGACATGCCTGCAACCGGGGCAAAGTAGCTTAAATGTGGCAGACAAACAGCCATGAGAGCCTAGGGATGAGCATCAAAAATTCAGGTCAAATCAAGAAACAGGTGCAGATTCAAAACCAAAAGCAACCAAAAGAAGCAGCCAACAGTTTGTCATGGCCTGCAATTGCATGACTGCACAAAGATCATCCCATGCCATGAGCTACGCACTGCTGAAGCATTTTCTAAGCGCTGCCATATGCCAGTGCTGTTCAAAACTGTTTCCTCAAAATACCTCCTTAGTACAAGCCTGCACTGTTGTGTGGATCTGTCCATCTGTATTGGTATTCATAGAGCTCACATCAGTATTCATCGAACTCACATCAGGGTATATGGCTTGATTTTGTCAGCGTCAGGTGATCGGAAGCTGCTGTCTAGACAAGCCCAGCGCCAACACGTGGAAAACCTGGTCACACCAATTTGCGTTCACAAATCAATGCATGCGAATGCATTTATGGGGTTCATGCACAGGGGGGCCTGCAATTACAATTGCTGTCGTACTGTCCATACAAGTTCAATGCCGACACATGGAAAACCTAGAGGATGCACAATGCAGTTTACACTACAACCATCTCTGTACACATTAGGGCCTACTGCAGTGCAACTTGTCGTGGTGGGTTGCAGAATAAAATCTTCCCTGGCCATGATAGCTGCAAAGCACAGGCAGGGCAACAGAGCACATGCAGCCGAAGCAATTCAAATCCCATGCCTTGACGGCACAGGCTAGGTATGCTCTATGTGCAGTTTGACCTTGGCTCAAAAGCTTGACGCTCTCTCAGCCTTCAGCGCAGGTGTGCAACCAATGTAGCCACAAGCGAGGCACACCACCTTTTTTTACTTCATCTGCAGCATGGGCTTCAGACCCTTTAAATTCCAACGCACCAAAATGTTTGGGTGAACAGGTCATACTGCGGCACTGGCAGGCACCAGGCATCCTCGAGGATGTTGCCGTCAGTGTCATTGCGTGTAACTGTGGTGAGCAAGGTGAACTCGTCTTCGCATGTGCCATCGCTGAGAGGCGGGTCTGGACACCTGGTGAAGGCAGAGCGCAGGCATTGAGGGGATTTGATTGATCAGATCATGACAAGGGAGGCGGCTGCTGATTAATACATCCAGAGAATGCCTCTTGCTGTACACGTGCAAATGCATGCACACAGAGTGCATGAGCATGTGCTTAAGTGCATTTTGCGTTATTCGGTCAGAATGTGCATGCGCGAGTGCGCACACACGTATGCCAGTAGCCTGCAAGCGTACACCTTGCAGCAAATGTGTTTGATGGTTTTTGTCTCGACAGTTTCGAGGCAAAACACACGCTGCACTCACCTGCAGACAGTCCCTGGAGGAGCCGGTGGCGCTGCAGGCAGCTCTTGATCCGGTTGGAGCACCATGGTGACCTTTACAAGCAACGAGCACCATGGTGACCTTTACAAGCAACGAGCACCATGGTGAACTTTACAAGCAACGAGCACCATGGTGATCTTTACAAGCAAGCACCATGGTGACCTTAACGAGCAAGCACCATGGTGAACTTCACAAGCAAGCACCATGGTGACCTTGACACGCAAGCACGTCAAACATTCACAAAAAGCCAAACCTAAATGGAGCAGTTGTGGAGCAGCATGGCAATCTTTGGCACAAAAAGGACCTGCCAGCATGGTAAACTTTGGTGAAATAGAAAGTGCCTAGAGGCTGGAGAGGTGGCAGGGAATCGGAGCAGCACGCCAAGGCGCAAGAGGGCCAGTGAAGGCGTGCAGCAGCATGCATGGCTCAATGGCGCCCACGCACCGCGACAGACAGGTCGTCAAAGCCAACTGGCACAGTGTACACAAAAGTAAGGTTGTCCAGGCCTCCGCGGGGCAGAGTAATGTTGGTGGTCACCCAGTCGCCACCCATATATGTGACCCCACCCTGTGTGTCGTTGTGACCAAAGGCCACAGGCGCGTGCTGGGCGTCTTTTGGCAGGCCATGGACATAGATCTGGACTCCTGGGGTGGCCTACAGTAGAAAAAATGCAGGACAACCACGTGGAGGGGCCATGCTGAGTATGATGCTTTAAAACAGAAGGAAAGCGCTTCACGACATGCTGCAGGCCCAGAACATGCCTAGAGGAGTACATCCTTTCTCTTGACAGAGTCAGATTGTATGACACATCCCAAAAGTAACCCGGAAGAGCTTGAATTCATGTTATGCAATCTCTTTCAAGTCAGATCACTACATCCTCGTCAAAATAATAATAAAGCTGCAGAGGCCTTAGGTGGTCAGACGCATGGGCCACAGTAGCTATTTGCTCGTTTACCCAGCAATATCTTTATTCAACCTGCCACGCAAGCCTCTTGAGCAATACTGGTTCACATATTATTTGAGACAGGATGCTGGCTGTAGGTCTGGGCCAGGCCACACACAGCCGGCGCAAAAGTCTTGTGCACACTGTGCACGCGGCACACCATAAGTTTAAAGCGTCATGATCATACTTCGCTAGACTAGTCTACTTGATACTTTTGGCGCTGCATTCTGGCTACCTCACCTTGAGTGTCGTGTTATAAACAACACCTCCAGGCATGCGCTTTATGTTGAATCTGTCCAGCTGGGAGACGGTGGCTGTAAAGTTGGAGGTGGAAAACTGGGTTGGCAGGCACTTGTAACGCCAACAGTAGGAAAACGCCATTTCACCCCGGCTACAAAATAAAAAAGGTATAAACTTGATTAAAAAAATGAAGTAGGCCATGCAGCTTATGTGCCTGCTCATGGTTTGTGTCTTACTTTAAGACGCACATTCAAGAACTGGAAGCATACTCACAAGAAATCGAAATTGGCAGGGTCGATGCACTGTTGGTAAGAGATGCCATTGTTGTTGTCATCGGGCACTGTCTCCAAAGTGACAGGGACCTTGATGCCGTCACACTGTCCATTCTCTGGAGTTGTCCAACATGGGCAGCTAGCAGGTGGTATAATTGGCTGATCATCTTGCACGTAGTTGGTCATGACCACGGCCGCCATATACTGCAAAAAAGAAAAGTATGTTTTGCCATTAAAAATTGAATGAGCCAGCCCTTAGAAAGCATCCCTAATTCTTCACGCTTGGGTAAGCAAACAACTGTACCTCATCTTCTATATCTTGACCAATGCTCATTTTCAGGTCTAGCGCAGCCAACCCAGCAGGGGGTAAGACAAATTCGTCACTCTCCAATTCTGCTTCTATTGGCAAAAGCTGGCCATCTTCATTAACGACATAGCCCCTTGCACTTGGGATAGTGCCAGGAGGGTGGAAGAAGGAAATTGTGGTGCCGGTAGCATTCTCTACAACTGCTGGTCCTGCATATCGATGGAAATGTATGCCAGGTACTATTATGCAAGGGTAAAGTGAAGTTTACTACAGTAATTTGGCCATGCCTTCTGTGAAAGCAGAAACTCACCAAATCATCTTGCAACGCAGGCAGAGAAGCGTCAAATATGTGAGCTCTTGCATGTGTGCACATTGCACGTAAGGTGCTAAGAACACCCAGGCATGCAAACAAAGTTGCTAGATGAAATATTTGCTGCGCAGCTCACCACCAGGGATCGGGACTCGCTCTACTGAGATGCTGAACTGTCGGTCAATCATGTCCGGAGGCAGGCAATCATAGTTCCAGCAGAAGGAGAACGTGTAAATGCCCGTCGACAGGAAATTCAATCCTTGTGAACAACGGATATGCGGCTCGCCACCACCTGCTGATAGGCCGACAGCAGTAGAGAAGAAAGCCGGCTTGCAAACATGACGTATCATAGAGCATTCATAATGTAGCTTGTGGGAAAAAGTATCAAGATAAACAAACCTTGGTCCATCATGTAAGCCAAACTTCATCGGCAAGACCAAATAAATTTCCGGGTTTTCTTAGTCCTCTAATTACCTGTTTACAATGCAGTCCGGTCCTGATCTCATATGTTGGGGACAGTGTACATTGCTGTGTGGACAGTTTTTGAGAGTGCTGGGGCGTTGTGTCTCAGGCACAGTACAGTAAGTGCTGTATCACCCCCAGGGAGCGAATTTCATTATCAGACTTAATTGTTGGGCAGAATATTGTGTACATATGCATATAGCATTGCTATAGCCGAAGTCCTCTCACAGCGCGTGTGAGGCGCCTTCTAAGCAGTCTAATATGGAAGATTCATAAGCGTAGTCAAAGATAGAGATGGCTTGTAAAGTTGACTTGTGTTAATTAATTATTCTCATGGCGCACTGGTTCCCCCCTCATGCCCGGCACTTAATTCTTGTGGCCAAAATGCGTAAGTCGTGATGATACATCATGACAAGTAGGCGTGAGTATATGCCAAAATGCGCCACAGGCACATACGACTCCTGAGACACCAAATATGTCATATGTTTTGAGGGGAACTTGAAGAACCCTATGGTGCGGATGCTAAATACCATGCATTTTATGGGTTTGAGGGGAGAGACAGAATCAAGGTAGACGCCCTAGATACCTTAGACACCACAGGCTTGATGAGGAAGGCTGGAAAACTCAAAGGCGCCCTAGACACCTCAATTGTCAAGGTTTGGGGAGGGGGCCTGGAAGACCTGTGTGTCAGTAAAATGCTGCCATTTGGCTCTGGTAGGCGCCACAGTTCTCCAGATATGTTGCCAAGACATTGCCTGTAGCTGCAGCTATGATGAATTTAAGATTTAACAATACTCCTAAAGTGTGTGCAACCCCTGGGGGGTGAAATGAGAAATTCCTTTTTGTTGCATTCCACAGTATCATAAGGCCCAAGCATTGCAAATCAGAGGACCTAATTCTTGAACTGTTTGTCTTGATGTCGAACACTACAGAGTGTCACTTATCTTTTGCAAGCCAACCTGATATGGAGACATGGTCCAACCTAGCCTGGCTCAACTACCATGAATGGTTCAATGAAGATTGTAATTCATGGCATCACTACTCCATTCTTTCGAAATTCCCATTATTCATGAACCTTAGCATGCCCACCTTCAAACTCAAAAATGACGCGTGTCTCATTGACTCCACAAGTCCCATCAGCATTTGCATCTGGAAAGGCTTCGCAAGGACATGGGATGAAAGGCGGTGACGGAGGAGAGGGCGGACTTGGAGGGAGGGGAGGCAAAGGGGTAGGAGGGAATAAAGGGGGTAAAGAAGGCGCTGAAGGACTAACTGGCAAGGGAGGGAAAGGGGGCAAAGGAGATGGTG
>LFCJ01002981.1_pt1 | contig 12322 bp, 10 predicted proteins | sample 643141 | NCBI WGS metagenome assembly LFCJ01 (sample SAMN03766243, study PRJNA286221) | soda lake metagenome | biome: soda lake; feature: Kulunda steppe; material: water; isolation source: sample B1-Br-g2 brine of Lake Bitter-1 | place: Russia: Kulunda steppe | collected 2010-07 | reverse complement strand
GACTCTCCCGCGGGTGCTGGAAGACGACGCCAACGTTGGTGAGTTGCTCGAGCGTTCGTTCCTCGACGGTGCCAACCGGCTCGCCCTCGAGACGAATCTCGCCATCTGTTGGCTCCTCGAGGCCGGTAATCAGGTTTGCAAGCGTCGATTTCCCGGAGCCACTTTCGCCAACGATGCCGACGGTCTCGCCCGTTCGGACGGTGAGACTCACCTCCGAAACGGCCTCGAGATACCGGCGGTCGCCAAGCAGTCTCTTGATTTGTGAGTCGGTCATCTCAAAACGTTTCGAGACGGCATGAACCGAGAGCAACGGCTCGCCGGTTGTCTTGTGGTGGCGGCGAACCGTCGGCTCTTGGGTCGGCTCCTCGGGGGCCAACCGCTCGGCCCGGACGGCCTCGAGTTCGCCACAGGCGACCCGTCGTCCGTCAGTCGAGACGACCGGTGGGTCGGTCGTTCGACAGGCATCGGTCGCATGGGCACACCGGCTGGCGAACGGACAACCCGGCGTCTCCCCGAAGCGTTCGGGGACCTGCCCCGGAATGGCCGTCAACCGCGAGCGACGTGGCGTGTCGGCAATCAACGACTCGAGGAGGCCCTGCGTGTAGGGGTGTTGGGGATCGCTGAGGACAGCGGATGTCGGACCGGCTTCCATCACTCGGCCGCCGTACATGACGACGACCCGATCACAGAGTTCGCTGATAACGCCCAGATCGTGGCTGATGAACAGGACGGCGGTATCGAACGTGGATCGAAGCTCGCGGATTCGATTCAAGATCGCAGCCTGTGTCGTGGTATCGAGGGCGGTCGTCGGCTCGTCGGCGAGCAGGAGGGTGGGTTCGGAAGCCAGCGCGATGGCGAGCATCGCCCGTTGAGCCATGCCACCGGAGAACTCGTGTGGGTATTCATCGACGCGGTCTGCGGGGTCGGCGATGCCGACGGTTTCCATCAGTTCGATTGCTCGCTCGTGGTGTTCGTCCCATGCCCGCTTGCGGCCGATCAGTGGCAGGTGCATGTATTCCCGGAGCGACTGGCCAGTGGGGCGGTCGTGGACCGCAAGCGACTCGGCGATCTGCTCGCCGACGGTAAAGACGGGATTGAGCGTCGCGTTGGGGTCCTGAAACACCATCGAGAGATCGGTTCCGCGAAGCCGCTGGCGCTCCGGAGCCGAGAGCGTCGTTAGCTCAGTCCCGTCGAATCGAATCGATCCCTCGACGATCTCGCCGGGTGACTCGAGGCCGATAATCGAGCGGGCAGTAACCGATTTCCCGGAGCCGCTTTCGCCGACGAGGCCGACGATTTCACCCGCCTCGACGGTAAAGGAAGCGCCGTCGACGGCGCGAACGGTACCCGCTTCAGTTTGAAACTGCGTGTGTAGGTTGTCGACTGTGAGTAGCGTCATTGCGTTAGATCTCCTCCAATCGGGACTGTTGTCGTGGGTCGAGCAGGTCTCGCAGGCCGTCACCCAGCAGGTTGAAGCCGAGGACGGTGAGCATGATCGCGATGCCGGGTGCGTTGACGATCCACCATGCACCGCGAAGGTGGTTTCGCCCACCGGCGATCATCGTTCCCCACTCGGGTGTCGGGGGCTGGGCCCCGAGGCCGATAAACGAGAGTCCCGCCGTCGCGAGGACGACGGTGCCGAGGTTGAGTGTCGCCAACACGATTACGGGATTGATGACGTTCGGTAAGAGATGGCGTCTCGCGAGCCGATGACGCGGGGTTCCCATCAGCCTCGAGGCGGCGACGTACTCTCGTTCTTTCACCGAGAGGACACTTGCTCTGACGACTCGAGCGTACGTTGCCCAGCCGACGACGGCGAGGGCGATCATCACGTTCGTCAGACTCGGGCCGAGGATGCCGGCGATGACAAGTGCCAACACGAGGCCGGGAAAGGCAAGTTGGATATCGACGAGTCGCATGAGCGCTTCGTCGACCCAGCCGCCGACGCTGCCGGCGATGAGCCCAACAGTCGTACCGATCACGACGCGGATCGTGGTCACGAGGATGGCAATACCCAGCGAGATTCGTGCGCCGTAGACGATTCGGGAGAGCATGTCCCGGCCGAGTTGGTCCGTTCCGAGTGGATGAGCCAGCGAGGGACCCTGTAGCCGGTTTGCGAGCGTCTGGGCGGTCGGATCGTATGGCGTCAGGAACGGCCCGACGATTGCAACGAATCCAAGGACGGCGACGATGACGGCCCCCGCCAAGGTCAAGGGATTGCCGCGAAGCTCACGGCGAATTTGGGCAAGCGTGATACTCGAGCGTGACCTGTTTTGCGTGTTCGCTTCCGTTGTCGTACTCATGCCGTCTCGCCTCCAAGCCGGATCCGCGGGTCAAGCACTCTGTACGAGAGGTCCACTAACAGGTTCGAAAGCACGAACGTGACCGCTGTCAGGAGGACCACACCTTGAACGACCGGATAATCGCGAGCGAAAATTGAATCGACAAGCAGCGAGCCAAGCCCCGGTCGCTGAAAGACGATTTCGATGACGACCGCGCCATTGAGGACGAACCCAAACTGGAGGCCGACGACTGTCACGACCGGAATCAGCGCATTTCGCAGCGCGTGTTTGTAGACGACGATCCGTTCGGTCAGCCCCTTCGAGCGGGCGGCATCGACGTACCCCTCCTCGAGCACCTCGAGCATCGATGTCCGGACGAGGCGGGTGACGATTGCGGCCATTCCCGTCCCGAGGGCAATCGCGGGGAGGACGAGCGTTTCTGGGCCGCCACGACCGGCGACTGGGAACAGGCCCAGATGGAGCGAGAAGACGATGATCAGCAGGTAGCCAAGCCAGAAGTTCGGCATGGAGATACCGGCTAAGGCGGCGAGTTGGCTCCCGACATCGATCCGGCTGCCCTGATAGACGGCGCTTAAGACGCCCGTCGGGACGGCGACGACGAGTGCGACGACCATTGCGGCGACGGCGAGCTCGAGCGTCGCAGGGAAGTGCTGGATCAGCATGTCCGCGACCGGTCGGCTACTGTAGTAGGACTCGCCGAGGTCACCGCGAAGCGCGTCAGTAACCCACGTTACGTACTGGACCGGAATCGGTTCGTCGAGGCCGTGTTCGGCCCGGAAGGCCTCGATCGCCTCCTGTGAGGGCTGTTGGTCGGTCTGTTGGATCAGAATCGTTTCGGCGGGATCGCCGGGCGTGAGATAGATCAACCCGAAAGTCAACACGGAGACGCCGAACAGGACAACCGACGCCGTAAGCGAGCGATAGAGGAGATACGCCCGTGAAATCATTGCCTTCCCCGACTCGTCGGGACAATTGGTTTACCGATCACGGTGACTCCTCCCAGACACAGACCGACACCGGAATCGAGTATTGGTAGCGCCAATCGTCGTTATCATCCTTGAGCCACGGCTTGAGTCCGTCGGCGTACGCTTGCGGGTCCGAAACGCTGTCACCGAAAACGTCTTCGAGCAGTTGTTTCTTGCTCGGCGCTCGCAGCTGGCGTGTTGCCGTCTCGATGTGTACCTCGGGGTAGATGCCGCAATCAGCAAGGAGTCCCGAGTAGTAGACGTGTCGCGGCGGCGGTGTGGGTCCCTCGTCATCGCCCCGTTCCTGAGCGAGCCGGCGATGTGGCGGCCGTTGGCCGACGCTATCGACCAACACGATCGCTCGGTTGGCCACCTCAACGATCCGCTCGAGACACCGCGTGAGCGACGGCTGGCGGTAGAGCGCCCACGCCGCGAAGACAACATCGTGACTGCCGACAGCTGCCTCCTCCCACGATTCCGGGACGATATCGACGGCCTCGGCGACGCCAGCCCGCTCGAGGTTCGATTCCAGTACCGAGCGCATTGCTGGAGCATCGTCGACGGCGGTCACGCTCTCAGCACGAGTGGCAATCTCACGGGTGTAACGGCCGGTTCCCGGACCAATCTCGAGGACAGAATCGGTCGATTTGAGCACCGACTCGAGAACGGAGAGCCCTTCGGGCTCGCCAACGAATCGTTGCTCGTAACTTTCGGCGTGAGTTTCCCAGAAGTCGTTATCGGCTTCGGGGTCGGCCCACCGGTTGCGGTCGTCGGTGACGAACGCCTGCCACGCTCTTTCGTAGTCGAGTCGAGCCATCACTCGACCCTCCGCACGTCGGCCCACTCGACCATCGTATCGATCGCAGCGAGATCGATACCAGCGAGATCGGCGTCGGTCGCAACGACATACTCGTCGTATGCAATCGGGACGGTGATGGCAGCTTCTGCCATTGCGGTCTGGGCCTCGTAATAGGCGTCGGCTTTCGTTTCCGGATCGCTTGTCTGATACCCCTGCTCGATCAGGTCATCGACCTCGCCACCGAGGTTGTATAGTCCGGTTCCGTGCTCCTCGAACAGCCGGATATTGTTCTGTCCCTCCGAATGAAAGGAGTCGAACATGCGGAAATCCGCGGCGACGCTGTTCGATCCCAACTGGAGCAGATTAAGGTGCGTCTCTCCGCTGAAGGTGATATCCCAGAACGAACTTTCGTCGATGACATCAACGGCAACTGTCACGCCAATATCGGCGAACGCTCCCTGTAGCGCTTCGGCAAGTTGCCGGCCGTCGACGAGCGTGGCGTAGGTCGCCAGCCGTAGCTCCTCGCCGTCGTACGTTGAGTCGGCGACGAGGTCGCGGGCCCGAGCTCGATCCTGCTCGTAGCTCGGTAATGGATCGACGACGCCCCAATCTATCGTCGGCGAGAACGGCCCGCGCGCCGGCGAGCCGACCCCATGGAGAATCGAGTCGATGAGCTCCTCCTGGGAGACGGCGTAGTTCAATGCCCGCCGGAGGTCGGGGTCGTCGGTCGGCGACCGATGGAGGTTGACGGCGACGAACGTCGTCTCCGTGCCGGTCGTCCGTTCGAGACGAATCGAATCATCAGCGGCCAGTGACTCGAGTTGGGATCGTGGTGGGTCAAAGGCTACGTCGAGTTCGCCGGACTCGAGTGATAGCGTTCGTGTGTTCGGGTCGTCGACCGTTTTGAACGTGAGCGCGTCGACTGCCGGTCGCTCTCCCCAATACGCCTCGAAGGGAACTGTCCGAATCTGTTGGGTGCGGTCGTAGCGCTCGACCCGAAGCGGTCCGGTGGCGATCACGTCCGCACCGCGCCCAGTCTCGGGGTGTTGGATCGCGACCATGTTGTGCGCGATCGTTCCGGGGAACGTCGGAAACGGATCGGTGTTCGTAAACGACACCGTCCGATCGTCGACTGCCTCGATGCCCTCCGGTCGAAGGTGCAACCAGCCCTCAACGTAGCTTCCCTCGGTCTCGAAGAGGTGTTCGAACGACCAGACAACCGCCTCGGCCGTCAGTAGTTCGCCGTTGTGAAACTGGACATCCTCGCGCAACGTAAACTCCCACGTCGTCTCGTCGACGGCCTCCCAGTCGGTCGCCAGCCACGGCTTGGGTGTCATCTCTTCGCTCGTCCAAACAAGCGGCTCGAGGATACGGGTATAGTATGGCATCACGCCACCGTAGGCCGTATCCCAGCTATCGCCAGTCGGGTCACGCGGTGGCCCAACGGTCACCTCCCACCTTTCATCGTCCTGTTGTTGCGCAGTCGATTCATCACCAAGACACCCACAGAGAGCACTGAAGCCAACTGTGGCCGCCGTTCCGAGTAGTCTGCGTCTTGAGTGCCGACGTTCCATAAATTAATAACCGTACATACAACTTAATAAGAATTGTTAAAATATTATATTTTACTACTATTGGCGAGCCGTGGGACTGGCCAAAACTACGCGAGTTCGGCGGCTCGCCGTCGGAGCGACGGATCAACTGTCGTGTCTTCGGCGAGCTCCTCGAGATGTGGGTTACTGTTGTTGCAGTTGCCAAGGCCGTTTAGGGCGTAGCGGCGGAACTCCCCGCTGAGACCGCCGGTCTGGACGAGAACGGCGAGGTTCAGCGCGTCGTTTTCCTGTACTAAGCGGTCGATTGCGTTGCGGCGTTGGGCAGCACCGACGTTCGTCTTGACTGCAGTTTGGAATGCGGATGACATGTGTTGTGTTGTGTTGTGGTATGTTCTGCGGTGATTTTGTGTGTCGATTTGTCTGCGCTAATCTGCGAGACCGATCTCTTCTTGCTGGTCGTGGCTGTGGCCCTCGTGGTCGTGGTCCTCGAGCGCTTCCTCCGGAACCTCGAATGTCGGGAACCGATCCTCGAACGTTTCCCAATCGGCATCCATCTCCTCATCGGTGAGCAGACAGGCCTCGAGTTGCTGTCTCACCGCTTCGTGGTCCATCTCGGTACCGATCAGCACCAGCTGGCTGCCACGGTCGCCCCACTGGTCGTCCCATACCTCCTCGAGTTCGGGCATGGCTTCGAACTGCTCTTGGCGCTCCTCCTCGGGAAGCGTCGCAATCCACGGTCCTGCGGGGGCGACGCGAATGGACTGGCCGGCGACGTTCACCATGAGCGCCTCGTCTTCCCGACCGGCGAGCCAGAAGTGGCCTTTCGAGCGGACGACGGCATCCGGGAAGTGATCAAGGACGTCAGCAAACCGTTCCGGATGGAACGGCCGACGAGCCTCGAAGACAAAGGAAGTGACGCCGTGTTCTTCCTCCGCTGAGGCGTGGGGCTCCTGTAGCTCTTGGATCCAGCCTGCCGACTGGCTGGCTGCCTCGAAATCGAATCGCCCAGTGTCGACGACCGCTTCCACGTCGACTTCGCCGTTTGTCGTCCGGATAATTTCTGCACGCGGCTGCAGCACCTCGAGCGTCGATTCGATCGTCTCGAGGGTGTCCTCGGAGACGAGGTCACATTTGTTGAGCAACAGGACGTCACAGAACTCGACCTGTTCGACCAGCAGGTCGCCGAGGTGTTTTTCGGTGCCGTCGTCATCGAGGACCTCGTCGGACTCCATCGCTTCCTGGAACTGGTGGGCGTCGACGACGGTGACGGTCGTATCGAGGTGGCAGTTCTCCATCGGTTCGATACCGGTCTCCTCGTAGAAGTCGGTTGGATCCAGATCGGACTGGTCGAAGCCGAGGGTGAGCGTCTGGGCGACCGGCAGCGGTTCGGCGACGCCGGTCGATTCGATGATGATCGCATCGAACTTCCGGTCCTGTGTGAGGCCGCCGATGGCATCCAGCAGATCACCGCGGAGTTCACAGCAGATACAGCCATCCTCGAGTTCGATCAGCTCCTCGTCCTCAGCGGAGATGTCCGAGGATTCGGCGACGAGGTCGGCATCGACGTTCACCGATCCCATGTCGTTGACCAAAACGGCGAGTTCACGGTCGCCACTCGCCCGTAGAATATGATTGAGCGTGGTCGTTTTCCCAGCGCCGAGCGTTCCCGAGAGCACTGTCACTGGTGTTGTTGTTCCCATGTATTACCAACCAAAACCCGAAGCGTATTAGTAGTTATTATCTAAGACGGAAGTATTATTAACTTGGTGTGAGTGACCCTTACCTACCTGCCTATGCCCGCGCACCCGACTACCCGTTCAACTGTCGACTGTGCAATCGTCGGCGGCGGCATCCACGGCTGCTATCTCGCTCTCCACTTACTCGAGGAGACTACTCTCGAGCGCTCTCACCTCGCGGTTATCGATCCACACGACCGGCTGCTGGCTTCGTTTCGGTCCAAGGCCCGCGCGTGTGGGATGGATACACTCCGCTCGAGTTACGTCCAGCATCTTGGACCCGACCCCTTCGGTCTCGAGACGTTCGCCGAGGAACACAACCGGGCGGACGGACTGTGTTCGACGGTTGACTACCCACCACGGCCCACCCTCGAGTTGTTTCTCGATCATGCAACCGCAGTCGTTGAGCGTGCGGGCCTCACAGAGTGTCACCAACAGACGATCGTCGAGTCGATCACCGAGCGAGATTCGGGAGGTGGTGTTTGCCTCGAGACAGCTGCTGGAACGCTCGAGGCCAACGCCTGTGTGCTCGCCATCGGCCACGGCGGTCGCTACCGCTGGCCCGATTGGGCGGCGGAACTCGAGGGTGCGAGCCACGTTTGGGATGGTTTTGACATAGATGCCGATGTCGAGCGCACCCTGATCGTCGGCGGTGGGATTACTGCCGTCCAACTGGCCTGTGAGCTGTGCCAGACCCAGTCGGTCACGCTCATCCCTCGTCACCCCTTCGAGTGGGCGGTCGCCGAAGCCGAGCCGCCGTGGATCAACTGGGCGCATATCGAAGCCGAGTTGCACGACGCGCCGCCGGGTTCGAGCGAGCGGTATGCAATCGCGACGGATGCCCGAAATCGGGCCTCGATTCCACCCTTTTTGTACAGCGACCTCGAGAGGCACCTCGAGTCGGGCGAGTTGACGATTGCCCAGGGCGAGGTTGTCGCTGCAGCGGACACGTCGGATGGCGTCGAGTGCACGCTCGAGTACGGCCTTGCAATCACCGGCGACCGACTCGTCTGTGCCACCGGTTTCGAGCCGCCATTTGACCATCCGTTCGTCGAGCGGGTTGCCGAGGAACTGCGTCTCGAGCGGGGCGCTCATGGGATGCCACTGCTCGAGGATGAAACGCTTGCGTGGCAGGACCGGTCGGGGACTCCACAGCCGGTTTTCGTCACCGGTGCGCTCGCACTCGGCACCGTTGGTCCCTACGCGCCGAACCTTCCCGGAGCGAAACGGGCGGGCGAGCGGATCGCGGGCGCACTCGAGGCCCGCTATAGAGAGTCACGACCAAGTCCACCGCTCGAGGGGTGAGTAACAATTATAGTATCTGACTTGTCATCCATAGCGTATGCTGAGCCGGACCTACTGGGTTGTAGTCATACTCCTGAGTATCGCCGTCGTGTCCGTTGGGTTCGGCATCGGGATGACACCTGCTGCGCTCGTTATCGGCGCCCTCGCGTTCGTCGTTTTCGTTCCGCTTCGGAGCGTGCTCCCGGAAAGCCGTCGCTTTGCCCACGCAACCGGCACCCGCCGGTGGGTCTGGCTGGTAGGAGGTGCACTCTTTCTTGGCGGCGTCTGGCTAATGCATTCCATCGGCGACCCGACATACACCGCCGACTGTCCGCTTCGTACCACCCGGCGCTGTTCTACCGGTCATGGCTGGGCGACACTGCTCTATTTCACCGGGCTTTTTGCCGGCGTTATCGCCGCCAGTAGCTATCCGGTCTACCGCCTCGTGACACGGGCTACCGAAACGACTGCCACACGGATCACTCCCGGACACGTCATCGTCTCCGGGACCGTCGCTTCCGCCGGGGAAATCCTCGAGTCACCCTTTACCGATACGGAGGCCGTCTGTTATCGCTCGGCGGTTCAAGAACGACACAACGAGCGGCTGTTTGCCGACGATGGCTCGTGGCACACCGTTTCCGTCGACACCGAATGCGTCCCCTTCTACGTCGAAGATGAAACCGGTCGGGTGTTCGTCGACCCCGGGAACGCGACGCTCACGCTTAACGAAGTGACGATGATGGGTCCGGTCGGAGACGTCCTCTCATCCTCGAGTGAGGAGACAGCTATCGAGGCGGCAGCCACCTCGGACCGCCTTTACCAGGTCGATACGGAACACGTCGTCGATCCCCAGGAGACGCCGCCACCGCCGATTGCCGACTGGGAGGAACGTGAGGGGCTCTTCCCGCTGGTTCCACGAAAGAAAAAGTACACCGAGGACCTGCTTCGGCCGGGGGACACCGTCACCGTCGCGGGAACGGCAGTGAGAGTCGACTACGGCGCTCCCGAACGGATCGTTGTTGGCGGTGACGGCTCGGCGACGAAAATTTCGGCCGGAGAGACGGAGCCTGTGACGTCGCAGTTGGCCGTTGCCGTGTGGGTTCCTGGCATCCTGTTTACCCTGTTGACACCGCTCGGGTTGGCGCTGATGGTGATGACGCTGTGATCGGTGCCTGTCCTGTCGGCCGGTACTCCTCACCCGTTAGATGGAGGCCTCGGCGCGCTCGAGTCGAGTTCCCTCGAGATCCTGCTCGAGTGCGGCGACGATGCGTTCGCCGCTCCGGCGCGCGCCGATGATGTTCCGGGCGAACGGGCCGAGGACCTGCTGTGCCGGGGCTCCGGAGACGGCCACTCGTGTCAGCGTCCCGTCTTCGTCCTTCCATTGGAGTGTTTCGTCCTCGAGCACCGGCGCACCGCGGTAGCCCGTCGCCAACGAGGCACTGTCCCGAAGCTGTCTGAACAGCGAGCCGTCGTACGGTGAGCCAAAACCAGTCGCACAGAGTACGCAATCGAGACACAGTGCCCTGGCGTTTTCGCCGGTGACGACGACCGTCCCCCCAGCTTCCGTCGCCGCCACAATTTCTGTCCGCTCGAGGCTGACCGCTCCGTTTTCGATCGCCCGTCGAAGCCGGCGAAACACGGACGGGGCGATTGCGCCGTCGTGGCGGACCTCAGCAACCAGGTGTTCGCGAGCGCGCGAGGCTGGCGGCAACTCGTGAAGTCTGTCGAGGACCGAAGCCATGTGCATCCACTCCGTTGGGGCCTCGAGGGTGTTGACCCGAAACGGACTGCGAGCGAACAGGGTGATCTCTCGACCGGGTTGGGCAAGGCTCGAGGCGAGCTGTGCGGCGGTGATTCCGCCGCCGGCGATGCCGATGGCGGCCGTTTCCCCGATTTCCTCGGGATCGAATTCTGGATTCCAGACGTGGGTTACCGGCGCGCTCTCTGGGAGCTCTCTGGCCCAGGTTGGTTCGGTGTAGGAACCACCGTATCCGACCGCGAGCAGGCACCACCGAGTCGACCAGTTATCGGCGGTTGTCTCGAGCCGGATCCGGTCACCCTCGAGACACAGATCGGTCACGCGAGCCTCGACGACCAGCGCCTCGAGGTCGTGCCGATCACAGATCCACCTCGCGTGGTCGAAAAACAACTCCCTCGTTGGCCGCGCGGAGCCGACATCGGTCGGTCGCAACTCGGCTTCCCGACTGCGCTCGCGGGCAAAGTCCCGAAGCGAAAACGGATCACGAGCGACGTGGTGGACGAACGGCGAGCGGAGTTCGGTCATCCCACACTGGCGGGACTTTTTGCGAAAGCCACCGAGCAGACCGTTTGGCTCGACGATACGTAGCGCCTTTCGGTCGACAGTGTCGCTCTCGAGCAGTCGAACGGCCAGATGGACGCCGTGGACGCCCCCGCCGACGATGGTGACGCCGATAGTCATCGCTTCCCCTGATTTCGCCACGGTGGTAGTCGCTGTTCTAGTATGCTGAGGTCGTTTTCCACTACCTTTTATTATATATGGCTCCAGATTTAATAATATCGGATGCGCTCTTCCCCATCGAGTGCCCCGCTACCATTTCTCATATCCTCAGTCGTCGGCACCGCCTCGAGCGCCCGATGCGCATAGAACACAACCGAAAAGTCCTGTGGGCTGGGGAGGGCACACGCGAGTAGTCCGATGAGCCCGGCAACGGCGATGGGAGTTTCGATTCCGGGGAGCCTCCCAGTGGCGGCAAGCCAGAGGGCCGGAAGCGTCAGCGAGAGCGGCATCAAGGCGGCGAGTCGGAGCTTCCATGCGGGTTCGTCGCCCGTAAGAACCGGGTGGACGACGGCCCATGGACCGCTGGCAAGCGTTCCGACGACGCTGGTGGTCGGTTGACGAGCAGGAAGATACTCGAGTCGGTAATCGATACCGGCAACCCGGAGCGCAAGCGCGTGTGACCATTCGTGAGCAAGCGTCCCACAGACGATGGCGACGAGGAGTGTCAACGTGGCAAGGGTGACCGTCCAACTCATGCGATGGACTCCTCCCTGAATCGGCTTCCGGTGCAGACACGACGCCGAGGCCGGCGTAGTCGAACGCTCACGTCCTGAACCAGGACGACGAACCTCAAACGCCGCCGGCTTCATCTGTTTGTGAGTTAAGTGATCGCTGCGTCTACAGGCGGAGCACGCCGAGGCGGTTCACGCTGGAACACTCGAGCGTTCAGTACTGGCGCATCCGTGGCGTCTCCCCCCGAAGAAACTCGAGGACCCAGTTGTCAAACGCCGATTTGCGCTCGATAAAGACGCCGTGTTTCGCCTCGCGGAACATCGCCAGTTGGGCGTCCGGGATGCCGGCATGGGTCTCTCGAAGGATCGGCTCGGGGAAAAACGGGTCTTCGTCGGCTCCAATGACGAGCGTTCGGGGCTCGATTCGGTCGAGACGGTCACGGCTGTCGAAATCGGTGACGGCGTCGATAGAGATAACGACATCCTCGGGGACCGCCGGCTTTGGCGGCCGAACCCGGCCAAGTACGTTCGAGAGTCGTGGATAGAGCCGTCGTCGCCAGCCGGTGTACAGCTCCCGGCTGAGTTCGGTTCGAATCTTCGTCCATTCATGCTCGAGGGCGTACCACCGAAGGCGGCGTGACAGCTGAGTGCTTTGGGGGTCGAGACGGCTGCCGGCAACGCCGAGTACGAG
>LFCJ01002978.1_pt1 | contig 12329 bp, 15 predicted proteins | sample 643141 | NCBI WGS metagenome assembly LFCJ01 (sample SAMN03766243, study PRJNA286221) | soda lake metagenome | biome: soda lake; feature: Kulunda steppe; material: water; isolation source: sample B1-Br-g2 brine of Lake Bitter-1 | place: Russia: Kulunda steppe | collected 2010-07 | reverse complement strand
TCATACTGCAGCGTCGTAATATCCTGAAATTCGTCAATAACGAGGTAGTCGACGTTCGGAACGAGCGAGCGCTGTTTGACCCGCTCGAGCATGTCTGCAAATCCGATTTTACCCTCGTCGCCCTTGTAGGCCCGCCAGCCCCGAATCGCTTCGGGGACGTCGATCCGATCGTCTGTGGAGGGCCACGTCGGCGTGTACTTGTTGCCTTCTTGAGCGTTGGGGTCGATATCCGGTGGGAGCCGAACTTCCTCTACGTCCCACTGGAAGGGGACGTCGTACCAGTCAGAGACATCCCGGCCGGTTCGCTGGAGCCACTGACTCGTGGCGATCACCTTGTTCCCGATGGTCGTCGATCGAGCGGTCCGACGACCGGCACCGCTGTACTCGTCTTCGTACTCGATGCCGTAGTCCTCACAGAACGCCTCTTTGTCCTTTTCGCCGATGACGTCGCCGCGAGAAAGATCCAATAGATCATAGGCTTTTGCGTGCATCGTACAGACGTTGCCTTGGAGCGCTCGCGGACTCTCATCGAGCCGTTCGGCGAGGCGCTCACGAACCTCCTGTGCTGCCGCTCGCGTGTAAGAGACAACTAGAATATCGCGAAACGTGACACCCTCTTGGTCCAGAATGTCTTCAACTTGGTCAAGTAACGCCGTCGTTTTCCCGCTCCCCGGCCCGCCAAAGAGGCGAGTTACCTGCGTCTCGGTGGTAGCCATTGTCCACAGTCATGCAGGGAGGACTCATAAGTCACGTGGGTTTCATTCGCCGAAAAATCCGTCAGTTGGAGGGACTGTCCGGCTAGAGAGGACCGAACGAACACACCGATACCACTCGAGTCGATGGGACTCACAGAGAGAACGAACGGATCCGATTACCGGCCGGGTGCCCACCCACAGACGGTACAAGAGCGGGCGGCTGTGTCGTGGAGGCCGCTACACTCCGGACACTGCTTTTTATTATAATCGTGTTCCCAGCCAACATCGTCCATGCTGTGACCGCGGTCCGTCAGGAACTGATCAAAAAGTTCATCGCCGGCACCGTTGGGTGCAGATGCCATAGTCATGGTATAGCACACCACAGTAATAAACTATTGGGTGTTGACATCCTCTGCCACACCGTTCCAATTTTCAGCAGCAAACAGCAGCATCTCTCACAAAGAGAGAATAACTGTGTGTCGCTGGGCTAAACACGGAGGATTTGCTACTATTGTTTTTCGTCCCAATCGGAGTGACAGCGGGCGTTATAAAAGCCGACCCGCCACCAGCAGTCACTCTCGACTGTCCAACATACGCGATGAGCGATGTGCCGAACGTGGGACGCGAGCTAGCGGAACGGCTAGCTAGCTCGATTTCAAAATCTCCCGTATAGGAAGACGTGAAATCCGAGTCTAGCGAGTCCGACTCCGCGTAGAACACTCGCGCCACGTTGACCGCGCCAACATAGTCACGGTCGGCTTGATAGCCACACCGTGAATTGTCACAACGGAAGTGACTGCCGTGCCACACCTCGAAGTAGTGGTCAGGCGACTTCGTTGTATGACCTGTCGATCCACAGCGAGGACACGACCGAGACGTATTTCCCGCATACACTCGCTCAACATGAATCCCAGCAATATCAGCACGATACCCGATGTTCTCGATAATCCTTCGGCGTGCCCACGACGACAACTCCCACGACAACTGTCCTTCACCGCGTGGTGGGGAGAGCGAGCGCAAGTCTTCGTGGACAATCGCATCCACGTCGTACACGACGGCGAGTGCGAGAATTTGGTTGGCTACGTCGTGTACGAGTTGTTCTCGCTTGTGTCGAATCTTATTGTTCACTCGCTCGTACTCCGATTGGAGGTGTTTGAATTGGTCTGTATGGTCACGTCCCTGTCGGCGGAGGTCCGCAAGTTTCGCGTTGAGTTGATTGCGCTCCCGATTCAGGTTGCGCATTCGCTCCCGCTCAGTATTCTGGATAAAGTATGGCGTGGAGAGTTGTTCCCCCTCACTGTCCACGACTACGACGGTAGCGTCTTTTCGAAGCCCGCCATCAATCGCTAACACGGTTTCAACGTCGGCTGGAGTGTCTGCATGTTCGACTTCGACAGGGAACGATAATTCGTAGTATTCGCCCCCTCTTTTCGACGTATTTGGGTGGAATGATGGTGCAGAGAGACCACCGTGTTCAACAAGTTCGTGAAAGGCTTCGTATCCGTCGAGCGTGTATTCTGTCCACGTCCAATCCCCATACGTGCCTGGGTCGAGCGTGTCTGGGGTTTTCAATTCGACAGTGAGTTGTTGCGTGGTTTCGTCGTAGCTGTATTTGACGGCTTGTCCACTGGTGGGACCGTCATCCGCTGAGTACGGTAGTACGCCAGAGGAGTATTCGGGGCAGTCTTGGAAGTCAAAGTACGACTCGGGATACTCGCCGTGAACGTCGTAGTAGGTGTTCAACTGGTCGATGAGCAACTCAACATAACCTGATGATAGGTACTCGTCCGAATCCCAAAGTAGTTCTTTGATTCGCCGCGTGTGTATGCGTCGAATCTTATGGTCTGGAAGAAGCGGTTTGACTGTTTGAAAGGCGTCTCGCTTGTCAGCGTGACTGCGAAGTGTTTCACCGACTTTCTGCAACAGACAGCGTTTGTATCGACTTGGAAGGTATCTGCCGAACTCTTCAAACGCTTCTTGTTCATCAAAGTATTTCCACACTTGATACGAGGAATCGTTAATCCCAGTGAGAAGGTCTGGCGTCCAGTACTGCTCGAGAAGCGTGTTCGCTGTCTGTGTGGTGAGAGTGGCGAGTCGGTCGTATCGCTCTCGCTCCTCGTCTGGCAGTCGTAACGGGAGTGAGAGGTGTGTTGAGGACATATGTGTAGTGTTAGTCGTCTTGGGAGAGGCGGATGATGGCGACTTCTTCACCGAGCCATTCTTTCGGGACGAAAACGTGCGCTCCAGTCCCTGTTTTCGTCACGTCTTTTGTGATTGCTTCCTCTCCTTGGAACGTAAACTCGGCCATACCCATATGTATATTAAATATATATTTAAAGGTTTGGGTTAGCATCTCGATTTGCTGTTGAAGGCTGCTGTTTGCCGTCGAATTTTGTAACTGTTACGTAACCCTCGAGTTTTTGCGTTCAGGCACCTATACTCGGGTATGTCCGATCTTCGCCTCGATCCGACCCAGTTGGATCGGTACTCTCGACACATCATCATGGACGAGGTCGGTCCCGAAGGACAGGCCCGACTGCTCGAGGGGCGCGTTCTCGTCGTCGGTGCGGGCGGGCTTGGCTCGCCGGTGATCCAGTATCTCGCCGCCGCCGGCGTCGGAACGCTTGTTATCGCCGATGACGACGTCGTCGAGCGCTCGAATCTCCAGCGCCAGATCATCCACGGCGACGCCGATGTGGGCCGGCCGAAAGCCGAAAGCGCCGGGGCGTACGTCACCCAGCTCAATCCGGATATCGACGTTCACGCCCACGAGTGTCGGGTCACCGCCGAAAACGTCGCTGATCTCGCCGCCGGCTGTGACGTCGTCGTCGACGCCAGCGACAACTTCGCGACCAGATATCTGCTCAACGATTACTGCGCGCTCGAGGGAATCCCCCTCTCACATGGGGCAATCTACCGGTTTGAAGGGCAGGTGACGACGTTTGAGAACCGTGGTGGTGTACATGAACACGGAGACGGAGACGAAACCGAAACCGAAACCGAAGACGAACACGGAGACGGAGACGCAAACGGCCCATGCTACCGCTGTCTCTTCCCCGAAGCCCCCGAACCCGGCACCGTTCCCGACTGTGCAACTACCGGCGTCCTCGGCGTCCTCCCCGGCACCGTCGGCTGCATGCAGGCCACCGAAACGGTCAAACTGCTCCTCGGAAAAGGCGACTCACTCGAGGGCCGACTCGTGCTCTACGACGCGATGGGGATGAGCTTTGAAGAGGTTGAAGTCCGGCCGAACCCGGCGTGTCCGCTCTGTGGTGAGACACCCGAAATCGGATCGGTTCGGGACGTCGAATACACGGGGACGTGTTCGCTGTCTGCAGACTGACAGAGACCCAGGACAATCGAGAGGTTGTGTTCCAGTAGCCTTTAGAGAGTGGTAGATTTACGGCGACAGACACAACGCGCGTATGTAGCACGTCGCACACCGAGAACCGGGGGAAGATCAAACGTAGCCTGTTACCTCTTCGATAACTCAGTACAGTCAGCATGAGCAGGTGCCTGAAATCCACGACGGACCGGAAGTTAACAGATATATCCGACACCCGTGTATTCCTCCGTTAGATGCAATTCTGTGACGAGTGCGGTTCGATGATGCACACGGAGGGCGATACGTGGGTGTGTCGCTCCTGTGAGAACGAGGTGCCGCGGGACTCGCAAGCGGAAGCGGCGATGGCGACCCAGGATGGACAGCGGGACGACGGGGCACCCGCTGTGGCCGACGCGACCCAGAGCTCCACCGAGACGATGCAGGAGCCCTGTCGGGCCGAGGACTGCGACAGCGACCGGGCCTACTACGAGATGCTGCCGAAGCCGGGCGGCTCCTACGAGGTTCGGCTGTTCACCTGCGTCGAGTGCGGCCACAAGTGGCGTGAGTCCTGACGACGCATCTTGCGACCCTCGCCGCTGACACATGCACAGACCGCCCGTGGAGAGGAGGTATGTGCGACGAATGCGGTTCGATGATGAAAAAGGAAGACGGCGTGATGGGCTGTCCGAACTACGGTTACGAGGCGGCACAAGAGGGAGATTCAGCGTTATCTATCATATAAACGTGTAAACTGCGACGCTCCTCGGGGACACCCGACTCAGCGAAAGACATCGGCCGTCTTGATCCCGTTCCACAACGCCGCGTGAACCCGTCGTTCGCCAACAACCCAGTCACCAGCGAAAAAGAGCCCGACCTCACGGGCAGACTCGAGGGCGTCTGCAATCCCTCCCTCGCTATCACTCGCTTCGTCACCATCGTCTCCTTCGTCGTCCTCGCCTCCTTCCTCACCATCGCCAAGCCCAGCCTCGGGCAACGCATACCGCCACCCCTGATCGTCAACCCACGCCGGGTCGGCCAGCCGGTCGTCCTCGAGCAGTGTTGCCACCATCCCAGCAACCTCGTCGGCTGCCACCTCGAGAGGGGCGTCGTACTGGGCCGTCGACCAGTCGGGACTCATCTGGACGATCAGCAGCGACTCTCCCGCCGGCACGTGTCCCGGTTTGCACTCCTCACGAGCGAGCCAGCCGATTGCGTGCTCACGATCGGTGTTGACTAACGCATACCACGGGGCCTCGAGTTCGAACGGATAGCTGAGTACGACCGTCCGAACCGTCCGGTAGGGAACGTCACGGATCGCAGACTCGAGTGTGGTGAGTGTGTTTTGGGCTGCTTCGCCGTCACTGCCCCCGTCACCGTGACCGGTATCTCCCTCGAGTGTGGCGGCCTCGGTCGCCGACACCAGCTCAGCAGTTTGGGGTGCCGGTGGTGTAAGGACGACGGCGTCGAACGGTCCGTGGGTAACGCCATCGGTGTCGGTGAGCGTCCACTCACCGTCGCGTTCACGAAGGGTCTCGACGCGCGTCTCGAACTCGATTTCGGCGTCAGTTTCGGCGAACAGCCGCTTTGCAAGTTGGGTGATACCGGCCTCCCATGTCCATTTTCGGTGCTGGCGCTCTGGGTCGCCGGACTCGATCGAGCCCGATTTGTCGAACGTCCACACCGGCTCGTCGATGGTCACGAGGCCGTCTTCGCCGAGAGACTGAAGCAACTCGGTCGTCTGCGTATCGGCATCAGTCACGTAGTTTGCCCCGTGATCGTATCGTGTCCCATCCTTTCGGCGTGTCGCCGCACGACCACCGACGCCGCGACTCTTTTCGAAGACGGTTATGTCGACGGGCGAATCACGAAGGCCGTAGGCGAGGCCGGCAGCGGCGGCACCCGCACCGACGAGACAGAGACGTGTCCGTGTCATAGCCATCCTTTGACCCCTCGAGGCTTGAAGCTTCGACCAACGGATGCAACGTAGGGGTAAAAGCGCAAGGGGCTCATTTGGATGGAGAGTTGGAATCAGAGTCGGGACCGGAACCGGAACCGGAGCCAGAGTCGGAGTCGGAGTCAGAGCCACGATCAAGCCCCCACCACCGTTCGACGACAAACGCAGAGAGAAGCGTCGCGATAAGCAACCGCACCTGTGTCGAGGCCAACTCGTAGGCAATGAACACCTCAGTAAGCACCATGAAGGACCCAAAGAAGGAAACAGCGGGGATGAACGCGAGAAAGAGCCGGCGTTTCCGGGCGGTGCCTCGAGCGTATCCGAGGGCGGTCCACCACATGAGCCCAGCCACGAGTGCCTCCCAGAGGACGCCGACGGCGAACACTGCTCCAACAGCGGCCGCGGGAAGCGCGTAGACGCCCATCACTCCAGCCAGAAATTCGTAGTTTCCGGACCGAAACGCCCATCCGTCCTCGAGGATTCCAAGATGGACGAGTCCGTCGAACAGGTTCGTCAGGAAGACGACGGTAAACCAGAGTGCCCAGAAGCCGAGGAGGACGAAGACGAGTCCGCGACGGCCGGCCCAGGAGTCACTCCCGTGTTCGGAACGCTCACCTGCTGGGTGGGTATCTGGACACATGTCGGTCGTAAGTACCGTTCAGATACTGAGCCACCCCTCTTTTATGCATCGGCCTCGAGAGCTGGTACGTTTCCACTCATCGGATACCTATCCACTCATCGAACGCCCACCCGTCGTCTCCGCGTTCGAAGAGTGCTGTTCTCGCCGCCGCGGGAACGTCCTCGCCAACGAGGAGTACCGATTTGTCACCGAAGCCGAAAGCGTAGCCGTCTGCACCAAATCGTGTACACCATCTGACAAAGTATATTTCGTGAAAAACAGTGCCATACAGTTAATAGCCGTACTGAGACACACGGAGGTTTTTTTCATCACACTAATCACAGCCACGCATGCGTCAATCGCCCACACCCGGACAGGGCGCGTCTCCAGTCCGCCACCTGTACGATCCGAACCGCACACAACTCACTATCGTCGCCGACCTGTTGCCGACACCGCTCGAGGAGATTAGCGTCCACGCCGGCCCCGAGCGCGTCCATCTCGAGTGGCCGGTCGAAACCGGGACGGCCGAACGATCATTTTCGCCGCCGACGGAGGCCCATCGGTTTGCCGGCGAGCGACAGGCGGTCTATCACAACGGCGTGTTGACAATTACGGTCGAAGTCAGGGCTCGAGCGTCGATTTGATCGCTCTAAAAGCGATGGGGTGCGTTCTCACTCAAAGATGAGCCGCTCGCGCTCGAACTGTTCGCTCTCATCCTCCGCTCCGTCCGCTTTCGATTTTGTTTCAACTTGAGTCACGGCCTCAGTTCCGACTCCGGCCTCGGGCCCGGACTCAGCCCCGCCCGCAAGCCCCGTATCACACCACCGCCATGACCCCAGTGTCGGGACCTCCCCCTCAAGAGAGACGATGACGTACGACCGTCCCGGCCATGTCGCCAGCGCGGCGTCGGTCGCACTCGGCTCAGCTGGGCCCCGGGGGTGAGAGTGGTAGAAACCGACGATTTCCTCGCCACACGCCTCGAGTCGGGTAAAAATCGCGTACTGTGTTTCGGGATCGATTTCGTATCTGGTCTGCGGTGTTGATGCGACGTTCGCCGCCGGATACGGCGTCGAAACGCGACGGTGACCGTCTGCAGACACACCCTGACCGCCAAGCACCCCACACACCTCGAGCGGAGCACCGTCTCGAGCGTGAGCCACAATCGAATCGCGAACAGCAGGGGAGAGGCGAAGTTTGGTCATCGAGAGCGCTCAAACCTCGAGTCGCCGATCCAGTGCCCCAATGGGGAGTGCCACTTCTGCCGGCGGCGTATCAAACCGATCGGGATGGATAATCGCGGCGAGATACTCGAGGGTGTCGACGAGGCGGGGGCCGGGCCGATTCAGGTAGTGGTGGCCGTCGAGTGCCCACACCCGGCCGGTTCGGGCGGCCGTAAGCTCCTCGAAGCCAGCCCTATCGGTCAGGTCCGAAAGATTATCCGCGGTCTGTTCGAGCCCAAAGCCACAGGGAGCGATGATGAGGACCTCAGGATCGTACGCCTGAATGTCGGTCCATTCGCGCGGAGTCGACCGGTCGCCGGGATCGGCAAGGCCGTACGTGCCGCCGGCAGCTTCGACCAGTTCGGCCGTCCAGTGGCCCGCTGTCATCACCGGATCGGTCCAGTCAAAGATGGCGACCCGCGGGCGTGGGCGCTCTAGACCTGCCGTCCGCTCGGCAACGACTGCAACACGCGCCTCGAGATCAGCGACCAGCTTCGAGGCGCGTTGCTCGCGGCCAAGTGCCCGCCCGATCCGCTCGATATCCTCGAGGACGCCGTCAAAGGTGTTCGGATCAGTACTCAGAACGGCGGGGTCGGCCTCGATTTCGGCAACGGCCGCCTCGATTACCGCCTCATCGACTGCACAGACATCACAGACGCCCTGCGTGACGATCAGCTCCGGGTCGAGCGCCTCGAGAGCCTCGATATCGACCCCGTAGACACCCTCGCCGCTTGCGCTCACCTCAAGGACCTGGCGGTCGATTTCGCCACTCGAGGCGTCGGCGTCGATCCGCGAGGTTGTCACGGCGGGTTGGTCAGCGACCAGTGGCGGAAAATCACACTCATGGGAGACGCCGACGGGGGTCTCGCCGAGAGCAGCGACGATTTCGGTCGCCGAGGGGAGAGTGGTCACGGTTCGCATGGATGGCAGTTAGGGTCGGTTGATAAAAGACGTTGGCCTCAGTCACGTCAGGACTCAGAGTCGAGGTCATCGGGTTCGAAATCCTGTGGACCGAGGTCATATTCGTCCTGGGCCGGCGAGGGTTCCCAGCTTGAGCCGAAGTCGTCCTCGACATCGATCACAATCGGCTCGACGGCGTCGAACCCGTGACCGTACTCGGAGTCATAGTCAGAACCACCGTACTGTGATTCAACCGCACCCTCGAGGTCGGCCGCTAAGATGCTGTCAATAAGGCGATTGAGTCCGGCCTGGGTCTCGACATCGACCGCCCACGCGAACAACAGCGCTCGGTCAAGTTCCCGGCCAACGCTCTCGAGAACAGGGCCCTGTCCCTGCTGGCGGGCTCGCGCCTCGAGACTCTGTGCGCCCGTCGGATGGAGGTGATGAAATGGATGGTCCTCGGGGACCTCACTGAGGTCCATCTCGAGGGAAAGGAGTTGTGGAAGGGCCTGAAGGGCATACCCCTGTGGTTTTGGCGCACGGCGGCCGGCTGCGGTCAACACCACCGATAGCGCCGTCGACCTCGCGTCGGTGTTGTAGGAGACGCCGGGGAGGCCAGGAATCGAGAGTTTCATACGGGAGAAAGAGGGCCTCCGGACCTGAGTGAAGGGCTTGCATGTGCCACGCCGGGCGTCAGTTTCACTGGTATCGAACCGAAATTTTGTTCAGCCGTGACTCCAAGCGGTCGATGATGGATTTCAGTACCCTCCTCCAGACGCGACGATCGGTTCACGAATACAGTGACGAGGAAATCGATACCGACACCCTCGAGTCAGTGTTCGAGGCGGCGTCGCTTGCCCCCTCCGGCTACAACCTCCAGCCCTGGGAGTTTCTCCTTATCGGCGACGCCGAGGCCAAAGCGGACCTCACAGAGATTGCCTACGGACAGGACCACGTCACCGAGGCTGACACCGTTGCCGTCGTCCTGGGTAACACGGACCTCATGGCCCACGCCGAACCCGTCTTCGATGACTGGCTCGCCAAAGGCTACATTCCAAACGAAGACGTTCGTGACGCCCTGGTCGGCAACGTCGAAGGGATGAACGAAATGTCAGAAGCCGAACGCCGCATCTGGACGACCCGCTCGAGTGCCCTCGCCGCGATGACCGTGATGTACGCCGCGTGGGATCACGGCATCGCGAGCTGTCCGATGGAAGGGTTCGATCCCAGTGGCCTTGTCGAGCGATTCGACATCCCCGAGGGATACGAGCCAGTCATGCTGATCACGCTTGGCTACCCCACAGAGGAGGCGACCGATATCGAAAACGAACGGAAAGGCCGACGACCGGTCAAGGAAATCGTTCACTACGAGTCGTTCGAGCCCTCGGAGACGACCAAACTCGAGACGCCGACGTTTGAGTAGGCGATAGACTCGAGAAAGGAATCAGAAGCCGGTGAACTTATCTCGCCGGTAGAGGTCGAGTTCGGCGACCGAGGAGTGGTCCCGCGTTGCGGCGAACGCAATCGCCTCGGCGACCTCTTCTGGCTCGCTTGCCTCCCCTTCCTCGAACCGCTCGGCAAACGTATCGCCGTCAGTGGTCTCGAACTCCGAACGCACTTCCGCCGGATTGACCACCGTGATACCGACGTTATCATCACCGATCTGGGCCGCCACGGATTTTGCAAAGCCACGAACCCACCACTTCGTCGCTGCATATACCGGATTGAACGGCCGCGGAAACTGCCCGGCAAAGCTCCCGACGAAAATGAGATGCCCCTCCCGCTCGCGGACGTATGGGATGGCGCCTCGAGTCGCGTAAAAGACGCCCTCAACGTTTGTCTCCTGCATCGTCTCGAAGTCCGCCGTTTCGAGGTCTTCGACGAGATGCCCGCGAGCCAGACCGGCGTTGTTCACGAGGATATCGAAGCCGCCAAAATGGTCGACGGTTTCGGCAATGAGGGCGTCGACGGCTGCCTCTTCGCGCATGTCAGTTGGTACAACGAGGGTTTCGACCTCGTCGTCGGCCTCGAGGTCGGCCGCAAGGTCGACCAATCGGTCGCGGCTCCGAGCGGCAAGCACAACGTTCGCGCCCGCCGCTGCGAGTTCGCGACAGGTTGCCGCCCCGATTCCTGCGCTTGCGCCGGTGACGATTGCAGTCTGTCCCTCGAGTTGCATATCGTTCATATCGCTGTTTCTCACTCGAATCTGTTGGCTGTTTCCCTCGAGAGTGAACAGTTCGCCGTATTTCTCTCGCACGTACTCGAGGGTGGGTTGTTGCTCGCAATCGGCGTACGCCGGTTGACTGGTGTCTTAAAATAATTGTTGTGAATCTGATTTCCGTAGGTGAATACAGATGCCTCACTTTGCACTCGCTTCGCTCGTGCGCCGTTCTCCATACCGCAGGGAGACGCGCCCCGGCGCGTCTCGAACGATGAGGCGGCTGGTCCAAAACGGCGAACGAAGTGAGCCGTTTGCACGTGTAGTGTGCAGATAGTTCGACGCTTTCGGCGTGAAACAAACGCAGTCACCGTGCTGAACTCACTCGCTCTATCATAGGTCGATTAGAAGCGTGCGCGATGGAGGACGCGAGTCTTCCAAGAAGCGATCTGAAAGTTGCTAATGCAGTAATTCTATTTCACCTATCTGGCCAGCGGTCGAATGTGAGCCCAACATGTTGGTATAAAATCTACAAGCTACACTACACCAATTGTCCCATGTTCAATTTCAACAGCGAGCGTTTCGCGCGATACACGGAAGTCGGTCCGGAAAGCGTTGATAGACGACTCTATGAGTTAATCGTGCTGGGAACGATTTTCGGTATTGGCCATCATATCGATCACATCATCAGAGGGAACCACGTTGGATGGCCGTTGATTCCCGAGGTCACACCGTTTACCTACAGCCTCGGGTTTTATCCGCTAATCCTGATTGGCCTCTATCTGACCCTGCGGGAACGAGCCGGTGCAGGATACTGGTTTCTGGTGTTGTCAGCCGCTTCCCTTATGCTGACGTTCGTCCATTTCGGCCCGTGGGCGAGTGAACCACCACAGGATATTATCCAGCCGTACAGCAACGTATACGTCGGCTATTTTGCGGTCATCTGGTTGTTCGGGTTCGTCGGGACGTTCTGGGCCGGAACTGTCTATTCGGCGTATCAATGGGTGACCGTCCGGCAATAACCCTCAAAACCTGTCATTTAATTTGATTGGGATAGTGGAGAGACGAGGTGTACGTGTTCACCGACAGTGCCGTGATAGACTCGTATACAGCGGTTGGTTTTTTTGATCTATTCCGGATAGATCGATTGTGGTCTCAGTAACTACTCCACTGAACAGACAATAGTGATAAATTGTCAATAGAATTGCCACTTTCACGCTGACTGTTAGCAACTCGAGCAGCCCTCGCTTTCGGGGCCAAGGCTTCATACGCCGTTCCGTGGAACGATTCGTATGACCCTGACTGCAGCCCGCCTCGAGCGTGCGGCCGACCGCTACCGACAGGAGGGGCCGCTGTATCCGGTCGAAGCTGAAGCCATTGAAACGCTCCCGTCGGCGTTGGCCCGCAGCGCAGTCGGCTGGCGTGACGTCGAATGGATTGTCCAGTGGTACTACCGTC
>LFCJ01002976.1_pt1 | contig 12333 bp, 10 predicted proteins | sample 643141 | NCBI WGS metagenome assembly LFCJ01 (sample SAMN03766243, study PRJNA286221) | soda lake metagenome | biome: soda lake; feature: Kulunda steppe; material: water; isolation source: sample B1-Br-g2 brine of Lake Bitter-1 | place: Russia: Kulunda steppe | collected 2010-07 | reverse complement strand
CTGGCCGCTTCTTTTGCACTTTCGAACTCGACGTCACCGACGAGTTCGTATCCCTTCTCGGTGTCTGCCTCGACGCGGTTGACGCCGACGTCGATCACGACGGCGCCGTCGCCGATCATCGAGCCGTCGACGAGTTCGGGGACGCCGGCGGCGGCGACCACGATGTCGGCACTGCGGGTCTTCTCGGCCAGATCGTCGGTCCGGGAGTGACAGACCGTTACCGTGGCGTTCCCGTCGTCGGCCTTCTGAATCAGGAGGTTCGCCAGCGGCTTGCCGACGATGTCGGATCGGCCGACGATTGTCACGTCTGCCCCCGCCGTCTCGACGTCGGCGGCCTCGAGCAGCTTCTGGACGCCGTGGGGCGTGCAGGGCCGAAAGCGGGCGTCGCCGGCGACGAGTCGGCCGACGTTTTCGGGGTGGAAGCCGTCGACGTCTTTCGCGGGGTCGACGCGGTCGATCACGTCTCGGTAGTCGACGTGGTCCGGGACGGGCGACTGGACGATGTAGCCGTGGACGTCGTCGTCGGCGTTCAGGTCCGCGATGGCATCGTAGAGCTCCTCGGCGGGTGCGTCGCCGTCGATTTCGACGTGGCTCCCGTCGATGCCGACCTCCTCGCAGTCGCGCTGTTTCATATTCACGTACGTCTGACTCGCGGGGTCCTCGCCCATCAGCACCGTCGCCAGGCCGGGGCGTGCGCCCGCGTCGGCGAGCGTCTCGATCGCGTCCTGTAACTCCTCACGAAGCTGGCTCGCGACGGCGTTGCCGTCGATAATCTCGGTCATCAGTCGATGGTGGTGACCGCGACGCTATTCAACGCTCGGGTTTGTGCCCAAAACGCGACTACCAACGGCCATAGATGCTCACGTTCGTGGATAGGTGGTGGAGACCCAGCCCATCGTCGCCTCCCACGGTGTCTGCGTCGTCTGGGCGGACTGAGTGTCTGTGAGGCTCGTAAGTCACGGTGTCTGTAGCGTTTCGCCGGCCACCGCCAGCCACGGTGTCTGTGACCTCTCGCCTACCATCGTTCCCTGCTCCTGTAATCACGACGTCATGTTACGGGTGTATTCAAGGCCCACTGTGTGTCATTAACAGTCGTGACAGTTGATGTCAGATGACGAGTTCAAATTAATTCACGAGCGAATCGGGCCCGTTGCGGCCGTCGCGTTGCTCATCGGGACCGCCGTGGGGATGAGTATCTTCATCGTCCCGACGCAGATGGCAGCGGTCGCCGGACCGAGCATCGTACTCGCGATCCTGTTATCGATCGTGCCGATGGTGCTTGGCATCCTGTTATTGCTCCAGCTCGGCGGGGCGATCCCCGTCGCTGGCGGGGTGTACGTCTACGCGTCCCGACTCGTCGGACCGTACTGGGGATTCCTCGGCGTCGTCGTTCCCGTCGTCTCGGTGTGGGCCTACCTGCTGTTTGCAGCGTTCGGCTTCGCACAGTACGTCCCGGTGTTCGTCGACCTTCCGACGCTCGCGTCGGTCTACCTCCTGCTCGGTCTCTTCCTGGCGTTCAACTACGTGGGCGTCCGGGTCGCCGCGAACGTCCAGATCGTGCTCGTCTGTCTGTTGTTGGCCTCGATGGTAACGTTCATCGTCGGCGGGTTCACCTCCCTCGAGCCCTCGAACTACACGCCGATGTTTCCCGACGGCGACGGCGAACCGTTCGCCGACGGCCTCGCACCGTTTTTCCTCGCGGCCGTCACCCTCTACATCCCGTTTCAGGGCTTCGCCATGATCATCGAAATCGGCGAGGAACTCGAGAATCCGGCGAAGAACATCCCCCGCGTTCTCGCGGTGGGTATGTCGCTCGTGGCCGTTCTGACGATCGGGGTCGTCCTCGCGCTGATCGGGGCCGTCCCGTGGGAGCGCATCGTCGAAGATGGCGAGGCGATCGAGGGCGGGCTCGCCGCGGCCGGTGAGGGACTCATGCCCGGGTGGGCGATCGCGTTCGTCGCCCTCGGGGCGCTCGTCGCCGCCGCGACGACGGCGAACACGTTGTTCACGTCCTACTCGCGGACGATCATGCGCGCGGCACGCGACGACATCGTTCCGGGGTACTTCTCGGCGATTCACGACCGGTTCCACACACCCCACCGCGCGCTCGCGTTGCTCGGCGTTCCGCCCCTGCTCGTCGCTCCGCTGATCGGCCCGTTCGGAGGCCTCCTCACCGTCGACGTGCTCGACTGGCTCGTGACGGTGACGGTCACCGGAATCTTCATCACCTTCATCTTCAGCGGTGTCGCGCTGTGGAACCTGCCGACGGTGTTCCCCCAGCGCTACGAGTACTCGTTTTACAAACTCCCGCGATGGCTCCTGAAAGTCGTCGCCGTCGGCAACGTCGTCGTCTCCGCGGTGTTCGTCGTCCTCGTCGCCGCCAGCGCCCCATCTGCCCTCGCGTTCCAGTTCGGCTGTATCGGGCTGGCTTCCCTGTTCTACGTCTATCGCATCCGCGCGTACGAACGGGCCGGTGAGGACCTCCGCGAGAAGATGTCGCTGTTGCACAAACACGAGGCGATCGGTGACGCGGGCGGTGACGATGGCTAATACTGGCAACTATAGTAGCCACTGCAAGTCATTGCACACCTGATCGCCAGACGGTTCGGCGATCAATGTGTAAATCGTTGCAGTTGTTACTATAGAACAGGTCGTCGGTGTCGTCCTTCCGTGGCAGCGACCCCTGGTAAGAGACCCCGACTATCGGCATAAGATTCCGATTATTGGTACGTAATTCCGGCCATTGGTTCGGAAACGCCGTCCGTTCCGATCGGATCGGGCCGACTCAGCCCACCAGCACCACTGCCTGTCTATCATCGCGTCAGCCGAGCTCCGAGCGAACCGTCTCCGAGAGCATCGCCGTCCTGACGTCGTGTTCGTAGCCATCGCGGATGCCGTTCGTCACGAAGGCGAACGCGAGACCTGCATCGGGATCGGCCCAGCTCTGGCTACTACCGAGGCCGCCGTGGCCGAACGTTTCGGGCGGCGTCACCACGCCACGGCGGTCGGGAAGCGCACCGCCGCGCTGGAAGCCGAGGCTGTACCGATCGGCCGTGCCGACGCCGTCTTCGGGTGGGTCGTCGACGTGAAGGGCGATCGTCTCCTCGACGGTCTCCTCACCCAGCAGACGCGTCCCATCGATCTCGCCGCCGTTTCGATAACAGGCGTACAACCGGGCGAGCTCTCGAGCCGGACCGATCCCCGTCCAGGCGGGATTGATCCCCGCCTGTACCTCCTCGCGGTTGTAGGTCTCCGCGGCCTCCTCGGTCGTGTAGCCAGCCATCAGTCCCGGCTCGCCGACGCGGTCGTACGGCTCGAAGCCGGCGAGCGTCGCGACGTCGATATCCGCGTCTTCGGGGCGCCCGATGTGAGTCCTGTCCATTCCCAGCGGCTCGAACACGTTCTCACGGGCGAACTCGTCGATCCGCTCTCCTGAGACCTGGCGGACGAGTTCGCCGACGATCCAGCCGAAGCTGTAGAACTGATAGGCCGTCTCCTCGCCCGGGGAGAACCGTAACTCGGCCGCTTCGACGCCTGCAGCCAGCGCGTCGGGGTCGGTCCAGTCGTCGTACGCCTGATCGACCGGCGTCTCCGGGAGCCCGGACTGGTGGGCGAGGACGTGACGAACCGTGACTTCCGCCTTCTCCGAACCCTCGTCGGCGAACTCGGGCCAGTGGTCGACGATGGGGTCGTCGAACTCGAGTTCGCCCTCGTCGGCGAGGACGTGCACGCAGGCGGCCGCCAGCGGTTTGGTGTTCGAAAAGAGGAGGAATCGGGCGTCAGAATCGGTCTCGACACCGTCCGGGTCGGTCTCGTCCGTCGGTAGCTCGCCGCCGTCGTCGGCGGCGGTGATCCCGCCCGCGAGGTCGACGACGAGTTCGTCGCCCTGGTAGACCGCCAGCTGTGCGCCGTGGTGGAGTCCCTGCTCGAGCTGGGACTCGAAGAGTCGTTCGATCCGCTCGCGGCCGCGGACGACGCTCTCACCGTCGGCCGTCTCGTCCGCGGTCTGTGCGCTCGCGTTCGCCGCAACCGGCCGTCCGGCGACGGCGAGGAGTGCGCCGGCTCCGAAGCTCGAGAGGACTGCGCGTCGACGAACGGCCGCGTAATCGGGTCCCATACTCTGGGGACGCGTCGAACGATGGCAAACCTGCTGCGTGGCAATTCCGGTACACGGTCGGGCTTTTGCACCCTCCCGGCCTCGCGCCTGGGGCCTACCTGCAACTCCCGGAGTCGCAGTCGGTGAAAGAAGGATTGAGAATCGACTCGGTCGCGTCGGCTGGCCGTGTGCTTACTCGTAGAGGGGGTTCGCCTCACACAGGGCCGCGACGTCCTCGCGGACCTCCTCGATGACGGCCTCGTCGTCGGGGGCGTCGACCACGCGGGTGATCAGGTCGGCGACCGTTCGACAGTCGTCCTCGTCGAAGCCGCGGGTGGTCAGCCCGGGCGTCCCGGCGCGGATCCCGGACGGGTCGAACGCCGAGCGCGTCTCGCCGGGCACCGTGTTGCCGTTGAGAACGATGCCGGCCTCCTCGAGGGCGACTTCGGCGTCGCCGCCGGTCGTCTCGGGGTGGCTCTCGCGCAGGTCGACGAGCACGAGATGGTTGTCCGTGCCGCCGGAGACCAGCGAGAAGCCGTTCTCGACGAGTCGCTCACCGAGTGCCTTCGCGTTCGCGACGGTCTGTTCGGCGTACGCCTCGAATTCGGGCTCGAGGGCTTCCTTGAAGCCGACGGCCTTGCCGGCGACGTTGTGCATGAGCGGACCGCCCTGTCCGCCGGGGAAGACGGCGGCGTCGATGTCGTCGGCGTACTCTTCGTCGCACATGACGATCCCGCCACGGCCGGCGCGGATGGTCTTGTGTGTCGAGCCGGTGACGAAGTCGGCGACGCCGACCGGCGAGGAGTGGACGCCCGCGGCGACCAGTCCCGTGATGTGAGCGATGTCCGCGAGGTGGAGCGCGTCGACGTCGTCGGCGACGTCCTGAATGCGCTCCCAGTCGACGTCGCGCGGGTACGCGGAGTACCCCGAGACGATGATGTCGGGATCGAACTCCGCGGCGAGGTCGGCGAGCCCATCGTAGTCGAGGTAGCCGGTCTCGGCGTCGACCTCGTACTGTTCGACGTCGTAGAGCTGGCCGACGAAGTTCGCCGGGTGGCCGTGGCTGAGGTGGCCGCCGTGGGTCAGATCCAGCGAGAGGATCTTGTCGCCGGGCTCTAACATCGCGAAGTAGACGGCCTGGTTGGCCTGGGTGCCCGAGTGTGGCTGGACGTTGACGTGCTCGGCGCCGAACAGTTCCGTGGCGCGGTCGGTCGCCAGCTGTTCGACCTCATCGGCGTACTCACAGCCGCCGTAGTAACGCGATCCGGGATAGCCCTCGGCGTACTTGTTCGTCAGGACGCTTCCCTGCGCGTCGAGGACGGCGCGGCTGACGTGGTTCTCGCTCGCGATCATCTGCAGCGACTCTCGCTGGCGGGTTACCTCTGCTTCGAGTGCGTCGGCAACGACGGGGTCGACCTCCCGAACGTGGTCGTGCTCCATGTGCGTTGTGGCGGCTGGCGGCTGTATAAGTGTACCTTTCCCGTTCAGAAGCGCCGCTACGGTTCGACGACCAGACGCCACAACCCATTACCGATCGATACTACTAACTCCCCCGGCATCCATTCGCCCACCCGAATGATCGAGTGGGAGGTGACTCCGCGTGGAGTTCGAGTGACGGACGCGGACAATGCCGAAGTGGTGGTTCGCGGCGACGACATCGCGGTCGACGGTCCGGGGAGCGACGTCCCTCGGCCGGTCGACGAAACGATTTGCGTCACCGCACGATCGCTCGAGTTTCCACACGCCGTCGTCTACGCGTTCGCACTCGAGGGAGACGAGCGGTACGAACTGGATCCAGGGGGTGAGCCGCTCTCGCTGTCGGCTCGCGAGTACCTCGTCGACGTCGATACGGAGATCAAAAGCTACGTTCGGTTCTCGAGCGCGGCGACGATCGAACGAACCGCCGACTTCGAATCCATCGTCGTCTCGTTTCCGGAACCGACGAACGTCGTCCTCGGATTCCGGAGTCGACACGAACTGCCCGCCGAGACCATCACCGTCCCGGACTCACCGAGTGCGCTCGCTCGAGCGCTTTCGTATCTGGCCTCCTCACACAAGACCACGAGTCCCGATCGAACCTATCCGACGCTTCGGGGGCATCCACCCCTGGTAGAGCCGGGGGACCGCCTCGACGTCCCGGAGAGCCTCCGAGCGTCGAGTCCGGAGTCGGGCATCGAACTCCTCGTGTCGCCGGAGTACGAGTCGCTGTACGTCGTCGCGCCGCTCGCGTACTATCTGCAGGCGACGGTCCGGCCGATCGACGCGAGCACAGCCACCACGTTCCGCCCCCGCCTTCGGATTCCGGCGTTCGGCGTCGACGAACCGCTCTCGAGGATGCCCGACCTCGAGGAAACCGTCACCAGACTGCTCAGGAAGACGTTCTTTCTCGACTGTCTCGTCCGCAACGCCGGACCGTACGGGACGACCCTCGCTGCGTCGTCGCTGCTCGAGGAACTCGACCTCGACGCCGAACGGCTCTACGAGGCCTCCCCACAACGGCGACTGGCGCGGTACCTCGACGTGCCGTTTTCTGCGATCGCCGGACAGCTACCGGACTGGCACCTGTCGACGTACGTCGCTCCAACCTACGATCGGCTGGAGGCCCTGCCGTTCCTGCTCGACCGATTGAGCCTGATCTACACGCCGCGGACCTCCGAGCTAGCGGGACGAGAACTCGTCGAGCGGTCACTCGACGAGTTCTACCGGGACCGAGGAGTGACGGTGACTCCACCGCGAGGCGGGAGTCGTCCCTGTAGCGGGCCACCGCACAAGTACCGGGCGAGCACCGGGGAGGTCGCCTCCGTTGACGTCGTCAAACCCCATCTCCGAGACGGCCGCGCACACGGCTGGCTCGCCGACGGGGTTCCGATCGACGTCTTCAAATCCTCAGCCGCCGCCTACGAGAACCGACTCGCCTACCTCGAGCGCACCAGTGACGCGACGTCGATTCGCGTCGTTCTGAACGATCCCGAGATGGCTGGCGAACGCGCCACCGTCGCCAAAATCTATCGCCAGCGAGCCGACGAGCTCCCGATCGACGTCACCGTCGAAGAGTCGCTCCGGACGGCCGAACTCGCGCGAATCTTCGAATCAGACCACGACTTCGTCCACTACATCGGTCACTGCGAAACCGACGGGCTCCGGTGTTCGGACGGCTACCTCTCGACCTCGAGCCTCGAGCGCTGTCGCGTCCAGACGTTCTTTCTCAACGGGTGTGGCTCGTTCTACGAAGGGGCGTCGCTGGTCGAGAAGGGCAGCGTCGCCGGCGCGGTCACGGTCACCAAAGTCCTGAACGACCACGCGGTCCGGGTCGGCTCGACGTTCGCGAAACTCCTCGTCCACGGCTTTAGCATCGAGCGGGCGATGCGACTCGCGAGACGTCGCATCATGATGGGGAAAGACTACGCGGTCGTCGGTGACGGAACCCACTCGCTTACCCAGGGCGAACACCGGGTGCCGACGACCCTGACCATCGAGGCGCTCGAGACTGACGACGCTGGCGACGATCTGTTCCGGGTGACGTTCGACTGTTACTCCGTCCGTATCACCGGTTCCTACTACGTTCCACACACCGAGGACAACGACCACGCGTATCTCTGTGGACAGAAATCGCAGTTCGAACTCTCGCGAACGGAACTCGGCTCGTTGCTCAGAGAAACCGAAGCGTCGGTGATCTACAACGGCGACCTCTACTGGTCCGAAGAGCTCGGGGACGCGTTCGACCCCTAGGGGCCGCCGTACGTACTCACTCGTTGTGCGTGCACTGACCGTCGCTCCCTCGGTCGTGACTCACTCGACCGAGGCCCTGATAGTATGTGTGCGATCCGCCCCCGCAATTGCCGTGAGTGGCAGTACCCCATAGGTGAGTGTGGCAACAGATCGGCCATAAAATTTTTGTCATTAAATATCTGCCGGGTCGAAACTGGACGTCCTGAACGGGCCCGACCCCGATGACCTCCCGACCCACCATCCGACTTCCTACCGACGGTCGCCACCAACCACCGGTGTCTCCTGACCTACGGCGGGGGCACGGTTCGAAGCGGAATCGGGCGAGAGCCGTGGACAGTCCAAGGAGTGTGCAACCAGTTTCGATCGTCACGATACGTGCGAGGGGCCGGCGGCCACTGTGCGATGCAACCGCCGACACAGTCGGTAGACCAATACAATTCGAGACAAAAATCACCGGTAAACCCGCGAGATGAGAAGTTATGCCGTGCAGACGGCCACCAAAATTAAGTACTCCACTCCCGTTTAGTTCTCCATACACATGGCCTCGAATTTACTCAATCACCAGATTGATGATATTCTCGAGACAGTTCTCGAGGAGGCGACCGGCGACGTCTACATGGTCAATCCATCGTGGGACGCCATCGAGAAGTTCGTCGCCGTCGCCACCGACTTCGACGGCTCGTTGCCGTCGGTCCACATGCTCGCCGACGAGCGCACGCTCAAGGACGTGATGGACGACTTCATCGTCGCCTCGAACGCCGCCGACCTCATCAGCGAGGGCGCCCTCGCGCTTCGAACGCTCGAGGAGACCCCCGAGAACTCGCTGCTGGTCACCGACGACCGCGTCGTCGCCGTGGTCCACGCCGGCGACCGGGTCGGCGGCCTCGTCACCGACGAGGCGAGTTTCGTCGCCGACACCCACGACACCTACGCCGACCGCTGGGCCGACGCCTCGGCGTTCAACCTCCGGACGCCGCCGATTACCGCCGTCCGCGACACGCTGGCCGAGGAGATCAGTCCCGACGCCGAGGACGACTTCACCGCCATCCTGAACTCGCTCGAGACCGCCCGCGGCGACGGCGACGGACTCGACGAGGTCACCATCTCGCTGCTGGTCGCCGCGAAGAACGAGGCGCTGCTGTACGACATCAGCAAGTGGGGCGAGGACGTCGGCATCGCCTCGAAGGCCACGTTCAGCCGAACGAAGACCAAACTCGAGGACATGGGTCTGATCGATACCGAGAAAGTGCCGATCGACGTCGGCCGCCCGCGACTGCGCCTGAAGATCGGCGACGACCGACTCCGCGAGGCCGACAACGGCCAGCTCGCGACGGTGGCCCAGAGTATACTCAACTAACGAACTTTTGCTCTGCGGTCTATCGCGGCCGCACTGGTGCGGCCGCGATGTCCCTCGGCAAAACTTCGATGAAAAGCACTCCTCCCTCCGTTTCAGGCGCTCAGTGAGCGCCTTCCACGTCGGTCGTCGGCCCGCTCGCTCCCTGCGGTCGCTCGCGGTGAGTGACGGTGGGATGCCTGCCCTCCCCCGGGTCGCACGCTCGCCTCGAGCCAGCGAGCGTGCTCCCGGCCAGGGGGTTTCGGTCGATCGCGTGGCGCAAACGCCAAGGTCCCGCCACGAGAGGCTCGAGTATGTACGAGGCCGTCCACGCCTATCCCGACGGAGAGAGCACGGTCGCCAGGCTCGCGAAGACGGCGGCCGACTACGGTTTCGAGGGCGTGGTCGTTCGCAACGGCGCGAGCGCTCGAGCCGACTTCGACGCCGACGAGATCCAGGAGGCCTACGGGGTCGACGTCGTCTCCGGTGTCGAGGTGCAAACGGACGACCCTCAGGAGGCCGGTGGCGCAGTGGGCAACTACCGGACCGACGAGACGGTCGTCGTCGTCGCCGGCGGGACGAACCGGATGAATCGCTTCGCCGTCGAGAACGAGAAGGTCGACGTGCTCGCCCATCCGATGGCAGGGCGTGGAGACGTGAACCACGTGATGGTGAAAGGCGCTGTGGAGCACGGGGTCCGCCTCGAGTTCGATCTCGCGAGCGTCCTGCGAGTCCACGGCGGCCGACGGGTCCGAGCCGTCCAGTCGCTTCGAAAGCTCTGGGAACTGGTCGACTACTACGACGCGCCGTACGTCGTGAGCGCGACGCCGTCGTCACACCTCGAGCTTCGAGCCCCGCGCGAACTGCAGGCCGTCGGCGAGCAGATCGGCCTCTCCGAGTCGGCCGTCGCCGAGGGGCTGGCCGAGTGGGGGCGGCTCGCGGAACGCAACCGGCGTATCCACTCCGAGTCGTTCATTGAGCCTGGGGTCGAACGGGGGAGATATGAAGAAGAGCCGTGAGGACCACGCCGCTCGGTTCGACGAAAAGGCGGGCGAGTACGACGAGTCGAAATCCGAGGAGTACCGCGCCTGTGCGAACCTGGTGATCGACCACGCCGCGCCCGCGGCTGACGAGGTCGTCCTCGATCTGGGCACCGGCACCGGCGCCATCGCGCTCGCGCTCGCCCCAGACGCAGACCGGGTCGTCGGCCGCGACATCAGCGAGGGTATGATGGAACGCGCCGCGGAGAAGGCCGACGAACGAGGGCTCGAGAACGTGGAGTTCGACTACAGGACGTTCCGCGAACCCGACTACGACGGGCCGGTCGACATCGTGGTCTCGAACTTCGCGATGCATCACCTCTCGGACGAGGAGAAACGCGACGCGATCGACGTCGTCGCGGCTCTCGAGCCCCGGACGTTCGTCCTCGGCGACGTGATGTTCTTCGGCGAGCCGGACCCGTCTGAGCCGTTTTACTCGCCGGCGGTAGACGACCCCGCGACGGTCGGCCTGCTCGCCGACGCCTTCACCGACGCCGGCTTCTCGCTGACGGCCGTCGAGCGCGTCCACGACCAAGTCGGCGTCCTGGTCGCCGAACGGACCCCAACGGGGTCGGGAGAGCCGGTGGAGGCGGACCAGGACGAATGAAACACCTTCCCAAACACCTCCAGCCGCGGTGGCGCTACCTCGCGGTCGGCCTCGAGGCGTGGCCGGACGCCGAGATCGATCGACGGGCGTTCCAGCGGGAGGTCTGGTACGCCGGCCAGAACCTGCTGGGCGATCCGGGAAGTGCGGCAGCCGACCTCTCCGTCGTCAGCTTCGCGTTCGCCGACGGCGAGGGTGACGCGCTGGTCAGGGTCCGTCGGGGCGAGACGGAGCCGGCTCGAGCGGCGATCGCCTGTATCGACGAGATCGACGGGGCTACGGTCGGCGTCCGGATTCGCGGTATCAGTGGCACGATCCGTGCCGCTGAAGAAAACTATTTAGGACGCCGTGGGCAAGTCACGGAAGAGAGAAACGTCGTGTTCGGGAACGAAGAGCGAGTCGCCGTCGTGTGCGATGGATCTGCAGACGTACGACTCGATGAGGCGTTCGCGGGCGCGACAGACCTCGATTGCGATTTAGCGTGATACTATGCAGGGACAAGCCCAACAGCAGGCGTACGACCGAGGCATCACGATCTTCTCACCGGACGGCCGACTCTACCAGGTCGAGTACGCTCGCGAGGCGGTCAAACGCGGGACGGCGAGCATCGGCGTCCGAACCAACGACGGCGTCGTCCTCGCGGTCGACAAGCGAGTCCCGTCGCCGTTGCTCGAGGACTCGAGCGTCGAGAAGATTCACAAAGCAGACGACCACATCGGCGTCGCCAGCGCCGGCCACGTCGCCGACGCCCGACAGCTGATCGACTTCGCGCGCCGGCAGACGCAGGTCAACCAGCTCCGGTACGGGGAGCCGATCGGCGTCGAGACGCTGACCAAACACGTCACCGACCACATCCAGCAGTACACCCAGGTCGGCGGTGCCCGTCCGTTCGGCGTCGCGCTGATCGTCGGCGGCATCGAGAACGGCGAACCCCGCCTGTTCGAGACCGACCCGTCGGGGACGCCCTACGAGTGGAAGGCGCTGGCCGTCGGCGCCGACCGAAGCGAACTCCAGGAGTTCCTCGAGGAGAACTACGACGAGGAGGCCGACCTCGACGGCGGCATCTCGCTCGCACTCGACGCGCTCGCGTCGGTCAACGACGGCTCCTTGCTCCCCAGCGAGGTGGGTCTGGCAACCGTCGACGTCGAGACCGAGTCCTTCGAGCAGTTCGACCAGGACCGCATCGGCGAGCACTTAGAAGAGAACGACCTGCTCGAGACGGAGACGGAGTCGGACGAGGAGTAACCTCCTCGAGTCGTCTCGGCAGGGAACTGGCGGTTTGGCCGATCTCAGCCGTCGATTCTTCGCGAGGCGCGATCGGCTACAGTAACAACCGCGACGGCTCACACACTGGTCGCCGATTCGTCCACCGATCGGGTGTGCACTGACGTGCAGTGGCTACTGTAGTATCAGGAAAAGCTCTTTTACCCGGCAGCGGTACTCCCCGGTATGATATCACTCGACGAAGCAGTGACGGCGCGACTCGAGTCCCACGGGGCGCGCTTCGAGGTCCTGGTCGATCCGGACGCGG
>LFCJ01002975.1_pt1 | contig 12334 bp, 13 predicted proteins | sample 643141 | NCBI WGS metagenome assembly LFCJ01 (sample SAMN03766243, study PRJNA286221) | soda lake metagenome | biome: soda lake; feature: Kulunda steppe; material: water; isolation source: sample B1-Br-g2 brine of Lake Bitter-1 | place: Russia: Kulunda steppe | collected 2010-07 | reverse complement strand
ATAAACCTAAAGTTAGTTTAGTCCCATAAATTGGAACATTAAGTTTCTTTAATAGATAAGGAATGCCTCCAATATGATCTTCATGTCCATGGGTTAAGACAATTCCTTTAATCTTTTCTTTATTTCTTAATAAATAAGAAATATCTGGTATTACTACATCTACACCGTACAGGTCATCTTCTGGGAATTTAATACCGGAATCTATAATCAGAATTTCATCGTTGACCTCAACTAACATCATGTTCTTTCCGATTTCTCCTACTCCTCCCAGGGGAATTACTGTTGTTTCTCCTATTCGATTTTTATTTTGCGACATTTAATTAATCTACACCTCCATAATTTTTTTACCGTTCTTAAAATCATAATCTATAATTTATTTTAATGGTAGTTATTATCTATTTGCACCCTTAGTCAAAATTAATTTCCGAATCTTTTCATACCTCAAACATTATTATAAATCATTTTAACATCAAATACAAGGTGAAGTTTGTCCTTATTTAATTTTTTCAGTTAAAAACCATCATGCAAAGCATGATGGTATAGTAATTAAATTAGTTCATATTTAACTAAGACCTCTTTTAATTTCACTGTTGCCTCTTTTGGCAACTCATATAATGGTGCTCTTAGATTACCAACTTCGAACCCAGTTAAATTTAAAGCTTTTTTGACTGGAATTGGATTAGTCTTGATAAATAATGAATCAAACAACTCCCCTAACTCCTGATTGATCTCTTTAGCTTGATTAACATCACCAGCTTTATAGCTTTCAACCATTCTTTTTATTTGCTTACCTACTAAATGCGAAGCTATACTAACTACACCTTCAGCTCCAACAGCTATAGCTGGGAGAGTTAAAGTATCATCACCACTATAAATTTTAAATTCATCATCAGTTAAACGGGCCAACTTATTAATCTGACAAATATCTCCGCTAGCCTCTTTTACTGCTATTATATTTTCTATCTCTGCTAATTTAGCAACAGTTTCTGGAGCTATGTTCTTTCCAGTTCTACTTGGAACATTATAGATCATAAGTGGTAGCTCTAGACTATCTGCTATTTCTGCAAAGTGATTATATAAAGCATACTGTGGTGGCTTATTATAATAAGGGCCAACGAGCATTAAAGCATCAACACCTATAGCTTCAGCTTGCTGACTAAATTTAATACTTTCTGCAGTAGAATAAGAACCACTTCCAGCAATAATTGTAGCTTCATTCCCAACTTCTTCAACCACCGTCTCTAATAATTTAAGTTTTTCTTCCTTATTTAATGTCGGTACCTCACCAGTAGTTCCTAATACAACTAAGCCATCTGAACCATTATCAACTAATTTTTGTGCTAACTTAGCTGCTTGCCCATAATCAACTTCCAACTCATCATTAAAAGGGGTTACCATTGCAGTTAAAACTTCTCCAAAACTCATTATTACACCTCCAAATTAATTTAATCGCCTAATTTAAAATAATCATGTAATGCACATAAAGCCTGCTGCTCAGACTCCTCTTTAATTAAACAGGATATCGTAGTATGAGAATCAGTAGTCTGATAAATAGAAATCCCATTTAAAGCCTCAATGATTTTAGCCATTACTCCTGGAACACCGGTCATCGCTGCTCCTACAGCAGAAACTTTAACAAACTCAGGTAAAATTTCAAATTCATACTCCTCTGCCTTTAATAATTCTATAGCTCTTTTAACCCCATAATCACTAATCATAAAAGTAATCATTTCGGGTCTAACATTAATAAAATCAATACTTATAGCAGCATCAGCTAATACCTTAAAGCATTCAAGAGCAGTAGCATTTTTCTGTTTGGTCTCAGGTAGTATTTTAACTAAAACTAAGTTTCTACGACTAGTAACTCCTGTTACAGGCTTATCACCTTTAATCTCCCAATCTGCTTGGTTAAAAGAATTAGAAATCACAGTCCCTTGTGCATCACTAAAAGTGGATCTAATAATTAATGGTACTCTCTCTTTTTTAGCAATCTCTGCTGCTCTTGGATGGATTACTTGTGCTCCTTGATAAGCTAGCTCACAGGCTTCTGTATATGTAACATGTTTTAATTTTTTAGCATCCGGTACCAAATTAGGATCAGCAGTCATTATCCCCTCTACATCAGTATAAATCTCAACCATTTCAGCATGTAAAGCAGCACCTAAAACAGAGGCAGTAGTATCTGAACCACCCCGCCCAAATGTTGTAATCTCACCAGTTTCAGAAATCCCTTGAAATCCAGCCACTACTGGAATCTTATCTTCTGCTAAAACATTATGAATCCCTTTAACATCAACCTGTTTAATCCGTGTATTACCAAAATTTTCATCAGTAATTATACCAGCCTGTGCTCCAGTTAAAGGTTTAGCATCATAGCCACGAGCTCTTAATGCCTGAGAGATAATTACAGTAGAAATAATTTCACCACAGGACATCAACAAATCTTTGGCCCGCAAACTAATATCATCATAAACTTCAGTAGCAAAGTTTAATAATGTGTCGGTAGCATAAGGAGCACCCTCCCTACCAATAGCTGAAACAACAAGAACAGGCTCATAACCTTCATTTAAAGAATTAAGAACTTTATCAATCACCTGTTCTCGCTGGTGCTCAGTAGCTACAGAAGACCCACCAAACTTCTGTATTACTATCTTTCGCATTAATCCACCCCACTTTTATTTCTTTAACAACAACTCAGCTATTTGAACAGTATTTAAAGCAGCACCTTTGCGTAGATTATTAGCGACCACCCAAATATTAAGTCCCTTGGCAATACTTTCATCTTCACGAATCCTACCTACCAAAACATTATCATTCTTTTCAGTATCAAGCTGAGTTGGATATTTTAGATCTTTTGGCTGATCAATCACCTCTACACCAGAAAAGTCAGCCAACAACTTTCTAGTCTCTTCAACAGTAATCTTTTCTTCAGTCTCTATATTAACCGCTTCAGCATGACCAGTAAAAACCGGTATTCTAACAGCAGTAGATGTTATCTTTAGGCTATCATCAGAAAGTATTTTTTTAGTCTCATTAACTAACTTCATCTCTTCTTTAGTATATAAGTTATCAAAGAAAACATCAATATGAGGTAAAGCATTAAAAGCTATCTGTTCTGGATAAACTTCTTTTTTAGCTTCTTTTCCTGCTAAGACATCTCTACTCTGCTCCTCTAGTTCATCAATTGCCTTTTTGCCAGTTCCTGATACAGCTTGATAAGTAGCTATTACTAAACGTTTAATACCTACTTTATCATATACCGGTTTTAAAGCCATTACCATCTGAATTGTAGAGCAATTAGGGTTAGCAATAATACCACCATGATCTTCTAAAGCATCTGGATTAACTTCAGGAACTACAAGTGGAACTTCAGGATCCATTCTAAAAGCACTACTATTATCAATCACTGTTACTCCCTGCTTAGCAAGCTTAGGAGCTAAGTTCTTACTTGCTGAAGATCCAGCACTAAATAAAGCAATATCTACATCTGAAAATGCTTCAACATTAGTTACCTCTACCTCATATTCTTCCCCCTTACACTCCATTATTGTTCCAGCAGAACGCTCTGTAGCAAATAATCTTAAATTATCAAAAGGTACATCTCTATCTTCTAGCACTTTTATCATTTCTCTTCCTACAGCACCAGTAGCGCCAACAATTGCTAAATTACAACTATTCATATTATCTCCTCCTGCTTTATTTTAAACACCTTTATATTCAATAATTACTGGTTGTATCTGTTTTTCCTGCAAAGCATATTTTACAGTTTCTACAATTAAATCCATTCTAGCTACTAATGAATCCGGTTTGACTCTTGGCTTATCTTGACCTAATGGTACTAGATAAATATTTTCTGAATTAATTAAATAACCAATATTTTTAGCATTATTCCCTAAAGCATCATTGGTAGATATAGCTAAAACTACAGGCTTAGAATTTCTCAAATGAGCTTTAACTGCCATAGTGACTGGAGTATCCGTAATACCATTAGCTATCTTAGCCATAGAATTTCCCGTACAAGGAGCCACAATTAATAAATCAAGTAATTCTTTTGGGCCAATTGGTTCGGTTTCAACAATTGTTTTTAAAGGTTCTTTGCCAGTAATCGATTTAACCTTTTTAGACCATTTTTCTCCATTGCCAAAGCGAGTTACATGTTTTTGGACAGAATTTGAAAAAATCGAGATTACTGAAGCTCCCCTGTTAGTTAATTTTTCCATAGCCGGAAAAACAGCATCTAAAGTACAATGAGAGCCTGTTAAAGCAAAGCCGATTTTCTTATCAGTTATATCCAACTATAAAGCACCTCCCTGGAGGTTTAATCCTCCTCTATAAGACGGGGAATAATTTTAGCAATTATTTTACCAGCACTTTCAGGAGCAGTCTTTCCTGGCAATCCTAAAGCTAATTCAGCTGTAATCCCTAGCTTTTTAGCTGCCTTAAAATCAGTTCCTCCAGGTTCAGAAGCTAAATCAATAATTACAGCATCAGAGCTTACTTCTTTCAGCATCTGCTTATCTAACACAGTAACAGGAACAGTGTTGAATATAAAATCGGCTTGCTTAATTTTGTTAATTAGGTCTCTAAAATTTATAGCAAATAATCCCATCTCCTCTGCTCGTGCTAAATCACGATATTTCCTTGCTACTCCATAGCTTCTGCTACCTAAATTATGCAACCTCCTAGCTAATGTAAGGCCTACTCTACCTAAGCCAAGTACAAAAGAATTATTTTGATATAGAGTTTTATCACTAGCCTCAATTGCTAGGCTAATAGCCGCTTCAGCAGTAGGTATAGCATTTAAAATGGCTAATTGATCATCAGCTGCCATTTCTATTAGATCAATATTATATTTTTTACACCAAGTTTTAATCTTATCCTTAGCAAAACCAATAAGAAATTTACTGCCAGCTATTTTAGCAAAGAATTTTTCATTTAATTGGATTGAAGACTCTACAAATGTTTTTTTAATATACAGTTTGTTATCAACACCAGTCATAGGAGAGATCACAACATCAAAATCTAAATTAATTATTTCATCTAAACTATTAATGATTTTGATATTTTCATTTACAGAATTTAAACTTTGGATATTATCAGCTAAAACAGTCAATTCAGCCCCTTGTTCCACTAAAAAAGAAAGTAAAAATTCTTCTCTTTTATCTCCTCCCAGAAGAAGGAATCTATTATCGCTTAAACTCTGTCTCATTAAAAATTACCCCCCTTTATTAAATCCATCTTGCTATATTTATATGCTTTAGTTTATAAGTAGTGAGTATTTTCTAGCTTTAACTTTAAATTTCAATTAAATTATCTAATCCATAGACTACTCCTTCTATCTCATCAAGCTTCTCAATTGCTAATTTCACTCCTGGCATAAAAGATTCACGATTAATTGAATCATGTCTTAACTTAAATGTTTGTCCTAAGCCCCCAAAAATCACTTCTTGATGTGCTACTAAACCTGGTAGCCTAATACTATGAATATTAATCCCATCTAAATTACCACCTCGAGCTCCAGGAATCTTTTCAATCTCTTCAACTTTATTCTCTTTATTCTCTAAATTAGTCTTAATTAATTCTGCAGTCTTAATTGCAGTCCCAGAAGGTGCATCAATTTTAGCATCGTGATGCAATTCTGTGATTTCAACGTGGTCCATAAATTTAGCTGCTTTTTTAGCAAACTGCATCATTAAAATAGCTCCAATAGCAAAGTTAGGAGCAATAATAATTTTACTATTCCCAGCTTGATTCAAATCCTTAATATTTTCTAAGTCAGCCTCGGTAATTCCAGTTGTTCCTACTATAATATTAACCTCTTTATCAATAGCAGTCTTGATATTTTCCATCACTACCCCTGGAGTAGTAAAATCTACAATAACATTAGGCTCATTAGCTGCAATGCTTTTTTCTAACTCTGATTCGATTAGGACCTCAGCCCCTTGAAGCCCTAATAATCCATTAATATCCTCTCCAATATCTGTTACATCAACTGCTCCTACTAAATCAAAATTATCAGTTCGATTGACTAATTTTACAACTTCTTCTCCCATTTTTCCTCTAGCTCCTGATACAATTATCTTTTTCATCATTTCACTCCTTTCAAGTAGTTGTTTAAGCAAAAAAACGATTGGTTACGCTACCCAATCGTCCTAAAAATTAAGTATAAGATAGCACTTCACTGTTAATCAGCGACAGTACTGCAATTATTAATTACAGTCCCAATCAAATTCTTTCTCCTTAGAAAAGTTTGATTTCGGCAATAATCCCTTTCATCATTACTTAAAATTACTAATGATTACTGCACCTCAATCTTATTTAAATATTCATTATTATTTTCTATCAAAGTTGTCGAAATTATTATAACATACTTATTTAATAAATAAAAGTGAAAAATCTTTACCTTAATTAAAAAGGGGAGTAACTCCCCTTTTTAATAATTATTCAAGCTCTGTTTCTACTTCAAAAGCTCCTCTATTTTCCATCATTGCTGCAATATCATCAATTCTAGTTTCTTCTTCATCTTCTACAGCTACTAGAATTCTTCCTCTTTCAATCTCTTGAGCATATTTTTGCCCTTGTTCTTCATCTAATCCATAATCTATTAAACCACCAGCAATTCCACCAGCAGCAAGACCACTAATCCCTGCTGCTAAAGGGCCAGCAGCTAAAATCGGGCCAACACCAGGTATAGCTAGCATCCCTGCTCCAGCTAAAATTCCTGCTATACCACCTAAAGCACCACCAGTAGCTATACCATCTCCTATTCCATCAGTCTGATTAGTTCTTCTAGTTTCTGTCTGAGTTCGAGCCTGAGCTCCAGCTTCCATATCTTCAGCTTCATTATTTTTAGCTACCAAAGAGATTCTTTCCTCTGAAATGCCCTTGCTTTTAATCTCTTCTACTGTACTTTTAGCTGATTGCTCATCCTCAAACAAACCAATAACCTTGTACATTTTATTACCTCCTAAATTTTAATAACTGAATTGCTATTTATATTATTGTACATTATCAAACTTTATATTCAGCTTTTATCTTTTTAATTATTGCTAATTTGTCAAATCATAATCAATAACTATAACTTCCGGGCCAACTTTTACCACAGTCTGCCACGGAATTACTAATTCAGCCTTCTCTTGAAATAAATTAAAAAAACCGCTGCCTTGATTTGGAATTACTATTGATTCTAAAATACCTGTATGTGGATCAAATAAGAAATCACTTTCTGTTGTAACTCCTAATCTCTGTCCATCATTTATATTTATAATCTCTTTACCGTTTAATTCACTTAAATTCATATAATCCTCCTTAACGCCTTTTTATCTATATTTATTGCAGGAAAATTAATTAAATTCTAGAATAAATTTTTATTAAGGGGGAATAAAAAATGAAGGCATTTGAAAAAAGTAAAGCTATCTTATTTGATTTAGATGGTACATTACTACCTTTAGATTTTAATGAATTATTAAATCATTATTTTGCTTTATTAAGTGGAGAGTTTTTGGATTTAGCTAAGCAAGAAAGATTTGTGGAAGTTTTAATGACAGGTACAGAGAAAATGATTAGAAATGATGGTGAACAGACAAATCAAGAAGTATTTTTAGATTATTTTTTAACTGAATTAGAGATTAATGATAAGGAGAATATTCTATCTAGAATTGATAAATTTTATCAAGAAAAGTTCCCACAATTAGGGGCAATAGTCAAAGAAAGAAATCAAGCGGAGAAACTTATTGAACACTTAAGCCAAGATTATAAGTTAATCTTAGCTACTAATCCTGTATTTCCTAAACAGGCAGTTATTGAACGCTTACAATGGGCCAACCTTAAAGCTGATAACTTCTCTTTTATCACTTCTTATGAGAATATGCATTATGCTAAACCAAATCTTAAGTATTATCAAGAAATTTTTGAAAAAGAAGGGCTTAACCCTAAGGAATCTATTATGGTAGGTAATGATATGCAGCATGATATGGTAGCTAAAAAGTTAAGCTGTTATACCTTTTTAGTAGAAGATTTCTTAATCAATCGCGAAGATAAGCCAGATTATAATGTAGATTGGCGTGGAAGCTTTGAAGAATTATTGCACGCGGTGCAATAATTCTTTAGTTGATAGTTGATAGTTAAAGTCAAAAACTTTACAAATAAAGTTAAAATCTTTTTTTATAGAACTATGTTTATAAGATTTTGATCTTAATAGTCTTGAACTCAACTATCAACTAAAATAGGGTGGTTACTACTTTATTTTAGATCGAGGTCTCTAACTTCTGCTCAGCTTGGTAATCTTTTAGTGCTAGTTGAATTAATCTATCAATTAAATCAGTATAGGAAATACCACTTATCTCCCATAGTTTAGGATACATACTAATTCTAGTAAACCCAGGTAAAGTATTAATCTCATTTACAGTTATTTGTCCATCTTCTTCTAAGAAGACATCCACCCGGGCCAATCCCTTACAACATAGTACCTTATAAGTATTAATCGCTATTTCTTGTACAGCTTCTATTTCAGACTCAGATAAATCAGCTGGAATATCTAATCTAGCTCCTTCAGAGTCAATATATTTAGCCTCATAAGAATAAAAATCTTTAACCGGCAAAACCTCTCCTGGAATTGAAGCTTTAAGCTCTTTATTACCTAAGATAGAACATTCAATCTCTCGTCCTACAATCGCCTCTTCAACAATTACCTTATTATCAAATTTGAAAGCTTCTTTAATTGCCATCACAAAATCTTTTTCAGTCTTTACTTTACTGACTCCAACTGAAGAGCCTAAATTAGCTGGTTTAACAAAAAAAGGCACTCCAAACTTTTCTTTAGCCCGCTCAAAATTAGCATCATCTACCGAAAAACAGACTTCAAAATCAGCTATATTAATCTTAGCATCGCACAGTAAGCGCTTCATCACATCCTTATCCATTCCCACTGCAGAACCTAAAATTTTGGCCCCTACAAAAGGTAAATCAATTAACTTTAATAAGCCTTGGATGCTACCATCTTCACCATAAGGACCATGTAGCACAGGAAATATTACATCTATTTTTGCAATAACCTCTTCTTTGGCTAAATTCAAAAAAGATCCTTCTGTCTCGCCAGTTAGCACAGCAAGTCTATTATCTGACTTCTTTAAGCTAATCTTTTCTGGATTATCTGGGTAATTTAAAAAATCATGGCTCTCGTATAAATATAACTCTCCTTGCTTATTCATCCCAATCGGGAGCACCTCATACTTATTCTTATCTATTGCTTCAATAATATTTTTCCCTGATTGTAATGAAACTTCATGTTCAGCTGATCTACCACCTAACAATACTCCTACCTTTGTTTTAGCCAAAGCTAATTCCTCCCTTAATTTAGTCAAATATAGCTTGATGACAAGCTTTTTTTCTAGTCTCAAAACATAATTTTATCTGCTCTCTAGTATTTCTTGTAACTGACAGAGGAGGCAGATTATCAAATGAGAAAAATCCTGAATCTAAAGTCTCAATATTCTCTTTAAACTCTCCGCTAATAAACTCACATTCAACAAAAAACTTATATATACTATATGGATTTGGAGCAGGATTATGAACTTCAGCATTAAATACACTGATTATTCTTTGGGGCTCAATCTTTACCCCAGCTTCCTCTTTAGCCTCACGGACTAAATTTTCTTCTAATGAGCAGTTAATATCAGCCCAACCTCCAGGCAAAGCCCAAAGACCATCTATCTTCTCTTTAACCAATAAGAGGTTACCCGCTTTAAAAATTGCAGCTCTAACATCAATTTTAGGAGTCTGATAACCAGTCTCATTAGCAAATAAGCCCTTAATTTTTCTTTCACTAAACTCGGTATGTTGACTCATTATTTCGACACTAATCTCTCTAACTCTTTCAAACTTTTTACGATCATATTTGTTTTTACAATATGCTAAGCCAGATTGAGCTATTGCCTGCAATCTTTTAGCATAATCTAACCATTCATTATTTTCACACATTATTTATTACCCCCTAAATTAGATTGGGAAGCTTACTTTTATTAAAAAAGGACCCAAAAGGCTTGGGTCCAGAATAAATTTGATCATTTACCATTCTTTATCTTTAGCCACATCTTCTATCTCATATTTTTTCCCGCGCATCATTAAATCAGATACAGCCTCTTCAGGATTCTTATCTTCAAATAAGACTTGATAAACTTGCTCCGCTAGCGGCATTTCTACTTCATATTTTTCAGCTAAAGCATGAGCAACTTTAGCAGCTTTTACCCCTTCAGCAACCATTTTCATCTCATCTAATGCTTCATCTAATCTTTTTCCTGAGCCAATTTTATATCCTACACGACGATTTCTACTATGTTCACTAGCACAAGTAACTACTAAATCTCCCAAACCAGTTAGCCCAGAAAAAGTCATCGCTTCTGCTCCTAAAGCTATACCTAATCTTTTTATTTCAGCTATCCCACGAGTTATTAAAGCTGCCATAGCATTATCTCCATAACCCAAACCAGCAGAAATACCTGAGGCTACAGCAATAATATTTTTAATTGCTCCTCCCAGCTCCACTCCAACAATATCAGGATTAGTATATACTCTAAAATAATCTGTCATAAAAATATCTTGCACTTTTTGAGCTATTTCTTTATTTTCATTGGCAGCAACAATTGTAGTTGGATTTTTAGAAATAACCTCTTCAGCATGAGTTGGCCCGCTTAAAGCAACTATATTATCAGCTAATTTATCAGATAACTCCTCTTTAAGCACCTCAGACATTCGATAAAAAGTTTTTGCCTCAACACCTTTAGCTGCACTAACAATTATTACATCCTCTGATAAAAGCCCTTTTAATTGCTTAGCTACATCTCTAACTACATGTGATGGGACAACAACAATTACCACTATCACATCTTCTATTGCTTCTTTCAAGTTAGTAGTTGCAGTTATTTCATCGGATAATTTATAGCCCGGCAAAAAAGAATTCTCCCGCTCTTGATTAATCTCTCTTACTTTTGGCTCAGAAATATCATAAATATTTATTTGATAACCATTATCCGCTAAAAGATTAGCTAGGGCTGTTCCCCAGCTTCCGCCTCCTAAAACAGCAATTTTATCCATAATTACCTCCTTACTTTTAATCATCATATTTTCCTGTAGTATGCCATTCAACTTTATTCTCATTTCCATTTAATAATCGCTTAATATTAGGTCGATGACTATAGATTACAAATGCAGAAATAAGTAAGCAAAAAATAACATATTCTGTCGGCTTAGAAAAAAGAAACATCAAAATCGGTACTGCCACTGCTCCTGTAATTGAAGCCAATGAAACATATTTAGTTATTAAAATAATTGTTATCCACAACAAAGCCGTAATTACAATCGGCAAAAGGGCCAAATTTCCTAAAACCCCGACGGAGGTTGCTACACCCCTCCCCCCTTTAAACTTTAAAAAGATAGATAAATTATGACCAGCAATAGCTGCAATACCAACTACTAAGATAAATAAGGCAACTTCCTCACCATAATGAGAGACAGAATAAAGCTTAGCAATATATACAGCTACAGCCCCTTTTCCTATATCAAGTAAAGCAACTAAAAGCCCCATGCCAAAGCCCATAACTCGGTATGCATTTGTAGCTCCTATATTCCCGCTCCCAAATTCTCTAATATCAACCCCTTTAACAAACCTTGTTACTATTAATCCAAAAGGTATCGAACCAATTAAATAACCTACTAATGTTATTAATATGAGTTTATGCATCCTTATCCCTCCTAGTTTCTAATTATTTCTTTTTCTAACTATAATTCTTATTGGTGTTCCCTCAAAGCCAAATGTTTTTCTGATTTGGTTTTCTAAATAACGTTTATAAGAAAAATGCATTAAATCAGGATTGTTTACAAATAAAACTATTACGGGAGGTCTAACCCTTGGTTGAGTAGCATAATAAATTTTTAGTTTCTCACCATGCTTATTAGTAGGTGGCTGTGACATAGCTACAGCATCATTAATTACACTATTTAACTTATTTGTTTTAACCCTTTTACTGTATTGTTCGGCTACATAATTAACAATATCAAGTATTTCTAAAACTCTTTTGCCAGTTAAAGCCGATACAAAAATCATTGGAGAATGGTTTAAAAAACCTGCTCTAGCTCTAATTTCATCCACATAACGATCCATTGTTCTTTCATTTTTTTTAATCAAATCCCATTTATTTACAACCAGAATTATTCCTCGCCCTGCATCTTCAGTATAACCTGCAATTCTTTTATCTTGTTCAGTTAAGCCTTCTTCAGCATCAATAACTAATAATACTATATCTGATCTATCTATAGCTCTTAAAGATCTAATTACACT
>LFCJ01002973.1_pt1 | contig 12337 bp, 10 predicted proteins | sample 643141 | NCBI WGS metagenome assembly LFCJ01 (sample SAMN03766243, study PRJNA286221) | soda lake metagenome | biome: soda lake; feature: Kulunda steppe; material: water; isolation source: sample B1-Br-g2 brine of Lake Bitter-1 | place: Russia: Kulunda steppe | collected 2010-07 | reverse complement strand
GCGGCGTCAGCGTCGCCGCCAGCGTCGTCCCCTTGGTCTTCGTTCTCTTCCTCGTCGCTGTCATCGTTGCCAGGTGATCCAGCCGCGCCACCCTGCTTACTGGGTGGTGTGTTTGGGTTTTCGTACCACTTGAGGCGTGCTTGCAGATTCTCGATCTGCTGTTGCTGTGCTGTGAGTTGACGACGGAGAAGACGGTTCTCGAACTCTTTGACCACGAGCTGCTGGCGAGATGCGTACTGTCCTCAGCGCGGATCGCGGAATCTGTCGATTCCGGCGATCCGCCAATCCCCAGCGACACACTTGATTTACCATTGAGAGACCATTCATGAGACTGCTACGAAATCGGTCTGGCAGCAAGTCGCTATCCAACTACGATCATCAGGGCGGATTCAGCAGTGCTGCCCATTCGACTTTAATTAAAGGCCCACAATCTCTATATAAATAAACTTTCCAACAAGTTCTGACCATATTGTTTAATATTTATATATTGTAACAATCTGCCTGCCGTACTTGTGACCCCCGGGCTTATTTGACCGCCGGTCAAAAAATGAACCATTCGATGATTCGCGTTCATCGCGTCGATTTTTCAGATGGTGTCTCATCCGGTAGGCAAGCCCCTGCCGACCCCTGGGAAGAACCAGATATGATGGCGAACTGATCGTATCGATTATTAGTGCAAGCGACCGTCCCCGTTAACCGAGGCGAACGTTCCTTGCTCACCACCAACGATTTTCGTGGAGTCCTTCAATTGCTTCCTCCAGCGTCTCCTGATTGCGCGAGAAGGTAAATCGAACCCAGTCAGCTGTCGCGTCCGGGTCGGTATAGAAGCTGCTTCCCGGAACAGCGGCGACGCCAGCCTCGCGGATGAGGCGGTAGCAAAAATCGAGATCCGTCTCATCTGTTGGGTAACGAGTCATGATGTAGTAGGCTCCGTCGGGCTTGACGGGATCTAGGCCTACTGTCTGGAGACCCTCGTACAATAGATCCCGCCGACGCTCATAGGACTCTGAGAGATCTTCGTAGTAGCTGTCGGGGAGCGACAACGCTTCAACGCCAGCGCGTTGGAACGGTGTCGGCGCACAAATGCTGGTATAGTCGTGAATCTTTCTCAACTCAGCGGAGAGGTGCGCGGGAGCAAGACAAAAGCCGACGCGCCAGCCGGTGACACTAAACGTCTTAGACATACCCGTACAGACTACCGTCCGTTTGGCGAGGTCTCCGACCTCTACCGGGCTGCAGTAGTCGTCTGTGTAGACGATATGTTCGTAGATTTCGTCGGTCAGCACGATCAGGTCGTGCTCCGCGGCAATACGGTCAATCGCCTCGAGTTCCTTGCGGTTGAACACCTTCCCCGTTGGATTCATTGGGGTGTTGAGCACGAGGATTCGGGCACGTTCAGCTGCCTCGGCCAATTGATTGACGTCGAGTTCAAGGCCATCAGACATATCGATCGGCAGTGGCGTCGCGCCAGCGAACTGGCTCGCGGGGATGTAACTCTCGTAGACGGGTTCAAAGTAGATCACGCGGTCATCAGGGCCGGCCAGTGCGAGCATCGTCGACATGATTGCCTCGCTGGTCCCGCTGGTGATCGTCACCTCGGTGTCGGGATCGTAGCTGACGCCCTTCCACGCGGCGTAGCGCTCGGCGACTGCCTCTCTGAGTTCCGGCAGCCCCCAAGTAATCGTGTACTGACTGTCGACATCGATCGCCTTTTTTGCTGCCGCCTTGACCGTTCGGGGTGTTTCGTCTTCATCGGGAATCCCCTGTGAGAGGTTGATCGCTCCCTCACTGATTGCCTCACGGGTCATCTCGCGGATGACCGACTCGGCGACATCGCTCGTTCGTGCGGTGCCGACCGTCGGTTCATTCGTGGGGTGCTCGCTCATTTGTTATTACCTGGTATCTTTGGTCCGTTCGTTGGTGTGCTCTCTGATCATTCGGCGAACTGTCGCTCGAGAAGTGTCACGAGGAGGTACGCAGCAAGGCGTTCGGTTCCCTCAGTGGTGTCGTACCGCGGGGCGACTTCCATCAAGTCGGCCGCACCGACGGCGTCAGCGGCACCGAGCACCTCCATCACTTGCAGTGCTTGGTGAGCGGTAAGGCCGCCCGGAACAGGCGTACCGGTGCCGGGAGCGACGCTTGGGTCGATTCCATCGATGTCGAAAGAGACGTACACAGCATCGGTGTCCGCGGCGGCCGCCGCGACAGCGTCTTCGACGACGGGAACGATTCCTCGCTCTTCGATGTCGCGCATTGTGTAGAGGTTAAGTCCTGTCTCGCTAGCGAATTCGAAGAAATCAGGAGACTCGTAGCCACGGATAGCGACCTGGCTAACGTCGGAAAATGCGGTGTGTGGTGAGTCAGCGATCAGTGCGGTGCTCGAGCCGTGAAAGTCTGTCCCGAAGACAGGACTCTCCGAGACGGTATCGGTGTGGGCGTCAATCTGGACGAAGCCGACGCGGTCGTGCCCGGCACCCTCAGCGAAGCCCTGAACCGCGGGGAACGTACAGTAGTGGTCTCCACCAAGTATGACAGGGAACGTCTGCTCGGCGACCGTCGCTACGTGGGCCTTGATACTCTCGGCGGTCGTTTCGACGTCCATAGGAAAGACCGGAACGTCGCCGCAATCGGCGACGGTGAGGTCGTCGAAGTTGACCTGCGAACCGGTCTGCATATTGGTTAGCCCCCCCTTATAATCAGAGAGGTACGCCCACCAACCGCTAGCACGACGTATCGCTTCCGGGCCGTACCGTGCGCCCGGCCGGTTTGAAACCGCGCCGTCGTAAGGTACTCCGATCGCGGCTGCCTCAACGTCCGCCACGTCGTCGACATCACGGGGATCTCCTTTCAAAAACGTCGAAAGCCCGGCGTAGGCGAGTTCGACGGATGTCCCCTGAACGGACTTTCGAAAGCGTGCCGCCCGCGAAGAGTCACTCATCGGCACTCCCCCAGGTCGCCTTCGTCTCAGTGCCCGCCCATATCGGAGTTACGTACTCGTCGAATCGGTCTGTCTCCGTCCGGTTGCTGATCTGTAGCGTATTGGATTTCATTGCTCACATGCTGGCAATTGGTTGCCACCCCTATATCCCATCAGGTGAGCTAAAAGGTTATGTTAATCAAAATCGGCGAAGTATAGTGCTACTGCTTCGTAGCGGAGGTGGAAACCAAACATTAGTGACTGTGCGTTCTATAGTAGAGCCAGCGATGGCGCCGGATCTCGACAGACGAACCTACGACCTCCTACGGCTGGTCAACCGCCACGGCCCGATCGGGAGTATCCAGTTGTTCGAACTCATGCAACTCCATGGTTACGACATCAAAGACCGGACTATCAGACTGGTGCTCTCGGATCTTGACGATCTCGGACTGACCGAAAAGGTCCCCGGACAGGGTCGGCGGCTAACGCCGACTGGTCAGGCAGAACTCAAGCGAGGGGACGTTGATACTCGACTTGAGGAGCTACGCGCCCGAATCGCGACACTGACCAGTCGGGTAAGCTACGATCCAATCGACGATCAAGGGGTTCTCGTTGCATCATCCGCGTTTCTCAGTCGAGTTCGCGTCGAAGAGGCTCTTGAAATTGTCGAACGACTCGGTGCGCTCCCGCTAGGACCATCGCCCATCGCAATCGAGGACAGCGCGGCCGACGAACCCGGCGACGTCAGACTCGTGACTGCCTCGAGTATTACCTTAGATGGCGTCTTACTCGCACGGGGCGTCGACGCCAGTATCTCGAACTCCGGCGTACTCGAGTACGAGCCAACGCAGACTGACGAGGACGATGTGCTCCCTGATTGCGGCGGGCGTATCGTCCGCTATGTGGATATTATAAACGGCGAAGGCTCGTCGATCGATGTCGTCTCATTGCTCATCGAAGCCGGTAGAACCGATGTCAGAACTGTCCTTGAAGACGGCGACCGAGGTCTCTTGGTCGGCGACAGCCGTGAGTTCCCACTCAACCGGTTCGAGGAGGCCCGGGACCTTGCGGTCGCCACCCAGGATTCCCTCGGTGGTGCCCTCGAGTTCCGCCGCCCCCGGGAGCAAGAACGCCTACCGAGCGGGACTTCGACGTGGGCCTTCGGAGCGATCACCTACGTTGGTCCAGGCGAACTGCTCCTAGCCGCTCTAGCTGAGTACGAACTGATCGACCACTGGGAGACCTTGTACGGGACCATCGAGCGTAGTGATCTAGAAACCGGCTCCACGGCGCGAACAGAGTCAGCGTTCGACGACTAATCGACGAAACAGGTTCATTCGAGATTGTAGATGTCGGGCCGACGATCCGCAAGCGCGTCGTCCCGTGTCGTCAGTGCCTTCTCACGTGCCTGCTCGAGATCGCAGGCCACCTTGAGGACGCACTCGCCGGTCGACGGTGCCGGGCCCTCGAGGGGGACGCCGTTTGGGTCGACGATCACGCTCTGGCCCTCGAATCGCTGACCGCGTTCGGTTCCGGCACGGTCGGCACAGGCGACGAAGACGCGGTTCTCGTTCGCGCAGGCAACGGTTCGGTGAACGCCCATACTCCACCCGCCCGGTCGGACCCCCTCGCTCGGTCCAGGCACCCAATTCGTCGGCACTGCCACGAGATCGACGCCTGCGCGAGCCTGGGCAATCAAAAGTTCCGAAAACCAGAGGTCATTGCAGATCTGGACGCCGAGGCGGCCAAACGGCGTCTCGAACGTGGGTACCGATTCCCCTGGCTCGAACCAGCGTTTCTCCTCGTTCCAAAGGTGCAGTTTCCGGTAGCAGCCTTCGACCCCGTCCGGTGAAACGACGAGCGCGCTGTTGTACAGCGAATCGCCGTCCATTTCAGCGAAGCCACCGACGATCCATGTCCCCATCTCGACCGCGATACGCTCCCAAAAATCGGCCGTCATGCCATCGCGAGACTCCGCGAGTGACGCGAGTTCAGTCCGCGACTTAAACATGTAGCCCGTTGTCGCTAACTCTGGCAGCACGACCACATCGGCGCTCGGGTGTTTTCGGACAAACTCGAGCGTCCGTGTGCGATTACGATCGACGGCCCCGAACTCGGGAACCATCTGAGCGACAGCGATCGTTGTGGTATCGCTCACTCCCAAATCCCCCCAGACATCCGATCGATCGCGACCATGACCACGACCGTTAGCGCAATGAAGACGACACTTGCAGCTGCGATGGTCGGCGAGTAACCGTAGCGTAGCGAGTTGAAGATCTGGATTGGGATCGTGTCAACAAGGAATAACGACAACAGCCAAGCGATGATATACTCGTTCAGCGAGAGGATGAACGCGAACAGCGCTCCCGAGACCACGTTCGCCTGCAAAAGCGGGAACGTGATTGTCCGGATCGTCTGGATCGGCGAAGCGCCTAGGTTCATCGCAGCTTCCTCATAGGTACGATTCAGTTCGTCGAGTCCCTGCGAGATCAGGATGAACGGGAACGGCGCGTAGAAGATGCCGTGAGCGACGATGATGCTCGTTCGTGACCCAGCGAGCCCAAGCTCGAGAAAGAAAACAAGGAACGCAACACCGACGATAACAGGAGGTACGAGGATAGGGAGGACCCCGAAGGTACCGAAGATGGTCCCCCATCGGTATCCATAGCGATCGAGCGCAAACGCTAAAGTGCCGCCAATGGTCGTGCTCAATAGTGCGGCCGCGCCGGCAATCCCGAGACTGTTCAACAGCGCGACGACCCACGAGGCGTCGGTGAAGAACTCGACGTACCACTGCATCGAGAAGCCACCCGGTGGGAACGTGAGGAATTGCTCTGGCGTGACCGAAACCGCGATGATGATGCCGAGTGGGGCAGCGATAAACGTCATCGTTGCCGCAACGTACAGTCGGCTCGCGGTCCAAATGACTCTTTCACGTGTTCTAGCATCGACTCGTGTGACAAGGGACTCCGTTTGCTGCCAGACGATAGAGACAGTGCGTGAGAGTCCGACACTCGAGGAAACCGACGCGAGCCCACTACGAAGCGATGACCCCACAGTGGAACCTTTGTAGGCTGTTGAGTCGGGCCGACCGCCGTCGGGTTCGGCTACCTCGCTGCCGCCGAGGCTGCTGGCAGTTACGTTCGTCAGTTTGATTATTACCCACAGGAACGCCAGAACGACGATGATAAGGCCGATACTCATCGCGGCGCCAAACGGGTAGTTCTGTTCCCCCATGATCTGGGCCTCGATCAACACGGGGAGTGTTCGCTCGGCGGAACTGCCGAGCAGCCGTGGCATGACGTATGCACCGAGCGCGAGAATAAATACCAGCGCAAGACCGCTGACAATTCCGTTTCTTGACAGCGGCAAAGTTACCCGTCGGAACGTCGTCGTCGGTCCCGCGCCAAGGTTCTTAGACGCCTCGAGCAACTCGCCGTCAATGTTCCGGATGCTGCTGTAGAGAGTAAGGATCATGAACGGCAAAAAGACGTATACCATACCGACGACTAGACCCCAATATCCGGGGTAAAATGACTGCGGTTCGGCAAGCAGGCCGAGTCTGACCCCAACCGAGCTCAAGATCCCGCCAGAGGCAAGGATGACCTGCCAGGCGTACGCGCGAATCACATACGTGACCCACAACGAGGAAATGATGGTGATTAATAACAGGCTTCGGAGCCACGGTCGTTCCATCCGTGCGAGGTAGTACGCAATCGGGTAGCCCAGTAACAGCGAGAAGATCGCGGTGACCAGCGAGATCTCGATCGTCAGCCAGGTCTGGCGGAGGTACAGGTTTGTCTCGATCGGTTGCCAGCCCGCCGAGAGACTAATGTCGAGAAACCGGGCGTAGTTTTCGAGCGTGAATCCGGGCCGGTAGGAGCCGCCGGGAATGTTGACGTAGAAGCTGAACACAACGAGCAAACCGAGCGGGACGAGAAAAACTGCCACGAGCCAGAAAAGCGGATACGAAAGCGCGTACCACTTGGCATTGGCTCGTAACCCTGCGCGGCCCGAGTCGTCGTTGTCTGTGGACGATTCCGTCGCCATCTACGCCTCCACGAGGCGGCAGTCCTCGGGCCCCACTCGGACGACGACCTGATCCCCTTTCGAACGCTCGTTGGCGCCGCTGCGGCGGACGACAACGAGTTCACGATCGTTGTTGGTTGCCACGTGGTACTCGACACTGCTCCCGAGATGACGTTTGAACTGGATGGTTCCCTCGAAGGCGTTCTCACCACCAAACATGTCGGTGACTTTCGTTTCTTCAGGCGGAACGGAATCTTCCCTGCTCGTGTCATCGACTGTGAATCGTTCCGGTCTGACGACGACCGACACCGACTCACCTGATTGGGAATCGTTCCCGCGAGCCCTAATCGAAACGTCACCGCAGTCGACGGACGCATACCCGTTCTCGACGCTCGTTACCGAGCCGTCGAAGATGTTCGCAGTTCCGAGGAAGTCGGCGACAAACCGCGATTCGGGTTCGTTGTACACCACTTCGGGCGCGCCGATCTGCTCAAATTGGCCGTCGTTCATTACCGCGAGCCGGTCCGACATCGTCAGGGCTTCCTCCTGATTGTGTGTGACGAAGACGGTCGTGATGCCGACCTCCTGTTGGATCCGACGCAGTTCGACCTGCATCTGTTCACGCAGCTTCTTGTCGAGGCTCGCCAGCGGCTCGTCGAGTAATAGCGCGTCAGGCTGGGGGGCGAGTGCACGGGCGAGCGCGATCCGCTGTTGCTGACCGCCCGAGAGCTGATCAGGGGTCCGATCGGCGACTCCTGGGAGTTCGACGAGTTCAAGCATCTCCGCGACCCGGGCGTCAATCTCCTCATCGGTGTACTCACCGTCGACCTCCATTCCGTAGGCGATGTTCTCGTGAATGGTCATGTGAGGAAAGAGTGCGAAATCCTGGAACACCATCCCGGTATTGCGTTCGTACGGCGGCGCATCGGTCACGTCCCGTCCGCCGATCGAGACCGTCCCCTCCGTCGGTCGCTCGAAACCAGCGATAGTCCGCAGCGTTGTGGTCTTCCCACAGCCCGAGGGTCCGACCAGGGTGACGAACTCGCCGCTCTTGATGTCGATATCGACACCTCTCACCGCGAGGACCCCGCCAGAGTAGCGCTTAATTATGCCAGATAGTGAAATCTCGCTCATCGGTTGTCAGCCGATAATAAACTCTTCCCACTGTTCATTGACCCACTCCTCCTCCTCAAGATAGAGGTCATAATAGGGGACGATTGCCTCTTCTGGACCCGGCCCGGCAATCTCTTCGTAGGTCTCCTCGTCAAGTTCAGAGTGTTCGCGGTCGGTCACCGGTGCGGTAAAGAGGTTCTCCGCGAGAGCGTCTTGAACCTCGGGGCGAGAAGCGTAATCAATGAACTGGCTCGCCTCGTCATGGAGATCCGAGGTCTCAAGGGCGACCCACGACCCGGAGTCGAGTATCGAACCTTCTTCGACGAAGTTCGACTCAACCGGGGCGCCGTCTTCTTTCATCACCTTCGTAATATCACTGTAGAGCATTCCTGCCGGGACTTCGGCGTCCTGCAGGCGCTGCTGGAACTCAGCTTCGTTCTCATACCAGAAGTTCGCTTGGTCCGTGACACCCTCGAGTTCTTCGAATACCTCCTCAACGCCGTCACGGTCCTCAAGGATGTCCTGGCCATCGAAGTAGAGCTCGGCAGTGATGTCGAGAAGGAACGAGTTCGAGGCGAGTCCTAACAGGCCCAGCGAGTCTTCGTATTCCCCGTCCCACAGCGCTTCCCAGCTGTCGATCGGGTCCTCGTAGACTTCGGTGTTCTGGACGAGATTGATGTACCACGAGAGCGCACCAATGCTAGCAATGCCGCCGTCGCGCTCCTCAATCAGGTCGTCGCTAATGTACTCGATATTTTCGAACTCGACGTCATCATCCCAGATATGCCATATATCAGAGTTCAGCCCGCGTAATACACCGACGGTCGACATGATCGCCACGTCGACCGGCGCCTCGCCAGCGCCGACGGCGCTGTCGTACTGCGACAGTGCCTCTTCGGCAGTTGGCTGTTCTTCTGATTCAGCCTCAAACTCAACCTCCTCATTAAACGGTTCGAACAAAACCTCATCCATGACGTCTTGAAAAACGCCACCATAAACGGCGACAGTCAGGGTATCGTCGCCGCCATTTAGTACACCTGTACACCCAGCGAGTCCACTAAGTGCAATCGCGCTACCGGTCATCGCGGTTGATTGCAAAAACTGTCGTCTTCCGTTTGGATTTTGTGCTGGCATTACATTGCCACCTTGCTTGTGTGTTTATTCCACCCATATATAAATATTCCTGCAAACGGAATGGTAATCAACAACGAATCCATTACTTCGTGACCGTAATTTCAATTTGAAATAGAAAGACAAGACAACTTGCGATAAAAGTTGGATTCAGTGATAGAGTTTCGATTTAGGGTACTGTCTATATGAGAATCCGAAGAACAAACAGATGGTGGAGAGAAGTGATCATGCATCCCATGACATTCTACCCGTGCTGAAGCGCGATGTTTTATTCCTAATCATTTCATACCTTTTTGCAATATCGTCAATCGACCGTCGAAAGAGACTCTCGGGGTTGGATCCCATCAAGAGTTGACCAACTGACGGCTATCTCAGATTCAACGAATCTCGAAATAATGAGCTCAGCAGCTCCAACACACGTCAGTGACGCAAACGACCAGCCCGGTTGCCCCCATGGAAACGGACCTGGCTCTCGAGGACGGCGTAAATCATGTACACCACCCAGTTCGTCACGCGTTGCACTGGTGAGAGAAGCGGCAGACTCATACTGTGACAAGGGGATTTCACGGTTATCAGCGACCAGCAACCCGGCACGACCTTTCAAGACGTTTCCCACGGATGTTCGCCGTGCCTCAATTAGCAGTGATACCATGTCTACTGTTGCCCGTTCTTCGCCAATTACATCGGTAAATCGAAGAATAGCGCCGTTGTCGTTTGTAACGCCATGGCCATCATAGGGAACAGTATCCGGGTCCGGATGATATTCGACAATTCCAGTCGTATCGAGTTTGGTTTCGATTCCGTTTCTCAGTAAAACACCGTCAATCGTCACGCTCGAGGCGGCTGTAACTTTCAAAAGAGACTTGCCATTCCTGTCAACAGGATCTATTGAAACGGGGGCTGGTCCGAAGGGAGAACGATCGATTGCCCGTACCTCAGATTCTACTTGTGCTCGAGCATCTTTTGGAATAGTTACTGTGCCAACCACGACGGTGCCGTTGTTGTTCTCAGGGTTGTAGGTGACTTGACTCATCAGCTCTGCTAGTCGCTCGCGCACCTGCTCAATACGGCCTCTAACCCCGCCATGCCGAAGTTCTGCACGACCCTTGTCGGTAAGACAACGCCCTTTTCCACCTACCTTTTCAGTAAATCCAGCTTCGTCAAGATCAGCAAGGGTAAGACGAACTGCTCGTTCAGTGATCGAGTATCCACGCTCTCTAAGTCGTTCTGTCAGGCGGATGCTGCCAATTGGCTCATGCGTATCAAGGAGCCGAAGAGTATCGTACGTCCGCTGGTCGGGGTCATTCGCCATTGGTCGACTACTGTTGTGCTGAAGATAAATCGGTAGCGAGTTCGGCGAATGCTTCGATGTGGTCTTCGATATCCTCGATAGTGTGTTGGACGCTGACTGTCCACTGCTGAGATGCGTCATGGGGATGTGGAATAACTCCCTTGTTGATCATCCCCAGCCAATAGGCTTCATGTAACTGTTCATCAATATCGACCCAGTCCCGAAATGTTCGGATTCGATCGTTTGTGAAGTATACTATTCCCTGTGAGCCCACTGAGACGACATGAGCTTCCAGTTCGGTATCATCAATAACGTCTTGATAGCCCGCAGCAAGTTGATCAGCAAGGTTAAAAACGTGGTCGTAAGCAGTATCAGTGAGAATATCCTGTAAGGTTACACCGACAGCCTTTAGCGCGAGTGGATTTCCGTTGTATGTGCCGTAATGAGCGGCTCCGGTCGCCACTCCCTTCTCAAGATCAGAAGTGATCAATTCCATAAACTTGCGGCGGCCGCCAAATGCGCCGACTGCATAACCACCTCCAATAGCTTTAGCAAGTGCGACTAAGTCAGGTTGGACATCATAATACTCGGCACCACCGCCGGGTGCGAGTTTCACACCCGTTTTGACTTCGTCAAAAACTAGTAAGACACCATATTTATCAGCAAGTTCCCGAAGACCAGTAAGGAAATTGCTTTCCGGTTCTACAAGACCAAGATTGAGACATGCTGGTTCCACCAAGATGCCTGCAATTTCTGAGCTATGTTCCCGTAGCAGGGACTCAACGCTTTCAAGATCATTGTACTGCCCTAGTAGGACGTTTTCGGGAACTGAAGCTGGTATTCCTTTCGATTCACGAACGCGATTAGGATCATCAGAAGATCCCGCATGAGTTAGCGGAGGCATCTTACTTACGAGAGCCGGATCATGGGCACCGTGATACGCCCCCTCCATTCGGATGATCTTTTCCCTCCCAGTATATGCTCTCGCCAACCGTGTGACGTGCATCACTGACTCGGTTCCACTATTAGTAAATCGGACCTGTTCAATCGCTTCCCAGCGGTCTATCAATGGGCGAGCGGCAAATTCCAGCAACTCATTTGGCCGAGTATAGAGTGTTCCGTGATCGATTTGTGCTTTGATACACTCGGAGAGCTCTGGATGAGCGTGTCCAACCAACTGTGTGCCGTTGTTCATCGCAAAATCAAGATACGAGTGACCGTCAATATCATAGATTTTGGAACCTTCTGCACGGCTTGCATGAATCGGATAAGGGTCGTAGGCCCGGAATGTACTGCAAACACCCGCAGGAACGATTTCTCTCAACTTTTTTGCCATTGATTCAGAGCTTGGGGTTCTGTCCTTGTATCGGGCGCGTTCGCGGGCCAGCAGTTGATCGACTGGCCCGTCTTTTGGTGTAGTATGTGCCATCGTGTCTCACCGGAAGTCTTCTTCCGGTATTTGGGAGTTGGTTTAGACAAAATATATAGATAATGGGCCACTATCATATTTGACATTATTTAAAACCATATCTGTAGGCCCCAAAATAATTTTCCTTGAGATGTTTGGCTTGAAACCAGTCGCAGCAGACCTGCTGCGGAGGTTGGTTGCGAAGCGGTGTTGCCGATCCGGGTCTCAGTACCTCACAAACCAGCCCCAGCTAACTGGCGTTGAAGCGTGATGTGCCGACGAATCAGAGCTGAATCTTTTCTCCGTGGACCTACCCGACGGCAAGAGACGAGAGGCTGTCGCAGTCGGCGGCGATCAGCCGCCGACGGCGACGGTGTTGCCACTGGTCGAGAGGGCGTCTTCGGTCACCGGTTACCGGTGGAAGCAGTCATCCGGTGGCCGATTTGCG
>LFCJ01002971.1_pt1 | contig 12338 bp, 19 predicted proteins | sample 643141 | NCBI WGS metagenome assembly LFCJ01 (sample SAMN03766243, study PRJNA286221) | soda lake metagenome | biome: soda lake; feature: Kulunda steppe; material: water; isolation source: sample B1-Br-g2 brine of Lake Bitter-1 | place: Russia: Kulunda steppe | collected 2010-07 | reverse complement strand
CGCCCTGCCAGCCCGGCCCTTCCTTGCCCGACGCCCTGAAGCAGCACCTACCCCTCACCCAACCACACCGAGCGTACACACCAGAACAGAAGCCACTCACCAGAGGCGCTCCGCCCCCATTTGCGCTGCCACCCCCCTCCTCTGCGCCGCCCCCGCGCCCCCCCTCGCCCTGCGGCTGCTGCTGCTCCTGCTGCTGCTGCTGCTCTGCGCCGGGCCCCCGCGCCTGCTGCCCCGCCTCCTTCAGGGGCCCTGCCCAGAAGTCCAAGCATGCCACCAGCAGCACCACGCAGCGCGTGGCCTGCTCGCGCACCGCAGCCAGGCGCGCACCCGCCTCCTGAACGGCTTTCAGGGGTGCCGTGCTTGTGCTGCGTGCATGTGGGCGGGCACACATCAGGGAGAGCTAGCACAGGCAGGTGGTTGGTGTCACGGGGTTTCATGTGCATATGTGTGTGCGTGCGTGCTTTTGGGGCATGCGGATGTGCCTGCGCTGCTGTGTGTCCACAGTGGCGGAGGCGGTACGCTGCAGTCAACGGTTGCGCAGCAGGCGCACAAAACGCGTGTCACTAGCGCAAGCTTCACAGAGCTTCTGCGATCAAGTCTTTCTCCCTCGCCCCATTTTTTCTACTGTGCCTTTTATGTATGCCATTCATTGATTGCCACTGTGCCTTGCACATGCCATTTGCTGATCACATTGTGGCTGCTGTCCGCCACAGTCTCCAGCATGCGACAAGGGCCCTGCAGCTCATCCGCACAGGCCTTGGCGTCCATTGCACATGCCTTGGTTTCCATCGCGCATGCTTTTGTGGGTCACACACAAGCCTCAGTGCATCACATACGCATGCCCCTGTGCAAGAGCCGCAGGCCTGCGTTCGTCACAGGCTGCGCCGCACGCTATGCCACTGCCCGACGCGCCAGCGGGACGCAGGGGCGTGGCAAGACCATATATGCTATCATGGGACGCGTCTCGGGTGGGGTTGGGTCAGGGGTCAGGGCCACAAGGCAGCACGGGCAGAGACATATGTCCACTGGCAGCGCATGGTGCTTAACGGGAGAACATTTGCTGCTGAAAAGGTGCCTGAACAGGCAATCATAGCACAAAACATATGCTGCAGTGATGCCTGGGTCTTGCCTGCCAGCACCCAAGCCCACTCTCAAACCTGCAGGAGCAAGGGCTAGCGCGCTCGCTTGCGCAGCCATCCCCGTGCGCCCGTCCTGCTCTGGCTGTGACGCGTGGCATATGCTGCGAGAAGCTCAATGGGGTCGTGCTTGCAGGGTCCAGTGCAGGATTGGATAGGAAAAAAGGAACCCAGTTAAGGCGTGCCTGATGCTTAACGGGTGGGAGCCAGGAAGCACCTGCTGCTTTACCATGCTACCGTGCACGCATGCTCACCGGCACTTGAGGCTGGCGCAACGCAATGCGCTGCTGTCGGGTGTGTGCTCGAATGGTACAGAGGGCAGTACCCGTGTGGCTCTCCACCCACCTGCTGCTGTTGAGCATGCCTGGGCGGTCCATGAGGTCGGCAGTGTCTGTGCGCTGGGACAGCCAGCCCAGCGCCTGCATGCCACAAATGCAACGCGGCATGCACACGCGTGCGCTCGAGTGCGGGGCATGCAGTGCGGCATGCACACGCGTGTGTTCGAGTGCGGGGCATGCGACACGGCACGTGCAGGCGTGCACATGTGGGAATGCTTGAGGGGTGGAAGGCGAAGGGCAGCAGGCTGTGCTGCGCTGTGCCCATGGGTGAGTCAGGGTGCGTGGAGAGCCATGAGCAGGCACCAAGCACGGCCGCGGCTGCGCAGCTTCAGCAGCATACTTCACGGGCGTCCCTGAGCACCTCCACCCTAAAGACTGTGCATGCTTCACAGGCGTCCCTAAGCACCCCAACATTTAAGACTGGGTACATCTCATGAGCGTCCCTGAGCACCTCTACAACAAAGACTGCGCATGCGCCTGTGTGCCTCGGCGCAAAGAGTTCCCCAGAACCGAGACACATGGAACCATAGGGCTGCAGCCCCCAGCATGAACCCCTTGGGAGGCATGCGCTGCCACTGTCACTTGTATCACAATCATATGTATCGTCTCATATGTAACGCACGTGCACACACACAACACCATGGAACACCATGGCATTCCTCCTGTCAGACATGCGGTTCGCGCCAACCCCGTCATGCAGTCCACAGTGTCAGTGCGCCATCACAGGTATGAATGAGGTCCAACTTCAAGCAGCGGAAGCTGGGCAAGAGAATGTCAGCTGCAAGCTACCTAACATAGCTAGCAAAAGCACTCCAGTGCCCTCATGAACTTCCCCGCATGCACAAGTTGGTGGAGTGCATGCGTGCTTGCACCCACTCCCGCCACCCCCTAGGACACACGCACGCACAAACACACACGCCACACATCACATCATGGCACAGCAAAGCGCAGCACAGCACGCTCGCACCTGCACAGTGCGCTCCAGCAGGGCCGGTGCGTGTGGGTCGCAGTCGTAGTTCACAAACAGGTCCGCCACCATCTGCGGCTCGCCAAACAGCTGCCGCAAGCTGCTCAGCACCACATACAGCGTGTGCAGGTCGGTTTGCTCCGCATCCATGGCATCCGACGCACCCCCTAACATCGGGGCCGCCGGTGGCGGCGGCGGCATGGGAGGCTGGTCCGCGCCCGCCTGACCCTCCTGCCCAGCCGGGCCTGCCTGCTCTCCTGCTTGCTGCTCCTGCTGCTGTTGCTGCCGTTGCTGCTGTGCGCGGGCGCCTTGCTCCAGGGGGCGCAACACAAACAGCGGGTAGAAGGCGCCCAGCTCCGCACGCAGGCCTCGGCGCAGCTTGGGCTGCAGCCGAAAGGCGGGGGGCAGCGGGTGGTTGGGGCAGCAAGCGCAACGTGGCTGTGTGCACATGAGCTGTCTGTGTGCGTGTGTGTGTGTGTGTGTGCGTGCGCGTTTGTGTATGTCACACATATTTTATGTGTGTGTGTGCGTGGGTGCGCGTGCGTATGTATGTGCATGCGCAGAAACCTGCACCTCAGAAGGTTCCAGCGCTGGCCATCACGCTTGCGTCCACGAGCAGCAATCGGTGCAAGCACGCAGGAATAGCGGGCAGGCATCCAATGCTTGGCCCAGCCATTAAGCCAAGGACCGCCCAATACCGCCACATAAACACGATTTAAAACCAAGCGCGCACACCCGTCTTCTGCACGCACGCGTGCTGACAGGTAAGAACAGGGCATGTGCACATGCGCGTGTACAACACGTACACATGTGTACAAGAAAAGTGCGCGCACACGCACCTGCATCATGATGGCCATGAGCAGCTTAACGGCCAGCTGGAACGCGGCCGCGTCGCTCGTGGTGCAGTTGCGCAGCAGCGTGATGCACAGAGGCTGGCGCAGGTACAGCGTGAACACAGAGCGCACGTTCTCCCAGCGGTGCTGCGGATTGTGCAGTACCTTGACCAGCAGCTCCAGCGCCAGCAGCTTGCCCTGCGCGCACGCCACACACCACATGCAGCAGCAGCATACTGCGTGACTGACGCGGCCTCAACGCGAAAGGGCAGAGCCCTTGGAAGAGCTTCAGCACAGCCTGTGTGTGTGTGTGTGTGTGTGTGTGGCGTAATGAAAGGGCGGTGCAAGCAGGTGTTGCGCCGGGGGACGCGCTGCACTCATGCTGCTGGGGCATGCACTGCGCATGCGACTTTCCGGCAGGCCGCATGCGGGGTCATGCACGCCACACCAACGGGAGATGCATGGTGCACATTGGTGCACACAGCAGGGGGGAAGTTGTGCTGGCAGCAGGTCAGCAGGGCTCTAAGGCATATAGACACACACACAAGCCTGTCTCAACGCGGGGCTATCAGCAACAGGCCCCCACCCCATGAAAGCGTGGGCGTTCCTTTAATCTCTGGCTGGCAGGCGTGCAGACTTTCTTAGGCAGGCAGGCAGGCAGGCAGCTGCATCCCATGATGAGCCCACATGCCTGGTGGAGGTATGTCTCGGCCCCAGTGACCCCTGCCTCCCTGGATGCCAGCTTGCAAAATGCTGTCAGCACCAGCAGCACGTCTCGCTCAGCCACGCTGAGCTGCGCGACGGAGGGTAGAGGCTGCTGCAGCGCCCCCCCAATTGTGAAGGCCTGGGCAGGAGGGCGGGAGGGCACTGTGATGGGAGCAGGGGGTGCGGCGCGCGCAGCGAGCTCAGTGCTAGGGGAGGGCGCGCGTGGAGGCGCTGTTGGGGATGTGGGGTGGGGCATGGCATGGCCATTTGCAGCATGGGTTGAGGGTGAGAAGGGCAGCTCTGGCTGCACATCATGCTCGCGCGAGCTCGTGGCTGCGCCCAGCTGCACGCCCAAGTGTTGCGCACCGCCTGTGGGTGCTGCGGCGCCGCCGATGGCCGCTTCCAGGCCGCGCAGGTCTTGCTGCTCCGCGAGGCTCGCAAACTGAGCCATGCGCGCATTGTTGGCGTCCCTATCATCTGCAGAGCTGTCTTGTGCTGCGGATCCCTCGCTCAGCTGGCCTGCAGATCCTGCTGCGTCTTCCTCTGGCAGCGTCTCCAAGTGCGTATGGTGGTGCAGGGAGGGTGCACCCATCTCCTTGTGGTGGTGCCAAGCACTGAGGGATGTGGCAGCTGGAGGCGAGGTGGCGGCAAGCTCAGCAGCGGAGCTGCTGCTGCTACTGCTGTGGGCTGCGTCCGCTGCAGGGGCCCCTACGCGCGGGTTCCCGCCCATGCCGTTGCTGCTGGCCCCCCCATCTGCATGATCAGACACCCGCCTGCTGCCTTGCTGGCTATATCCCACGCTGTGGGCGTGGAAGACGGTGACCCGCTTGGCCACGGTGTTGAGCATCTGCAGTAGGGCGTTGCAGGCTGTGCGCTTGATGTTCTCGTCCGTGCTGCTCAGCGCCAGGTTGAAAACCGTGCGCACGGCCGACATCAGACTATCGCCGTGTACCACGAAGTGCTCGGCGGTGGTGAAGGTCAGGAGTGCCCGGATGATAGACAGCTGCAGGGCAGGTTGGGCCGAGCTGTTGCTCCCCGGACTAGAGCTGCCCACCAGCGCCTGCTGCTCCCCACACTTGATGACCAGCCTGATAACCCGCGCCACCACATCTGCGTCGTCCTCGATCAGCCCATCGCCCTCGCCTGAGGCGTTGCTCTCGCCTTGCAACCACGCATGCGCGACCAGCTTGTGCAAGCAGCCCAGTGCAGCTTCCACCACCCTAGCGTTGCTGCTGGCGCAGGCCAGCTGCAGAGGGGGCAGCACAGCCAGTCCCAGGGTATTAGGGGCTGCAGGGGCTGCCTCCGCTGCGCTGCCCACGTCCTGGCTCGCCAAAAAGTGCTGGCACGCCTCGCGCAACTCCCTGGCTTCCTTTGATCTGCCCCACTCCACCTCCTTGGCGATGCTGCTGATGGCACGCCTCACAAAAATATCATAAGCAGCCATGGAGGACGAGGCAGCCACAGTTGCTGCGGCCATTTGAACTCCCCAACTCCCCCGCCACTCTGATCTATCCCACTATATTCAGGGGTAGGGCAATCTTGCAGCCTCCACGCATGGTGATGATGGATGAGCGGCCCATATGTATTGTCCTCTTTTCACAAAGAATTCAGTGTTGCGTGCACTTTGGCACAATGAACCTGGATACTTGGCATGTGTCTTTATCTACTAATTCACAGTCAGTCAAACCTTATTGTAAATTTTGGAATAATGATTGCTAGGGAAAAGATATACAAATAAGTACCTCTCATGAGGTAACTCATTCAAGCAGGGTGCTGAGGGTGGCGGTGCAGAGGCGCGCAAGTGCAGATGCCCGCCGCTTCCAACCAGCCGCGCACAAAATTCAAGTAAGAAAAGGGGCAGGAAAGGGTAGAGGAACTGTCAGTGATGACCCCTCCCTAATTGCTATGTTCAGCTTCCTCTGGGCAGGAAAAACATAAGATGACTTTCCCTCTCTTCACCTCAGCGCGGAGCCGCAAGCCCTGCAACAGCTGTCTTGTCTCCCTGCACACCCTGCAGGACACCCGAAGGAAGATACACCTTGGTGGCTGAGAGCCAGCCCCTGCATCCGTTTTACTTCCTTGTGAGTCTGACACAGGCCCGAGCATCGTGCTCCTCCATGTCCGCTGAGGGAAGCCTGTGCTCCAACATGTAGTATCTCATTCGTTCCTGCCACCTGTTTCCCTGCTTGTGGTTTTCATACATACAGCTTCTCACCCCAAGTTTGTTCAACCTATCAAACACGCTGTCCGTCTCACTCACTGTCCGGCAGAAGCAAAGCCGCCTGACCCTGGCCGAAATCAGGGCGAATTCTAGAGAGGACGGATTGTGAGTGGGCCTGCTTCGAACATTGCAGCGACCTTGTTTTCTTGATTTGTGCATCTCGGTTCCACATCAGCATCCTCACCCAGCGCCTGCAACCTGCCCTTCCTTTCAGGTATGTACTGTACAGTGTTGGAGACGGGTTCCTGCACGTTGCTTACTACAATGCCACTCACAAGGTGAGAGCCGCACGTACTGCATATACCAGGGCATCAACACGCACATCCGTGTTCACTTCCGTCAATTTATGCTGCTAATTGTGTATGCTCCTAATTGAGTCTCAAAAGAAGTGCATGGTCTGACAAGTAGTGCATCAGACATGTGTGCTACTGAAATTCTCATCCTCGTTCAGGAACCCCTGCGCTCCCTAACGCTGGGTGGGCAAAACACACGGGGCATCGTCTCAATATCCTGCCACGACTTCTTGCCTGGTGCCAAGGATGGAGTGGACACCTTGGTGGGAATGACAGATGGGCAAGGTTGGTGCTTGGCTGGTTGTTGGGCTGGGGCCCGCATCAGGTTTGGGCTTGGACTCAAGACTCTTTGAGGCATTGCACATGGGGAAGTTCCAGGGAAGGAGCCCTGCAATCCTTTGTTTTGTCTCTTATAGGTGAAGCAGCTTCTACAACTGGCCTAGGCTAAAGCGGCCATGGGATGCTATTGGGATGTGCTGGCAAGAATCCGTTCCAAGCTTTTGCATGGGCCCTTGGCTGCATGTGACATGCAGATTCACCTGCTGCTGCTGCTTTTGCAATAGCCTTGACTTATAGTGTGTGTAGAGCAAGAGCCCCTTCGCTCTGGTCTTGACCTAGCAGTCACTTACTGGACGAGATTTGTAGCGGGTCATTAGGTCTACTGCCTCATTCCGCGGGGTCCTGTTCAGGAGTCACCTGCGGCCACCTCGATCATGAGATCATACAGGCTAGCCCTGACATGTTGTTCTTCCACAACAAAGAATAGGTCTTTGTGGACCCTCTCAATGGCAATTACCAGAAGAGGGACATCACTCAGACCAGGGTGAAGACGAAGTGACATGGGCTCATTCTGGCTCTTGCCACAAGCACACGCCGCGAGGGCGCCCCCGGCGCAGGTCAACGGTGCCCCTGCCCCTTCCCGCATCCTCCAGCCGGCCCTGAGCTGGTGCACATGCGCAGCATGCCTGCCGTGCCTGCGTCCCTCCAGACCTGCCCGCTCCAGACATTGTGTTGGCAGCGATTCATAAGGTGCAGCCTGGCTGGTACGCGCGCAGTGTTCCTGCTGTCCCTACGCACACAGCTCCAGGCGACCACAGGCAGCAAGCCCGCCGTTGCGGCCGCGCTGCTACCGGACCCCGCTGTCGAAGGCACACGGTGCTGTGGGGCGCTGTGGCTGCCACACACCAATGGCCATTTCATCGCCGCCTACACCGGTGGCACGATCAATGTATACAAGAAGGTGGGTCAGCGCGCCGCCGCCTTGGGGGCTGTGCGGGGCAGCTTGGGTACCTCCTGTACTTGAATCCATGAGTGCGGGGAACACTGCTTGTTTACCTGGCCGTGCAGACCTGGAACTAGAGTTATGGAGAGGCTGTGCTCAACGCAGCACCAATAGGTGGCTCCAAGTGTTTGAAGCAGAGCAGAGCAGGGGCAGGCGCAGCCAGCCTGGCAGCCTCGGTGTCCCAACTGTGGGACTCTGCTCTGCATCGATGCGCGTTGCATGCCAGTGCTCATGTGTGTGCAGGGTTTGCATGGGCCGTTGGCACTGCGCACCATATGCTTGTGCGTGCCAGGGCCCAGGTGCATGACAGACCCAGGCATGTGCCGTGCGTCCTGTGCATGCCAAGTGCGCTGCACATTTGCACTCGGACAAACAAACAGGAGGATGCTCTAGGGGGTGATGCAGGTGGTGGGCAGCATGCCATCGACCAGCTGTGCTCCACGGTTTTGGGTGCGCGAACACGCAGCCTTAAACGCTGCACATACGCATACCATCATGAGCTGCCAGTGCTGCCAGCACCTGCATATCACCTGCAGCCTTCCCAGGTGCTCGACTCCGATTCACGACTTAGCAAACACACGCAGACACACAGACATGCGCGCGCGCTCAGGTGTCAACACATGGGCGCTCATGTGCAGCACATGGACATCCAGACACGCACATAAGCGCATGCATGCGCGCACATGCATGCGCACACGCGCACACACACATATGCACTGTGTATCACACACAAGCGCTCACGCGCGTACTGTGCTCGCAGAGCGCCGTTGTGCACGAGGGGGGCAGCAAGTTTTCGCTGTCCCTCACCTCCAGCAGCAGCAAGCCCCCACAGCCCACTGCTGTTATCAGTGTGCCTGGGGGGGGCATCAACGACGTGGCTGTGTGCCCATCGCCCTCAGGATTCATCGCAGGTGAGAGGTGTCCCAAGCTTGGTTGTCCAGGCACGAGCTCCCTCAATGCAGGGCTGATCAAGCGCGGGGCACCAGTGGTGCATCAGGCAGGTTGTCCAGGGGCAGGCTCGCTCAATGCGTACCTGTGTGTGCGCGCGCGCGTTGTGTATACAAGCACGTGAGTGGTGTGATCATCACACATGCACTCGGAATGACAGGCAGCCAGGTGCTGACAACCTCCCAAGGCCTGTGCGCAACATTTGACAAGTTGAACCATACATGCGGTGGATGCGCCGTGGATGTGAAATAGATGCAAACCTGCGGTGGCATTTGTGACAGAGCCCACTCAATTGCCTGGGGCAGAGTACGTGCATGCATAAGTAACCCCTTCCCCACAGATACAAGCGCTCACTCTCGCTTGCATGCTTTGTGCTCGGCGCTGCATGCCACAGCTGCGTGCCGCGACGGAGCGGTTCGGATCATGATGGCGGGCTCAGGCCAGGTGGTGGGCGGCTTCCACAGCTACTATGGGGCCATGTTGTGCTGCAGCTTCAGCCACGATGGCAGGTGCGTCTTGGTGCTGCGCAGCTTGCTTGGAGCAGCAGCAGCAGCAGCAGCAGCAGCAGCAGCAGCACATGCCTGACACGACTGCAGGATCGCAGCTCTGCGGCTGTCATACAGCTCTGCCTTTTGAGGCCCCCCAGACAGCTGCCTGTAGCTGTTGCTGTGATGCACATGCGCGCATGGCTGTGGCAGAAGCAGCCTGCCTGGCCGCTAGCCCAGGCACATCTGCTCAGGGAAGGGGCAGAGCCTTTTGTTGAGTGAGTCCCTGCATCCACTGCTCGCGCAGGTACCTTGCAGCGGGTGGCGAGGACGACCTGGTGGGCGTCTACAGGTGCGTGTGTGGCTGAGTCTCCACCCCTGCACTGCACTGCCATTAGCGATGCATGCTTGCCTGGGCGCATGTGTGCCAGCATGCACGCCAGGAGGTCTGTGCCAGCATGCATGTCACCATAGGTTTGGTGACCCCTTACATACCAGAGGTCCAAACCACCCCTTGTTGGTGGGCTGGTGCTAGCATTGATGCCAGCATGCACTCCAGAGAAGCTGTGCTCGAGTGCGTACCGGTTGACGGCACGCACCTGGTGCAGCTTCAAGCCATTCAGATCTGGGGTAGCTGAGCATGCAAGGGAGGCAGAAGCGCTGCCTGCCTTGCACGCCTCCAGCCTTGGCTGCCCAGCAGCACCATGCGGTGTTGTGAGAAGGTCGCCTGTGTGAGCATGTGCGCGCGCACTCGCATGCGCGTGCGTCCGCTCCTGTGCGCGCCCACCCAGTGCGTGCCAGCCCCTACACGTACCTGCTTCGCTGGCTGGGTTCTTCGCATCTGCCTGCCAGCTTGGTGGGGACCTTGTGCCGGCCCCTGTCACGATGTGCTGGGCTGTTCCCTGGGGCATGATGCAGTCTCGCACAGACCTTCCAGCCAGCAACATGTGTTGGAAAGGCACACCAGCAGCATTGCCGCCCGCCCAGCACCTCGCCGCGTGCCGCGTTGCCGCGCGCCCCACCTCTGCCACGCATGCCTTTGCCGCCGCCGCAGCAGCCCCACAACCAATCACGACCCTGCATGCTCCATAGCTGCTGCGCATCTGCCGTGGCCGTGGCTGCCTGCAGTATGGCCGAGCGCGTGCCGGTGGCCCACTGCCAAGGACACCAGAGCTGGGTCTCGCGTGTGCGCTTTGATCCGTGGCTCCAGGTACGTGGAGTGCATGCACGGGCGCCCTTTGCTTGTCCAGCTTGCGCCCTGGCTGGTGGCACGCCCCTGACGCCGCGTCGTGTCAGGTGCAGCACCGCACACACCTATGTGTGTGCTCTGTTTGCACACACTCTGAAAAGGGAATGCAAACAAAGTGAGCACCTGGGAGGGTCGCTGCCTTAATAGCTGGGGGGCTTGTGAGCACCCTTGCAGCCAATCTTGCGAAGAGGCCAAGCAGTTTCTCCTTCTTTTTCCCCCACATGCTTCGTGCGTGCGCCGGCTGACTCCTGACCCGTAATTGTGTCGCGAAAGTCTGGAATGCATTCAGTCTGCTTGGCCAGTGCAAATGGTGGTGCAGTATGCTGCCATTTCCACTAACTCTGCATGAGCCACACCATGCATACAGAGTGGTGTGACGGCAGGCCTCTGCGTGTGCACTTGCAGCTAGCCACCCCGAGCGGAAGCGCTGTCCCTGGCGGCCATGCTGGCCACGCCTCAGCTGCGGGGGGTGGGCAAATATACCGCGTGGCGTCTGTAGGCCAGGTGAGATGGCCGGCCCTCGCTGCCAGGCCCTGCTGCGTTGCCAGGCCCTCGCTGCCAGGCCCTGCTGCATTGCCTTGGCCTTGCCTGGCGCCTGAGTGTGAGGCCGTGCGCGTGGGACGCGCAGAACGGCGCCCAGTCAGGCTCAGATGTGCTGCTGTGGGCTTGCCTTGCAGGATGCTCGGCTGTGCGTGTGGGACGTACAGATGGCACCCTGTCAGGCTCAGACGTGCTGCTGTGGGCTTGCCTTGCAGGATGCTCGGCTGTGCGTGTACAACGCGCAGAATGGCACCCTGTCAGGCCCAGACGTGCTGCTGTGGGCTTGCCTTGCAGGATGCTCGGCTGTGCGTGTGGGACGTACAGATGGTGCCCAGTGAGGGGGAGGTGCTGGCCACGCCTGTGGCTGGCACGGGAATGCGCAAGTCTGCCAGCATGCAGAAGCTTGAGATGGGCCGCAAGGCCAGTGGCGACCTGCTGCTCATGGTGCAGCAACAGGTGCGGGTCTCTGCAGCACTCATGCGTTTGGGCGCTTTGTAGGGTGGGCGTTGTGCTTTTTGGGAGAGGGCCAAACACGGCTGCTCACGGTGTGCGCTGGCGCACAAGCATGCGTGTGTGTGCCTGCGCTGCGTTTCTGTTTTGAGGCATTGCTGCTAATGTGTGCATGTAACACATCGGACATGGAGGTGACCTAGCAGCAGCCCGGTGTCGCAGTGTGCCGCGATGGATGTGTGCTTTGTCGCGTGCCATATGCATGTGCTGCACCCCTACGGCAGCCAACGTTTGCCCCATGCTCAGGTTAGCTCCTGCTGCTGCACTCCAGCCAAATGGCCTGGCACTGTTTGCAGAAGTACAGTCGTGTGCGTGATTTGCACGGAGCCCGTTGGCCAGGAACTGTGTCCTGCAGAAGCACAGTTGCGTGAGTGTCGCATGGAAACAGTCGTGTACGCGTGTGTTGCACGGAACGCAGCCCGTGATCCCGGCCACGGCGCCCTCGCACCAACGCAAGCCCTCCGCATCTGCCAGCAAATCTTCAACCAACAAGGGTGTGGTGCCCCCTCTGCCATTCATCGAGATGAACATCGTTCTGCCCATCTGTGAGCACAGGTGCGTGCCCCATGCATGCACAAGCATCCAAGCAGTGCTGCATGCAAGCGCTGTGACGTGCTAGCTGTGCAAGCCGCAGCCGTGCCTGGTTCTGCCGAGTCAGTTCTGCCATGGAAGGGAATTGGCTGCATACATGTTGGAACAAGTTACATGATGCTGTCCCGAATCTCGTGCCATGGCTGTGTGGGTCTACAATTTTGAGCTGCAGGGGTTGAAGCTATTCTGGACCTTGTGAAATACTGACCATGCATTTCCCTGTGTAGTAGGGGGGGGGGG
>LFCJ01002970.1_pt1 | contig 12338 bp, 10 predicted proteins | sample 643141 | NCBI WGS metagenome assembly LFCJ01 (sample SAMN03766243, study PRJNA286221) | soda lake metagenome | biome: soda lake; feature: Kulunda steppe; material: water; isolation source: sample B1-Br-g2 brine of Lake Bitter-1 | place: Russia: Kulunda steppe | collected 2010-07 | reverse complement strand
TCGGTGTCAATCGTTGGTAGAAACCGCCAGGGGAGAGTGTCTTGTCGGCTGTACTGTTGTAGCTCCGCCGAAAGCCAGCAAGTGTTCGGCTCTCGCCAGTGGCGAAGCCGAACACGAATGACCACACGAAGGCAGGCATCTGCAGCTTCCCGTCCCGTTCGACCACGCCGAGTTCCTCGGCGTGCTCTTCAAGAAACTCAGATGGAAAGAGGGTAGTGAGCCGACGCATGATTCTCGATGAGGAGGTGTCTTGTTGCACACTTGCCGCCTCCTCATTCCTCTCAAAAAGTAGCCTCGATAAGCCGCTGCTGTCACGTGGTTCTTCTCTTAGCTAAAGACGGATGGTTCACAGCAGTAACGTTCGTTCGATGGTGTTCCCTTTCGCCTGATCTATCTCCTTGACGAGGCAGACCATACCTATGCCTTATTCGATACTATTTGATTTCTAACGGTGCATATATAAGCAGCGTATTAGAACACAAACCTACTGAGATAACGACCGTGACGATACACTCGTTTACCAAAATCGGCTTTTTACGTGAAGAACAACATTAAAGTGGCCTCGTGAATACTGTGAAGGTGTACAATGTCAGTACCACGGACAAATGTATCTTCACCGGAGAAACTCGGTGAAGGAGCTATCTTATTCGATTCGGTAACAAAAGTGTATGGTGAAGGAGACGACGCTGTCAAAGCGTGTGACGAAATGTCATTCAGTATCGATTCGGGCGAGTTCGTCTCGGTCGTTGGGCCGTCAGGGTGTGGCAAATCAACGCTTCTCAAAATGGCCTCGGCGCTGCTTGCTCCAACCGATGGCCGAGTGTACATCAACGGGGTCGATAACCAGAGCACGGAGTATGAAAAGCAAGAAGTCGGGTTCGTGTTTCAGGAACCTGTCTTGCTGGATTGGAAGACTGTCCGACAGAATATCCTCCTTCCGGTGAAAATTCTAAAAAAGAACAGGAAGCTTGAGAAGGATTTCGAGCACTACGAGGAGAGGACCGAATCGCTCATCAAAAAAGTCGGACTCGAAGGATTTGGCGACTCCTATCCTGACGAACTCTCCGGAGGGATGCAACAGCGAGTCGCAATCTGTCGTGGATTGGTCTACAATCCCTCGATTTTGATGATGGACGAACCATTCGGCGCGTTAGATGCTTTCACCAGAGATAAACTCAACTACGAACTACTCAAGATATGGCAAGAAACAAATAAGTCAATCATTTTCGTCACTCACAATCTTGAGGAGGCGGTGTTCCTTTCGGACCGGGTTCTCATTATGAGTCCACGGCCGGGATCGGTTGTGTCGACGCTGGATATTGATCTTCCCCGGCCACGTAATGAGGATACGTGGACTTCTGATCGGTTCCGAGAGTTACACAACGATGCGTACACATACTTCAAAGATATCCTGTTTGAGGACGAATAAAAATGTTACAGAAAATTAAAAGTCTCGTCCTGCCAGTTATCGGGGCGCTCTTCGTTCTCGGTGTCTGGTATGTCTTAACAGATGCATTGAGTGTGATTGACGAGCTCACACTCTCCGGGCCAACAGAGGTCATTACGAACATTTTCGAGTTGAACGAGTTGTTGCTCACGAATTTCTGGCCGACGATGGGGGCAATTGCGTTCGGCTTTCTCGCTGCGCTCGTCCTCTCGTTTATTATTGCTGTGACCCTGCTCTGGAATCAGGAACTCCAGGACGGACTAATGCCACTTATTGTTGGCATCAATTCGGTTCCCCGAATTACGCTGGCTCCGCTGATTATATTCTATATCGGCGGGGTAGAGGCCAGATACATCGTCGCGACCTGGGTCGCGTTTTTCCCGATGTACATGAACATCTACTCCGGACTCCAGGACCTCGATCAAAACGAAGTGGACCTCTTGCGTTCGCTCGACTCGACCTACTTACAGGAGATGCGCCACGTCCGGATTCCGAACGCGATGCCGTTTATTTTCGATGGGATGAAAGTCGGGATCGTTTTTGCATCTGTCGGAGCTGTTGTGGCTGAGTTCGTCGGTGCAGGTGATGGAACCGGCTTGGGATACCTCGCGTTGTTTGCGTTGAACGCACACAATATTGGGCTAGCGTTTAGCATCGTCGGGATTATGGGCGTCTTTTCAGCGTCAGCGTTTTTCATCTTCCTCATCATTCAGGACCGCGTCGTTTACTGGGAGGATTCGAACGTCTTCCCGGAGTGAAACCAATGAGCACTCAACACACCATCCGACAGAAGTTTAGCCAGAACAGACATCGAATCGCATCAAGCGTACGGAACAACCTTGGCAAGAATCGGCTTACATATGCCGTCATCGGATTTACACTCCTGGCTTGGCAGTTTTATTCCACGTTTATTAACACAATTGGTGATCACTATTTTCCCAGTCCAGCATTGACCGTCCAGCAGACCTACGCGAATCGGTATGTGATTCTTGAAGGCCTGATGTTCACCGGAACGGGTGCGGTTCTCGGTCTTATGCTCGCGACGGTACTGGGGATTACTTTGGGAATTCTCTTTGCGGAGTCGTACTACATCCGGAACAGTTTCTTTTTTGTTGTCGTGTTCGTCTACTCACTTCCTGCGGCTATTCTTGCACCGATCTTTATCATCTGGTTTGGCACCGGAATCCAAGCGGTCGCGGCGTTTGCAGGCTGGACAGCGTTCTTCCCAGTGTTCATTAGTACTGTAACTGGTATGAGCGCTGTTGATAAGGAGTTCGAACAGTTCGGTGAGCTCCTTGGGGCATCCCGATTCCAGATGCTTCGACATGTCCGTTTCTGGGTTGCGCTCCCAAACATTATCAGCGGTATCAAAGTCGCAGTAACGCTGTCGATGGTCGGAGCGATCATCGCCGAGTATATCGCAACCGCAACTGGACTCGGCGGTCAGATTGTCAGAGGCCTGCTTCGATTCGAAGAAGGGCGGGTGTTCGGCGTTGTGTTCGTTATCGGAATCTTCTCTATCACTCTCTACAAGATAACCTGCCTGATAATCGATTATCTGACCCCAAAGACAGTCAGCTGACAACACCCAACAACTCGTCAGTTGACGATTGGAACTGCGGACGACCAGCACCGTATCGGAACCCTTAGGATACCAAAGCAGTCCTGGGCGCACCGGTTTTATGCTGCCAGACGATCAACGGCAGGAATCTAGTTGATGTTTTACGGATGCATTCACTCAAACCCTGGATTCCCCCAATCAAAATGGGGTATAGTAAAATATATGTTTGTGTATTTTCTCTGTTAGTGTATGGTAGACGTTATTATTAAAGACGGGTCCGTTCTGACAATGGACTCTGATCGGACGGTGATTACCGACGGCGCAGTCGCCGTTCAGGATTCTAAAATCGTGGCTGTCGGACCGACTGATGAGATTTTGGCGGCATACGAAGCCGATACAGTCGTCGACGCGTCCGGAAAGGCAGTCCTTCCGGGTTTTATTGATGTCCACACACACATCTCCAGTATCATTTTGCGTGGTGGAAACACCTCGAATCGGACACTGTACGACTGGTTGTTCAATATCACGAAACCAGCACGTGACCGGATGACACCGGAGGAGCACGCGATCGCAACGGAGCTGTTCTGTCGCGAGGCGGTTGAGGCCGGAATCACGACCCTGGTGGAATCGGCAGTCGGTGGCGGCTCCGGCTACCCGGACTCGATCGTCGATCGGAAAATGGCGGTGTACGAACGGGCGGGTATCCGAAACATGTACGCCCAGTCGTTTATCGACGAACAAATGGAGCCCGAGATTCGGGGGTACGTGGAACGGCTGATGGAACGGGAACCCGAAGTCGACGCTCCATCGAGCCCGCTCGTCGACACCGAGGAGGCGCTTGCGAACGCAGAGCAACTCATGCAGCGATATCACGGTACCCGAGATGGGAGACAAGAAGTCTGGTCGGGGCCACTGTCACCCAGGTCGACGACGCCAGAGGGGCTCCGCGGTGCGTATCGACTGGCCGAAGAGTACGACGCGATGACGACGACCCACGTCTCAGAAACGACTCACGAAGAGGCTGCTGTCGGCGGCTCTCACCAGACGATGGTAGAGTATCTACACGACATCGACTACCTCGGCGAGCGGGCACTGCTCGCCCACTGTGTACACGTCTCTGATCGAGATATTCGTCTGCTCGCCAATACGGGGACACGCGTTGCTCACAATATCGCTGCGAACCTCGCTCTGGGTGCCGGAATCGCGCCAGTCGAACGGATGCGAGCCTACGGAATCCCCGTCGGTATCGGAACCGACAACGCAACCACCAGTGATGCAATTGACATGCTCGGTGATGCTCGAATGGCGATGCTCACCCAGCGAGGGCACCACTGTGATCCGACGATCCTCGAACCGATTGATGCACTCGAGATGATTACTATCGACGCAGCGGAGGTCATCGGCAAACGCGACGAACTTGGTTCGATCGAGCCCGGAAAGAAAGCGGACATCGGTATCGTCGATATGGATCACGTAACCGGAACACCGGCGTACGAAATGCATTCGTCGGTGCTCTTTCAGGCATACCGTGAACGGTTCTCGACGGTTATCTGCAACGGCAACATCGTTTTCGATGAGACGGAGGTCCACGACCGGTATCAAGACGACCTGCTGGATCAGGCCCGGTCTGCTTCGACGGACCTTCTCCAGCGAACCGGTATCGCCGAACCGTTCGAGGGAATCGAATAAACCCGTTTCAGTACTGAATGACTCCTGGGATCCTCGATAACACACTGACTGTCGTCTTCGGTGAGAACGCGGAAATCGCCAGACACACCGAACTCCAGATCGCCGTTTCGGCCAGTGCCGTCCTGGCTATCGGCTCGACACTGCTGAGTCCACTGATTTCCGATCTCGCAGCCGTCTTCGGCGTCTCCGAGTCGGGGGCAGGGCTCTTGATCGTCGTCTATCTGGTTACGGTAACGGCTTGTCTTCCTCTTTCGGGATTTTTCTCTGACCGAGTGGGTCGCCGGTTACTGTTAGCTTCCGGATTAGCAGTGTTCGGGATTGCAGGCGCGTTACTTGCTATTGCCCCCTCTTTTGAAGTAGCACTCGGATTTCGGACCATTCAGGCAGTCGGGTTTGCAGCCGCACTACCCGCTACGATAGCGATATTTGGCGATCTGTACGATCGGGATCGTGAGGCGATGGGGCAGGGGATGCGTCAGTCCGGAATCAATATCGCGATCATGACCGTCCCGCTTCTTAGCAGTCTGTTGTTTATTCTCTCGTGGCGGGCGCCGTTTCTCATCTACCTCGCTGCTGTTCCGATCGCAGTCTGGTCATGGCGCGAACTCCCCCCTGTCACACCCTCGCGTTCGTCGTCTAACCAGTACGCATCGGAACTCGTCCAACTCTGTCGAAAACCGGTTATTGCTGCCGTTCTCACATCCTTTGTCGTCCGCTTTTTCGTCCTCTACGGATTTTTCACGTATGTCTCGGTACTGTTGGTTCGTGACCTCGGTGCGAACGTCGTCTTGGCCGGAACCGTCGTCTCATTGAAAGCAGTCGCATCACTGGTGACATCGACACAAGCTGGGCGGTATGCATCGTGGGCGGATCCGGCAATCGTCATGATTTGTGGATTCGTGTTGACCGGAGTCGGCATTATGCTGATGGGATCGGTTTCGATCGTTGCCGCCGTTATCATCGGTTCGTTGCTGTTCGGACTCGGCGACGGAATCATCGGGCCCGTACAGAAGAGTTTACTCAACCAACTCAGTCCAGAAGAACTCCGCGGAGGGACCATTTCGATGGCGACTGTCCTCCAGAACGGAGGAAAAATCATCGGCCCGATCGGGTTCGCCACAGCGTTCAGCGTGCTCCCCGTTTCGACTACGTTTCTCGTTTTTGGCGCTCTCAACGGTGTTTTGGGCGTCCTCCTCTTTGGGTTCGTCTTCGGGTCAAACTGGTACCGAATCGAGCACCGGGAGCAACGACGAGTCGGTACCGGGAACGACTGACTGTGTCTGGTTTATGAAGACGGCTGTTTCACGTGGAGCACTCGTTTCGTTCGAGCAGTGCCTGCAAGCTCTGTGCCTCTCGAACGAAGGCATCGGTACCAGTCAATCCCTCGCTCGGGTCATCGAGCGACAGATGGGGTTCGAGTGAGAGCCATCCGCCGGCACCGTGGTCCGTGAGTGCCTCCAGAATCGACTCGAAGTCGATGTCTCCCTCCCCTAGCGGAACCATCGTCGCATCGCCATCGGCTATCCGTGTGGCGTCTTTGACGTGGACACAGTCGACGTAGTCGATCAGTTGTTCGAGGACATCCGGATACGGCTCACTGCCATACTTATAAAAGTTGGCAGCATCGAAAATGAGCCTGAAATAGGGAGAGTCGATCGTTTCGAGGAGGTCCAGCAACCGATCGGGATCTTCACCGTAGATCCCCGGTACGTTCTCGTGAAGGAGAACAACACCGGCTTTGGCTGCCCGGTCGACCTTTCGTTCGGTGCGCCGGACGATCTCGTCACGGAACGTCTCCGGCGTAGTGTTATCAGGCGTATAATAGGAAAATACGCGCACGTAGTCGGCATCGAATCGCTCTGCGAGTTCGATCGCACGGTCGAGACGATCGAGTTGGTCGTCGAAGGAGGTTACCTCACGGTCAGTTTCCTCGCGTGTTGCGGATCGTTCGGCCCCACCAGTCACATCTACTTTTCCGACTGGCGAACCGATAACCGGGACTGACATCCCCCGGTCGGTTACGCCGTCGTGGATTGCCTGTACGGTCGCCTCGTCGAGGTCGACCACGTTCGTGTTACCGACACTTCTGAGGTCCAGCTTGTCGATTCCGAGCTGGTCGAGGATGTCGAGTTGCGTCTCCAGTTCCGGGCTGATTTCGTCTCCGAACGCACTGAGTTCGAACGAGTGAGACGGCTGGGTGGTCATGGGTCACGCGTTGCAACGACCTCTATTTCGATATCGAACTCTGCGGCGAGATCGGACACTTCGACGGCGCTCCGTGCCGGATAAGGCTCGGACATCCGTTTTTCATAAATCTCGTTTACTGTCCCGATATCGGACATTTCTTTCAGATAGATCGTGGCCTGAACCACGTTTTCGATACCCGTTCCGGCTTCCTCCAGTAGCAGTTCGATATCTGTCAGGATACGCCGTGTCTGTGCGTCGATTCCGTCGATCGGTTCACCGGTTTCCGGGTCGCGTGCGGTTCGTCCGGAGAGATAGACCCTGTCTCCGTCGATAATCCCGAGCGGGAATGGCAAATCCAGTTCGTACACCTGGTCTGACTGTAGCTGCTCCATACACATCGCTTCCCCTGTGTCCTCTTATAGTTTTTTCCAGTGGCAAACATGTGTCCTATCTGTAACCGACCACACCTAGACCTGCCACCGCACCGCAAGATATTTTATGATATAGATTCCATACACGTACAACAAATGGCAAAACAATTGTATAGATCGAACTATATTGGCGTCAGAACGCAAGCAATGTGTTGTGAGACAACAGTGCCACTGGCTGCTGGACGAACGGCAAGAGTTCGTCCAGTCTGCCCCGACCACACCGTTACCGGGTTCTGATGACAGAACGCGATATTACCCTCGTTGTCAATGGGACGGAACACGAACTAACGGTCGAGCCGCGTACACTCCTCGTTCACGCCTTGCGTGACCACCTCGGGTACACTGGTCCGAAGATCGGCTGCGAATCGACGGTCTGTGGGGCATGTACCGTCTCCGTCGACGATGATCCAGTCAAATCTTGCACCCTACTTGCCGTCCAGGCCGATGGGGCGGAGATAACGACGGTTGCCGGACTCACCACTGCCGACTCTCTCCACCCACTACAGCAACAGTTTCGAGAGGAACACGGGCTTCAATGTGGCTACTGCACTCCTGGAATGGTACTGACCAGCCTTGATTTCCTCTCCGACAATCCGGAGCCGAGTCGAACGGAGATTCGGGCCGCGTTGAAGGGCAACCTCTGTCGCTGTACAGGCTACCAGAATATCGTTGACGCGGTCGAATCCGCTGCTGAAGACATCCCTGATCATGAGTCCTGGTGAACTGACTCCCCCTTCCGGGACGCCGTCCGTGGAGGTGGACTGATGTTCCCGGCTCCGTTCGAGTACTACCGTCCCGAACGGATCGACGAGGCAACGGCGCTACTCGAGGAACACGCCACGGAGGACCCAGCAGTGCTAGCGGGTGGACAGAGCCTGCTCCCGAGAATGAAAAACGGGGTCGACTCACCATCGGTGCTGATCGACATCGGTCGAATCCCGGAACTCGACAGAATCGACCACCACTCGAATACGACGGTGATCGGCTCAACAACGACGCATGCCACGGTTGCAGCTTCTGATGCCGTCCAGCAGCGCTGTCCGGCCGTTGCCGACGCTGTGTGCGTGATCGGCGACAGACAGATCCGCAACATGGGCACCATCGGTGGAAACCTCGTTCAGGCAGCCCCCGCATCGGATCCGCCTGCAGCAGTGCTTGCAGCCGGCGCCACGCTTCACATTTCCGGCCCTCACGGAGAGCGGACAGTTGCCATCGACGAGTTCTTTCAGGCAGACCCCACGACCGTTCTCGATCGTTCGGAACTGCTCACCGCAATCGAAATCCCGTCTCTCGATGCCGACGGCGGCAGTTCGTATCGCAAATATCGAGGTCAAGAGACGGGATATCCGCTGGCCGGTGTTGCCGCCAGACTTCAGACAACCGACGGAACAATTACCTCTGTACGGGTCGCAGCCACCGGCGCGTTCGACCACGCCCGACGGCTCACCTCCGTCGAGGCGGCGCTCGAAGGAACAGCTGTTGATACCGATGGACTCGCCGAAACCGCGAGTGAATGTACACTTGATGGGATCGATGCGTGTGACTTGCGGGAGACTGCGCAGGCGTCGTCTTCCTATCGTGGCCGGTTAGTGACCGTCTGTACCCGCCGTGCGATCGAACAGGCCATACAGCGAACAGGGGTCTACTCCGCGGATCGGTGATCGTCTCACTGGCCGATTTTTTCGAGTCGTTGCCAGACCTTTTCAGGGGTAATCGGCATATCAATGTGATCGATACCGTACGGTTGGAGGGCGTCGACAACCGCGTTTGCGATCGCTGCTGGAGCGGCGATCGTGCCCCCCTCACCGACACCCTTCGCACCGAGTTCGTTCAGTGGACTCAGGGTCTCGGTGTGTTTCGTTTCGATTTCTGGCAGTTGTTTCGCCTGCGGGACAGCATACTCCCGTAGCGACTCCGTCAGCAAACTCCCGTCTTCGTCGTAGAGAACCTGTTCGTACAGGGCCTGGCCGATCCCTTGAGCAATGCCGCCATGGATCTGTCCCTCGACGATCGCTGGATTGAGCTGTGTCCCACAGTCGTCTACAGCGACATACTGGGTGACTGTGATCTCGCCCGTTTCAGGGAGCACCTCGACGACGGCCACGTGACACCCAAACGAGATCGGCATCCCAGCTTTGCTGGGACGATAGTACGTCACGACTTCCAGCCCAGGCTCGACACCGTCGGGGAGATCCCACGCTCGATACGCTTCCGTCGCGACGTCCTGAATCGTCATCGAGCAGTCCGGATCCTCCAGCACGTAAAACACCCCGTCGGAAAACTCGAGACGATCCGGAGAGACGTTCAGTTGATGTGCTGCGATTTTGGTTGCCTTCGAAATGAGCTTTTGTCCGCTCTCGAACAGCGAGGAGCCGCCGAGAACGGCACTTCGACTCGCGAACGTCCCCTTTCCCGATCCGATTCGTTCGGTATCGTCTTCCCCGATGTGGATGGCAGCTGGTGGGACGCCGAGTGTGTCCGATACGAGTTGCGTATACGTCGTTCGATGCCCCTGCCCGTGATCCGACGTGCCACAGTACACCGATACGTCACCGGATTTGTGCATGACGAGTCGGCTGCTCGCCCAGTGTTCGTCTCGGCCCGACTGTTTCGTTATGTTTCCGGGACCGTACGCCGTCCCCTCAATAAACGACGAAATGCCGATGCCAACCAGCGCTTTCCTACGCGTTGCTCGCTGTGTCGCCCTGCGTTCGGTGTACTGGACGCTTTCGAGTGCTGTCTCGAGAACCTGTTCGTAGTTCCCGCTGTGGTAGACGAGGCCGGTCGGACTCTCGTGTGGGAACTCCGTGATGAAATTCCGTTTTCGAAACGTTGCCGGATCGATGTTCAACCTGTGTGCTGCCCGATTCACCAGCCGCTCGATCAGCGTTGCTGCCGTTACTGCTGTGATCCCACGGTACGCATCGACTGGGGTTTTGTTCGTCAAGACGCCCGAAACGTCGTACCGAACGGCCGGAATATCGTACTGGCCCGGGAGCACTTTCCCCAGTGCCGACGTCGGATTCTTGTACTGGTGTGTCGAAACGTACGCACCCATATCGGCGACTGCACTCGCCCGGAGACCGAGGATGTCACCCTGGTCCGAGACCGCAAGCTCGCCAGTTATGTTCATCCCACGACCGTGTGCATCGCTCTGGAGACTCTCAGTTCTCCGGGCCTGCCACTTGATCGGTCGTTCTAGATGAACTGCACACCACGCGACAGCAACTTCTGCAGGATACAACGGTATCTTTCCACCAAACCCACCACCGACCGCGGGTGTACTAACCCGGATTTCGCCCTCTGAGAGACCCAGAATCCTCGATAGCATTTCCCGATCCTCGTGTGGATTCTGTGAACTGAGTCGGACGTGTAACCCCTCGGACGACGAATACGAGGCGAGAACGCCCCGTGGCTCGATCGGATTTGGTTGCAGTCGTGGTTCATTTATCGTGACAGAGACCGACCGATCGGCCGTTTCGAACGCCGAGTCGACCGCCTCCGTGTCACCGAGGTCGTACTCAAGCAAGACGTTATCCGGAACCGTATCGTGGACCGATTGCGCGTCCGAACTGTCAGCGGTGTCGATATCGGTCACAGTAGGGAGCGTGTCGAACTCGATATCGATCAGGGAGAGACCATCGTGGGCTCCGTACCGATCAGTGGCCACAACGACGGCGATCGGCTCACCCTGGTATCGGACGCGGTCCAGCGCCAGGACCCGGCGGAACAGGTCCGAGGAAACCGACGTGTCTGGCGGAATAAACGCCGGCACTGCGTTTTCAGCGAGTGAGGGGACGCTGTTCAGCAAATCGGTCGCGGTGTACACCCCAACTACACCCGGTTCTTGTTCGGCAGCCTCCGTCTCGATCGTACGAATACTCGCGTGTGGGTGAGGACTTCGCAACACGGCAGCGTATAGTTGGTTGGGGAGAGAAAGATCGTCGACATACTTCGAGTTGCCAGTCAACAAATCGGCATCCTCGATCCGATTCGTTTCCGTACCGATCAGCTTGCTTCCGTCAGTCTCGTCTCCCGTCTGGGTACCAAAACGGTTGGATATCTCTTTGCCACTGTCGGGCATACCTCGTATATATTACATGGATACTTAAATCTCGCGTCGGTGTTACTCCTGTAATATAACAACAACTGCAACTAGGTACACACTGATCGCACAGTCTGCGGTTCTCACTTATTCCATTCGTTCCGAACCGCGCTCGCTCCGAACCGCACACTCGTTCCGAACCGCGCTGGCGTCCGTGCGATCAGGTGTACATTGACTTGCAGTGGCTACCATAACCAACTCCAACACCATCTCGAACGGTACGACCACAAGCCGAGGATACCATCTTACCGTGGGTGGATCGGCCCAACGCGATCGCAGAGGTGTTTGATCTCCCGTCCGTTGTGAACGGCAAGCACCTCTGATACGATGCTGAGAGCAATCTGGGGCGGCGTTGCACCGCCGAGGTCAACACCCACTGGGGTATAGATTCGATCGTCATCCGCCGGTGTGATCTCGATCTTGTCGGAGCCATGCTCACACAACTGTTCGAACCGTTTTTTCGGTCCGACCAATCCAATGTAGGGTACCGGAGTGTCAACTGCAACCTCAAACGAGAGACGATCGTCGATCAGGTTGTGTGACATAATAACGACGTACGTGTTCGAATCGAGTCGAACCGTCTCAGCGAGTGATGCTGGAGCGGTCGTGTACACCTCGTCAGCTTTTGGAAACCGTTCGGACAGTTCCATCCCACCACGAAACGAGACAACCGTAACGTCGAACCCAGCGTTTTTTCCAAAATCTACGACGGGTGCGATGTCGTACCCGTGTCCCAGCAAAAGCAACCGTGGAGGGGGGGTATTCCCGTCAACAAGGACGCGGTTACCGTCAACATAGCCTGTTGCATCTTCAAAATCAGTTCGCACGACGTGGCAGGGTAGCCGCTGTTCAGGCGACCGAGGACAAGATCGAGTAAATCGGCCGTGATTGACCTGACAATAGCGGTCGAGTTGTGTC
>LFCJ01002967.1_pt1 | contig 12342 bp, 17 predicted proteins | sample 643141 | NCBI WGS metagenome assembly LFCJ01 (sample SAMN03766243, study PRJNA286221) | soda lake metagenome | biome: soda lake; feature: Kulunda steppe; material: water; isolation source: sample B1-Br-g2 brine of Lake Bitter-1 | place: Russia: Kulunda steppe | collected 2010-07 | reverse complement strand
GTTTTTCTGAGTTAGGGCTGGGATGGCCCGAAGACACGCCCGTGGAGACTGTGACCGCTACGGACACGACTCACTTCGAGTCCGTGTCTGCAAGTCACGTCGTGGAAACGGGAAGCTTCGGGGCTTGACCCCGAGGCGATTCACAGAAAGAAGTAGTGGGGAATAGTGTTGGTTTCGTGGTATTGAACTGAGGGGTGAATTATTCTTTGTTTTTTAATTCATTAGTTTTAAATAGTAGTAGTACGTGGGTATGGGTAAGAATGGTGGGTTTGTTCATAGAACGGGAGTCGTTTGCTGAGAAGCGGCGTGAGTGGGATTTAGTTTCGTGTGTGTCGCGTGATGAGTTGGGAGAAATTGTTCGTGAGGCGCGGCCTGTGATGGATAGTTACATGAATTGTGGGTTTATTAATCGTAAAGTGAGTGAGGCGTTGAGTGAGGTGGGTGTTGTTCATGACGTGGTTGAGGGGACGGTGTCGACGGGACGGTCGCATATTGGGGGTGAAGAGCATTTGTTTGTCGTGGTTGATTCGGAGTGTGTGAGTGATGTGGAGAGTGGTGATAAACCGGTGATTGTTGATGGGGCGTTAGACCAGTTTTGTGATGAGCGGTATGATGCTGGTGAAGTGTTTGTGACGCTTGGGTTATTTGAAGACATTCCTCAAGTTGTGGTTCTTACGTCGAGTGATGAGTTGTATGATGTGTATTTTGAAGAGATTGGGTGGTGAGGCGTAATTATTCGTGGGTTGGGTGATTTGATTACTTGTTACGTGACTCTTTAAGTCCTAATCAACATCATAAAATTTATATTGGTAGGGTGTGTTGATTAGAGTGTACTATGGCAGAACTTGAAGTCGTTGTTGGTGACAAAACGGGACGTAGTGTGAGTAAAACGCTTGGTGAAGCGGTTGTTGACGACGTGGAAGCGATATTGTCGTGTGGGACGGTTGATGATTATAGTATTCGGTCGACGCCGAGCGGGATTGTTGTTGAGGCGTATTTCTACACGGCTCCGCGTGGGGATTCGTTGAACGCGCTTCGTGAAAAGTATGATATTCGTGAAGTTGGCGTGACGCATGATGAGGAAACTGGTGATAACGGGTTTTTCGTTATTATTCACTCGGAACGTGTTGTGTTCGAGCAGGACGTGGTTGGTGAGGCGATTACGTCTTTCATTCAGTACGTAACGGGGAATGAAACCATGTTTATGTCGCTCAAGTCTGAGGGGGAAATTGTGAATGTTGAAACGCGTTCCGGGTTCACGGGTGATGAGTTAGACGTGGTGTTTGATTCGTTGGACGTGCTTACCACGTATGTGAATATTGATGAGGACGGTGATGCGTGGTACGGGCTGGAAATTGACGTGGTGGACTTGTAACACGGGGTTGGAAAGGGTGAGTGGTAATTAGCGATTGAATAGTATTGTACCCGGTTTCTGGGCGTGTCGTGAATACGTATCATAATACTTCTTAGGCCCACTTAATACCATTAACTATAAGTGGGTGGGGGTGTTCTATGTAGATATGTTTGGACGTGAACGAGTGGACGTGGATGAGTATAAGCACGACTGCATGAACGCCCTGCTTGCAAACAAGAGTGACCTTCGGGATATGTTTGAAACGGTTCGTGCTGGTGATGAAGACCAGTACGGGTCGAACTTTTACGGTGAGATTCAGGTCTTTTTCGTGCGTGGTGAGGAAGCAACTGGTGACGGTGTTGAAGTCCGACTTTACATTAATTCGCTCATCGCGGCTATTGGTGGGGGGATTGGTGGGACGAATGATGAGGAAACTATGTTCGCGCGGAACGACATGAATGATGAGATTGTCAAGATTCTGTGTGATGTGATTAACCCGGTGTATGAAATTGGTGGGGTTGACGATGTTGAATTCACGTATGAAAACCCTGATTCAACCAGCGGATACCGGTTCTTCCGACTGAACACTACTATTCCAACCGAGTAACCCCACACGTTTCATAACTCGGTTCGGTTCGTGCAGTTTTCGTACTATTTGTGACTGATTATTGGGAGTGATTATTGTTAGAATAAGTAATTATAAGTATGATTGTTGTGTAGGGTGTGGTACGGAGAAACAAAGCATGGCAGTTCGTGATAAGAATACTGAATCGGATACAACTACTGGGGCGCGTGGGACGTATGGAGAACCATCGTTCACGGTGCTTGAACATGAAACGGAAAATAGTGATGTTTCGTGTTCGGTGTGTGGACATGAAGACCGTGATGAGTATTTACTCGTGACGTACCCATTCACGAACTCAACACGTAGTTCTGAAACAAAACGTGGTACTGAACCCGAACACGAAAAAGAACAGATTGAGTGTCGACTGTGTCGCCGTTCATACCAGAAACGTGATAGTGAACGAATGACTGGACGGTTCTCAGCACGATTAAACTAACCAGTTCACGATGTCGTTTTTCTCGGCATAACGTATCAATTATTATGAATAGTTTATTGTGATAGTGTTTTGATGAGCGAGTAGCTACTAAGTTCTGTTTAAAAAGTATTTTTGTTTAGGCAAGAATCACTTTTACAAGTACTTTAATAATACTTTAATTTACGTGTGTAACTATTTTAGTAGTATAAGTGGTTTAATTATACTAACACGTTGTATGTGTGACTGATTTGTATTGGAATGGTTAGTTTTGTGAGGAAATTGTGCGGTCGTGGTTCGAGGATACGATTGTTTCACAATAGCGTGAGAAGATTCCCCAGTTTAATTACTATTATTGTGCTGGTGTGTTTTGAGAAGAATTGGTTTTAGGGAAAGAACCCCGGTGTGTAGAGCGTTATTGTTGATTGGTATTTGCGTCGGTGGTTTTTGTTTCTTGATAATCTGCCCAACCGAGGATGTGGAATCCAAATATAACAATAGCATATGCGAGCAAGAGGATTAAAGGAAGGTGGAGAAGGCTACCGGTCACGAGGTACGTACCGGTGAACACTTCGTCAAGACTTCTGACACCAAGCCGTGCGAAGATACTGAGTACAGGATAAAACAGTAAACACGTACCGAGATACACCACTATCCACCCGATTCCTCGTGTAAACCACACAATAGTACTCATTTGTTGAGTTATGTTTACTGCTTGTTAAACTTGAGGTTTCCTCGTTTTTAGTAGTTCTCAGATTTGTATAGCGTTATGTGGTTTAAGTGTTGTGTTTGGGGTGATTGTTAGTCACATTTTCGTGTGTTAACTATTGTTAGTGCTATTCCAAACCATAAGACTTAAGTAGTACCCGGCCTTACGTAGAAGTGGAGAGAGAAGATGAATACACGCATTAACCATACCTCTCATAACGCGGGGTGGACGATGCTCTGACAGCATAGCGCGGTAAAACAGCGATTTGCGGTGTGAACGCGGTCGAGGAATCAGCAGGAATGAACGGTTGTTCCCCGTTTGTTCCACGTTCACCGAACATAGACTGAATTCCCGGTCGGGTTTACGTGAAAGAAACAATCGGGCTATCCCACAACCCTTTACGGGGTTACACGGGACTGTTCCCACCCGGTAATCCCGGTGTGTTGTGACTGCCTGATTGTTTCAACCCGGTATGAATGAACAGGACTTGTTCCCTCCTGTTCATCATACGTAGGGTGAACGAAACGAATAATCTTGTTCCCGGTTATTTGTTTCGTGTCCCCGTTGACGTTCCCTTCACTTCGTGCGATTTTCGTTCCAAGTTTTGTTCCACGTATTCCAACTGGTCTGATTGTGAGTGTGAGTGTGAGTGATTACACGAGCGTTGTGTAGCGGTGTTGAATAGAAGGTATGTTGAATAGGAGTATGTTGAAATAATTTGAGTGTTGTAGTGGGAGCGTGTCGTGAAGCGTTTTACAAGGTGTTTTGACTGGTTTGGCGTGGTTCACGATTTAGTAATAGTTGTTGTGTTTGAGAGGTTCACACACGTGTTCATTTATAAGTGAGTTAAAAGCATAAGACTTATATACTTACCTCCCCTACGTAGTAGTGACGAAGGTAATAGGACTCGGCTTACTTCACACGGGCCGGTTCCTATTATGCTTCGGATAAAGGACTGGGGATGGCAACCCATCGTATGAGCGTACAAACCTTGTTCCCGGTTTGTGCGTGGCGGTGAATGCCCGTCCAGTCTGATACTGAACGCGTTACCTGTTCCCCGGTTTCGCGTTCCCGTGTTCCTCAACACGTTCCCAAACCGCGTTCCAAGTGTTCCCCAACGCTTTCGTGAACGAAGCGAATCATGTTCCCGGTTCGCTTCGTTCCCCATTCATAACCCATTTTCATTTATTACTCACAAGTTAATGAGAATGGTTTTTGTTTGACATGGTTCATATTGTGAAGACTTGGTTTGTATTCACATGAACAGTATAATTACTAACATGGGAATGATTTATTTGCGTGGTATTAGTAGGATTGTATATGTCTGCATTACCGGTTATTGTTGAAGACCAGTTGGAAAGTTCGATTCGACCGTTTGAAACCGCGTTTAAAACTGATAAAGTAACAACAAGCGTGGGGTTAGACGCTGGATTAGTCGCTATTGTTCGTGTGTATGGGTATGATGTTGCCGAGTTTTACACGCACGGGATTCGTGTTGTTGAAATTATGTTTGACGGTGACACGACGAGTGACCGTGCGAACGAATTGTTTGACGCGGTGTGTAACTGGGTTGAAGCCGAGTTAGGAATGGAAGACGTGAGTGTTGTGAGTGATGACGAGGAGAAAACGCACATGAACCCGGATATTGGAACGATGCGCGTGACGGACACTGGGAGTGATAAAGAAGTGTCAATTCTTGTTCCAACAACCGAGTTGTTTGATTCGTATGCGACTGAGTACGAAGTAGTGTTTGACTCAGGAATGTCAACAGAACTGTTAATCCCGAATAGTGTGAGTGATGCTGACGAGTTGGGCGTGGATGCTGAGTTGGATGGTGAAGAGGACGTGGTGAAAGTGTTACGATGGTTCTGGTGGGATTCGTTGGACGATGCTGAGAAAACACGCTTGTTACGTGGGAGTGATAATCCGAACGAAGTCCCCGGAATGGTATCACTTTCAGAACTTGATTGATTCTGCGTAGTACGACCCCGGTTTCACCACGCTGTTCAAATTCATTTCTAAAAGAAATAACCATTATCATATGTACGTTTATTTCCCATGTTTACTATTGGTTAGTGTGTTCTAATACAATAATATTAAGTAGGTGGGGTGTGTATATGCACGTGTACTATGTTGAACCATGCTCCGATTCACACGGTTGATGATGTGCTGGAAGCGTTAGAAGCGTGTAAGGAACAGGCTGGGACGATTACCACGACCACGGAACGTGTTTTGCTTGCCAAAGAAGCACTCGTCATGTTCGAGGGAATAGAAGATAGGTTCACGGACTTGTTCGGTGATATGGATAACACGCTGGATATTGACCGTGCGATTTTCAAGAGTAAAACCGGGTGGAAGCTCGTGGTTGAGAACCAGTATGACACCGGCTTTTTCGATGAAGCCGTGGATAATATTGACGTGATGATTCGTGCGATTAATGGTGAGTGGTCGGCTCCAGAACCGCGAGCGGAGAGTCGGTTTGAACGGGCTGGAAACGGGCATGAAGAGTACGTGTCTCGAAAGCGTGAACAGGCACGACAAGTCGGTGTTCCACCGGCTCACCGACCGTAACACACAACAACACGACACACAAGAATAGTGTGGGATTAAGGAAACCGACTTATTTACGCCGCGAGGCGTCCAATACGAATTTCTACGCACTCAAGAATAGTGAAATCATCGTGTTGTCGAAGCGTGTCTTCAAACTGAATAATGAACGTTGGTGATGATTCAATATCAACGATTAGTTCGTGCGCTTGTCTATTTTTATCCACAACGGTTGTGGTAACACTTGACTCTAACGTGGAAATAACATCAGCAGCCGTGTCAATATTTATCGTTTCATCAACCAATATTTTAAAAGTTGCTGTATCGGCACTCATCTGATTACTAAACTGTACGGTTTGGGGTTGAATAGGGTTTGTGGTGTTTGCCTCACGAACACTCTTCAACCCATAGTGTGTGACCATGAGTAACAGGGTTAAGACGCCATGTTTCACAATTCATTCACACACTCATTAAACACCGTTTAAGTACTATTCCAAACCATAACACTTATACCAACGTGGCGTCTACGTAGAAGTACACATGGTAGAAGCATACGAAGCCATTATTAGCGGGGTTACGGATGAAGAGTTCCACAGCGCGACGAACGGAAGTGACGAGGGAGCGCACGAACGTCTCGCTGTTGCCCGTGCAACCAAGTCGCTCGTGTCTCACGTGAGTGACGCCGAGATTTGGCGGGCAGACGTGTACGATAATGGGCTTGGTGTTGGACTTAGTTTCGACACGGAACAGATTGACGACACGGAAGTCTTGTTCGAGGAAATGGACAATCTCGAAATGATTGACTGTCTTGGCGTGGAATTCGAAGCGGAAGCATAACACGCGCTAACTAAACAGTTTTTCACACGAACACGCGCTTTTTGAGTGAGAACAACGTAGTCACTATCACTAATTCGTACTTGATTAGTTGTTTCTCACGATACGTATTAAAACTACCGATATAGTATGGTTCTTAGTAGTGTGCTTATACTATTGTAATAGTATTACAAGCCCTATTTAGTAGCATAACACTTATTATAGTGGGGGTACAACGTTGGGGTGTACTATGACGGAACAAGTTCGGACGTTAACGACGCTGACGCGTGACATGAGTATTGACGGGGTTGAGGACGTTGTTGAAATGGAGATTCAGGTCGTGGGTGATGATGAACCGCCGGAGGCTCTTGCAAGCGTTGTTCATGCCGCGCTTCGGGAAACGATTGGCCACCTTGTTGATGGTAATGAATTCCGGTGGGAGAACGTTGATGGGATGTGGCGGTTTACGTTCCTTCAAGGCGTGCCGGAGCTTCCACACATGACTGAAAGTGGTGGGTTCACGGCGTTGGCTCCATACCGAACAGCGGAAAAGTTTGAAGGGGTTGATGGGGATGAGAACGGTCTGTTCCATGTTCTCCCTGACGGATGGGAGTATGAAAAGGAGCGTCAGGGCGTGTACGACTTTTACGAACAGTAAGGAACCAGCACGCACATAGGCGTGTTGTGTGGTTCACGATTATTTTTACAGAGGGATAACGTGTAATCAGCAATTCACACAGCCATATTACAAAACACTCACAGAATAATGCGTGTTGTACTCGTTGGGATGTTTCTCACGCTTTGTATTAAAACTACTTATTTAGTATGGTGTTTTGTTACACTCAACAACTCTCTTATTAATCCTACAAACCCTATTCTAAATCATAATACTTATTACTAAGGGGGTATAATATGGAAGTGAGCAACGATGAGCGGAACTACGCAAAACAGTTCGGACGTTGAAATGGGGAACAAGGCTGGTAACGACGATGTTGAGTGTGTGTGCGGGCACTATTACAGTCTTGAGACGGGTTCGTTCCTGTCTCTTTCGGAGCGCAAGCCGATGAACGAAGCCGAACGCGTGTTGGAAGGTGTTGAGGGCGTTGTGAGCGTTGTGCAGGTCGCTCGGTATTTCCACGTGTACGTTGATACCAGCGTGGTTGATGAGAGCGACGTGCGGTCGAAAATGCTCCAATATGGGACTGCGCGGTTTGACCGGGAGAGTGAAACCCGAACCCCCCGAAAACCGTACAACAAGGAACTTGTGTTCACCACGAAGTGAACACGTAGCCTGAACCCGGTTGTTTCGTGTTCATAATCAATCGTGTTTTGCAGTATGATTATGTGAGTGGGGAATAGTTCGTTGTAAGAATACTTGTTTGTGAACGTGTTTTTGTGAACGTGTTTTTCGGATGGGTAGTTGTGCGTGTAATAATCATGGTAGTGTTCCTAATCCGGGCGTTGTGAACATGGATTGTGTTTTCGTGTTAGAAGCCTTGAAACGCGTGTTTTGTTTGTATTAGTCTCTTTCCTTACCATAAGTTATAAGTATGTTTGGTGTGTAGGTAGTGGTAAGCCATGACGGACAAACTGAAACCGGTGGACGTTGGCAGAGCGGTTGACGGGGAATTAGCGGTGGACGATATTCCGAACGCGACGGTTGACGTGCTGTTAGAGCGGAATAACGGGGTTCGTAATGTTCCGATTGAGGAAATGGTTTCGACCGCGTTAGTGCGTGAGAACACGAAGGAAACCGTGAAACAATCCGTGTACCAGCAGTTGAGTGCGTGGGTTGTGAATAATTTGTCCACGGGTTCGTATGCAAAGTGTGATATTGACCAAGTGTTTGGGGATTTACAGGGTGTGTGTGATAAAGCCGTTGAAGTCGCCTTTGCTATTGAGAGTGAGCGGGTTCATGCTGAAAAGCGAAATGAGCTTCGGTCTGAAAAACCGTTGAAAACCGTGTCTAACGCGACTGCATGAGTTAGTACGGTAAACGCGTGGTTTGTGTTGTTGTGTGTAAGAAAACGGTGTGAGCGGCGTGTATGGACGTGTAAATTGTGTTGTCTGGTTTGTTCTCATGGTAGATATAGTGTTGTGTTTGATGATTACTGTTATATAACTGTTTACACCCAATCAATAACATAACACTTATGTTTGTGTGGGTTGTATATTTGAGTGTACTATGAGTGTGAATTCCAACGGGGAACGTCGTAGTGTTGAGGTTGGGACTGTAATGGTTCACCGTAATTCGATGAGTGAACCGGCGTCGGTTAGTGTGTCGCTTTCAGTTTCACCACAACAGCGTGAAGAGATTTATGAGCAAGCGGTTCGTGAGATTCCGGGGTTTGATTCGTTGGATTCTGGAACGGATATTGGGTCGGTTGAGGTGACTGAGAACGGGGTTGAGTACCATGTTAACCCGTTCTTGGTTGACGAGTAAACCGTGTTCGTATAATAATTCAGACAAGTAGAAAGTCTCGGAGTTTTCTTTTCACACCCCGATGCTTCATAGCGGTTTTAAAACTATTAGTATTGTTACATATCAGTTCTTAGTAATACTTTTGTCGGTGTTGTTTTGAGGGTGATTACTTTTTGTGTGAGTAATTTCATTAGTTTTAAATAGTAATGGTGTGTATATGGGAGTATGTCTGGACACGTTGTCGTGTTGGCGGGGTATCCGGGGGTTGGTAAGTCGTTCGTGGCGCGAGAGATTGACCGGGCGGTGAATGGTGAGGCTCGATTATTGTCAACGGATGTGATTCGGAAGGAATTATTCCCGTCACCAACGTATTCTGGTGATGAGAGTCAAACGGTTTACAGGGAGTTGTTTGACCGGGCGCGTTCCGGGGTTCGTGAGGGTGATGTTGTTGTGTTGGATGCGACGTTTAATTTGGAGATTGGTCGGCGTTCGGCGGAGAACGTGGCTGATGATGAGGGGGCTGATTTCACGATTGTGTTTGTGTCGTGTGATGATGAGACGGCGCGTGAGCGGATTCGTGAGCGGGGTGATGATTCGGTGAGTGATGCTGATGTTGGGGTGTATGAGAAGATTAAGGAGACGTTTGAACCGTTTGAGCGGGAGTTTGTTGAGATTGATAATTCGGGGACGAAGCGGGAGACGCGTGACCAAGTGCGTGGCGTGTTTTGGGTTGAACGGGAGTGGTGAGGGTGTTCCCACTCTGGCTTTCTTTTGTTGTTTGGTTTGTGAATAGAATATGAGTTGTGTTGGTAGTGCTGATTGTGTTGGTAGTGCTGATTGTGTTGGTAGTGCTGATAGTGCTGATAGTGGGTTGAGTGATAATCGTGTGTTGGTTCATTATTATAATTGTTTGGATTGGGACTAAACCGTTAACTATATATGGGTAGGGTGCGTTGTATGGAGTATGGCAGTAAACCATGCCGACCCAAGTGAAGAAGTGGGAGAGTGGACGCTAACTACTGACGTTGTGAGTGAAGGGGATGAGATTCGCGGGTCGTCGGGAGACGCGGTTATTGAGGGGCGTGTGACCAACCTGCAACTTATTGAGCAGGGTGAGAAAATTCTGCGCGTGACGCTTGATACGAAACAGGTGATTACGCCGGGCGTGATTAGTCATGTGAACGGGAAGCGTGTTGTGCGTCCGTTGTCCCTTGGACTGTCCGATTCGTGGCACATGAAAGCCTGTCCGATGTGTGGTGAGTCGGGCGGGGTTCTCATGGATTCTGGTGAGTACGATTTCGGACTGCGTGAGTGTGAGTCGTGCGGTACGCTGTTCGATATTACGAAGCGGTGTACCGAACCGTACTTCTTGGAAGACGGACAGGAGTAACACGGTTTCCTAACACCGTTTTAATTGAGTGATAGTAAGAGTGCTTCAACAATTCGTTGTTTCGTGGGTGAATAGTAGTATGATTGTGAGTGTGGTTCGTAATGATGCGTGGTTATGTTTGTCGTGTGGGGAGTGGGGACAAGTATTTAACCATGTGTCTGTGAGTGGGGTGTAACGTGCTTGCCAATACGCGTGAGAAACTGGCGGTTGGGGTACAATTCATCATGATTACGGCGAAAATCATGCTGGTTGGCCTTGTGATTGCCAGTTATGCGACTCACTCCCGTGTGAAACAAACAGTTTCGCTCACTCAACAACGGTTCACAACCACCGAGTAAGCAATTATTTGGTGTGTGGTTCCGTGTTCGATATTCCCGGTTCACGCCGAATTACGGACGTGTAGGATTGTATCCAAACACACGACACTTGTTAATACGTGGTAATACTGTATGCAGTACGCTACTATTCTTATGATTGGTTTGTGTAAGTGAGTGTGGTTGAAACAACCCGAACACTTTTCCTACTTTTACGTTCATGTAGTAACATAGTCGAATGTCGACCGAACACTCATTTCCACCAGAAACCGTGGTGAAACAAGCAACAGAAAGCGAAACAACCAACTCACAATCAGACTCGTACAAGTATGACGGACATGACGTAACACAAGCCGAGTACGAGTACGTTGTGTCACGATTACAAAACGTGTCTCGAACGTTTGCATTAGCACTTGGAGAGATTCGTGGGCCTGCTGAGTATTACATTAGTCTCGCGTACTTAGCGTGTCGTATTCCAGACACGATTGAAGATGAACCCGCGTTACCAACCCACCACAAACAAGCATTATTAGAAGAGTATCATCGTATTGTTTCACAACCCTTACGCGTGAGTGACGCGGACACGTTTGTTGAACAGGTCAACACTATTATTGACTCGGAAAATGTTACTATCACACCGGACTGGGAATTGGTACGGGAAACAGCAACCGTGGTAGCGTTGTTACGTGACACGTCACCAGAAATGAAAACCGCGTTATTACCAAGTGTGCAAGAATTAACACTTGGAATGCGTGATTTTGTTGTTGATAATGACACAACGAACGGGATTTTGATTACCACGCTTGATGAGTTAGAATCGTATTGTTACTACGTAGCGGGTGTTGTGGGCCATTTAATCATTAAATCGTTACTCACGCTGGACGAGTATGACTCGTTGAAAGAAGAAGACCGTGAAGAATTGTTACACGTTGGTGAACAGTACGGGTTATACTTACAATTCGTGAACATTTCTAAAGACGTGTTTGATGATTATGAAGACGAGGGAAGCGTGTTTATTCCTCGTGGCACGTTGAACAAGCACGGTGTTTCGATTGAGAACGTGACGAATGAAGAGTATGAAGATAACGTGGCTAATGCGGTGTGTGAAGTTGTGAGTCATGCAACAACGTATGAACAAGCCGCGCACGACTTTTTAGACTATGTTGGACAAGATAATGACACGGTTCGTGTTGGGTTTTCCATCCCGTATGTGCTTGCCGTTGCAACGTTTAGAGAAGTAAAGAATAACGCGGTTGAAGTCGCAAAAGATACTGATATTAAAATTAGTCGTGGTGAAGTTGGATGGGCCGTACAAAAACTCCACAACAACCACCCCGCCCCTGAACTTGCCGACATGGTTCGTGAAACACCACACTCCCTGTAACACGCTTCACAACACGCTTCACAACCCTTTCCAAAATCATCACTATTACTACACTAAGAATAATGTTTTAAGAGAGTAGGATTCATACGTATTAGTATGCCAAAATATATTGGTGGTGGAACACCCGACCCTGACGGAGCGATTTTCGCGGATTTACACGTTCACACAACGAATAGTGACGGAGAAATGCGTGCTGATTTAGACGTTGTGAGTGAAAAAGCCGCTGCGGTTGGTCTGGGAGCAATTAGTGTAACAGACCACGGCGTGCTTCATGACGGGTTTGACAACAAACCGTTACTCGTGAAGAACGGTGTTGACGTGATTCACGGTGTTGAACTGCGTGTACGCGTTCCTGAATACGATGAACGTGTT
>LFCJ01002966.1_pt1 | contig 12343 bp, 15 predicted proteins | sample 643141 | NCBI WGS metagenome assembly LFCJ01 (sample SAMN03766243, study PRJNA286221) | soda lake metagenome | biome: soda lake; feature: Kulunda steppe; material: water; isolation source: sample B1-Br-g2 brine of Lake Bitter-1 | place: Russia: Kulunda steppe | collected 2010-07 | reverse complement strand
AGGGGGAGGAGGTGCCCACGTGCTCGGTGTGCTTGTGCGAGTACGAGGAGGGCGATGTACTGCGCCGCCTGCTGCCCTGCAACCACGAATTCCACTGCACATGGTGCGCTGTGTGAGGCCCTCGTGCATGTGTGTGTTCATGTGTCTACTGTGTGTGTCCGTGCGTGTGTCTTTACTTGTTTGCGCGTGTGTCTGCTTGTATTTGTTTCTCCTGTGTGTGTTCGTGTGTGTGTGTGTCCATGTGTGTCTATGCGTGTGTGTGTGTCTTGTCTTCGTTTGTGTGTATCCATATGTGTGTGTTTGTGTCTCGGGAGTGTGTGGGCGTGTGCATGTGTGTGTATGCATGTGCGTCCCCTGTGTTATTTAGTGCCCCCTGCGTGTTTTGTGTGCATGTGTGTTTCCATGCACATGTCCTATGCAAACCTGTCCTGTTTCACATGGGACAAGAAAAGCACAGGGATGCTCATAATCTTTGGATCAGCAAGTCACCTTGGCTGGCAAGCTGAAGCACTAGGTATTAGAGAAGGCATTATATCTCTGCCTGCAAGCCGTCTAGTCGAAGGCTCAACCTCGTGGGCCACATGGTCTAGGTCAGCGGGGGCATTTTCCCTTGCCTATCCGCCAAAGTTTAAGGTCAAGCCTCCTGGCTCAATGGCTTACTAGCCTGTCTGGCTCACAGACCACAGTCTCTGGCTCACGGACCATGGTCCCTGGCTTACAGACCACAGTCTCTGGCCTGCGGTCCACAGTCTCTGGCTCGCAGGCCACAGTCTCTGTCTGGTAGACCGCAGTCTTTGGCTTGCAGACCACTTACTCCACCTGGCGCTCAAATGCATGAAAGGCACGTGCAGCAAAGCACATACACGACATCCTTGAAAAAGGTGGCCTTTGCCAGTGTGACGCCGCAAGAATACGCTTGGGCATTTTTATTGTCTATGAGACGCGTACAGGCATGAGAGACTTACACACTGAGTAGGGCGCCGTACTGTGTAATTAGCACATGTGTGCACACGCCTGCACAAGCCCAGGGCCAGCCATGGCATAAGCACTGCTTGACATGGCTTTTGCATCACCAGTCTGCTCGCCCACTCGCCTGCAGCTGCACAGACACACGCATGCACACGCACACACACACTTGCTCTCCCGTGTGTGCCCACGCCCAGCTGCCTCACTCACTACACCCTCTCACCCTCCCACCTACCCACCCTCTGTGCGCCTCCCGCACCCCATGCCCCTGCAGCATTGACAAATGGATGACTCAGCACCACACCTGCCCCATTTGCCGTGTGGAGTTGGAGCCAGAACCCGCCGAAGGGGCACAGCAGCAGCAGCCACAGGCAATCGGCGGCAGCGCCAACAGGGGCGCCAGGGCGGGCAATGACGCTGTCAGCCAAGTTGCCATTGACATCCCCCCTAGCATGCCAGGTGTGAGGCCCCAAAAGCCAGCCCTGGCCCAGGCATCAATTTGCATGGGGCTTGGGAGGCAACCTCAGGGAAAGCTGGGCTGTGCTCCATTTTTACTGGGTTTGGTTTTGAATAGGGGGCTTCACATGCAGCCCTCTCCGCCCAGAAGCGCTTACTTGCCCTCTTGGCCTCCGCCCGGGGTCTGCCTGCTTGTCCCTGTGCATCACGGACCACATGCGACAAGGGCTGCGTGCTTTGAGGACCACATGCAACAAGGACCATGCGCTTGGACCACATGCAACAAGTTGCACGCGCTTACAGGACCATATGCAACAAGGAGCACGCGCTTACAGGACCACATGCAACAAGGAGCACTTGCAGACGCGCATGCAAGAACTTGCACGCGCTTGGAGGACCACATGCAACAAGGAGCACGCGCTTACAGGACCATATGCAACAAGGACCACATGCAGACGCACATTGTGACGGCACCCTCACGCGCGATGCTGGGCACTACTGTGGCAGTTATTGGGAGGCTCTGTCTGTTTGCCTTTTGCACAACAACAACCACATGCCTGCACATGGGTGTGGGTGTGGATGGGGGGTGGGGTGGGGTGGGTGTATATGCATGTGTATGCCTGTGCACGTGTTTGCATGCCTGCGCATGGTGTGTGTGTACGTGTATGTGCGTGTGTGTATGTTTGAACCCAACCAGGTGAGAGGGTGTGACGCTTCTGGGGTGCACACATACGTCATATGTGTACACACACGTGTACACACAAGCACGTGTAAATGCGATATATGCGCACCAGCGGATGCGCGTATGCCCTGTGCAGCTGAAGGCGGCGCCCGGCCCTCCGGCGCCCGCGGCACCAACCGACAAAATGTGCTGCTGTCCGCGTTCGCCTCCACCCTGAACCCCAGAGCAATCACCGCCGTGTTCGAGCCGCGCTTGCGCCCGCGGCCGGGGCCACAGGTGCGTGGCCAGGGTTTGGAGCGGGTGTGCCTGCAGGGTCGCAGCAGATGAGCAGGATCATAACAGGTAAGCGAGGTCGCAGCTGGGTCCCGAGCGGGTGATCCAGTAAAGCTGCAGCAGAACAGCAGGGTCGCAGCTGGGAGGTGAGGCGGCCTGGGGGTGGATGAGTCAGGCTAGGCTTAAAAGAATGCCAGATGCGTGACGAAAAGTGCATGCAGCAAACAGCAGCTGAGCTTGCTTTAGCAGCCAGCATAGGCCATACGCGCCCATCGGGCGCGCCATACGCACCCATCGGGCGCGCCATACGCACCCATCAGGTGCGTTGCAGATGCATCCATTAGGCGCGGCGTAGACGCACCCACCAGGCTCACCATGTACTTGCTTGCATGCATGGCAGGTGGGCATGGGCGCTGCTGGGCTGAACTTGCATGCGCAGCACGCGCAGCAACGTGCACAGCGTGGAGGACAAGTGGGCATGGTTGCACAGCAGGGCCGGCCGCACATGCAGCAGGTGAAAAGCCCAACTAAGTGCCACAGTTGCCAGGCAGCTGCTGCGCACGTCTGCTCGAACCTGACCTCAGTGCATGTGTGTGAAGGGGGTCCTGTGTGAGGATTTTGGCCTCTCTTGCTCCAGCACCCTGGTGCTTCTGTGTCTCTGCGTCAATTGGGATGGTGACGATTTCTGTGGTGGTTGCAGTGGTGGTGGTGGTGGTGGTGGTGGTGACTTAGAAGGAGACATAGTGGTAATGATAAAAGAGGAAGGAAGAGGTGGAGGAGGAGGAGGTGGAGGAGGAGGCGGAGGTGGAGGAGGAGGAGAGCTGTGATGTTGGCAATGACATGGATGGTCATGATGCTTGTGACGGCAGTGATGGGGTCATGGTGGTTGTTACGGCAGTGATGGGGTCATGGTGTTTGTGACGGCAGTGATGTGGTCATGATGGTTGTTACGGCAGTGATGTGGTCATGATGGTTGTGACGGTAGTGATGGGGCCATGGTGGTTGTGATGGCAGTGATGGGGTCTATGTGGTCGGGACGGCAGTGATGGGGTCATGGCGGTTTGCTGGGTGTTGAGTGGGATATGCTGCTGCATCGTCTGACCCGCAGGTCGAAGCTACAGGGGCTGCAGAGCCCAGGAGGCAGCGCCGGAGGCACAGGCAGAGGCCAGAACAGCAGGTAGGTCAGAATAGGCCATAAGGTATGCCAGAAGGTAGGACAGCAGGCAAACGAGCAGGTAAGCCAGAACACGCCAAAGGGTTTCCAATAGGTTGGACAGCAGGCTGACCAGCATGTACGCCCGAGCAAGCCAGAAAAGGCCTGCAGGTATGCAGACCAGTGCGGGAGGCTCTGGCGCGCTCCTCCCTGTGAAAGAAATGTCTGACTTGCTCCCAGGCATGTGCAATGTGCACACACGCGTGTGCAAGGTTTCACAAGGGTTTTGGAATGAGCCATCATTCAAAAACTTGGCTGCTGGCTGGAAAGCACTGAAAAAGAATGTGAACCATTCTTTGTTATAGCACCATTGGCTTGACGCACGCGCATGTGCACATCCAGTGTCAAGGATGGGGTGTGCTTGCCTCTCCTCGTGTACGGAACAGAGGCCCAGTGCGCACCAGGCACAAGCTGCACGTCTGATGCTGGTATGCGTCAGGCAGCACTTCTTCCTTTCCAGGCACCGTGCATGCTGTAGGCTGCCAATGGACAGGTCCAGCAATTACAAGGCTTAGATGGCCAAAATGCATGCAGCTTGTGGTGCACATTTGGATGCCCACTTGCATGCGCGCACACACACACATACATGTGCATGCACGCACACGAGCACACACGCCAACACACGCATGCATGCGCACTCACACGCACACGCATGCACACACATACACACGCGGGGCATGCACACGCATGCTCACACGGCACGCACATAGCCCTCAGACTGATACGCGTGGTGGCCAGATGCGCCTCTGGTGACATGCACACACGCACACATGCACACATACACACATGCACACCTGCTCTCCGCGCGCACAGCCCACCAGCGGGGTGACGTCCCAGCCACACACGCTTACACACGCATGCATGCGCACACCCACGCACACACTTCCTTTCCGCGCGCGCAGCCCACCAGCGAGCGGGGCGTCCTTCCTGTCACAAGCCTACACACGCATGTATGCACACACCCACGCACACACATGCTCTCCGCGCGCGCAGCCCACCAGCGGGGCGTCCTCTCAGCCAGTGCCTCTGATAGAGGGCCCGCAGCCTGCAGCCTTGTCGGGTTCCTCGCCGCGCACGCTGCGACATGTCCAGCAGCAGCAGCAGCAGCGGCTGCAGGCGGCCCTGGATGTGGAGGAGGGCGCATCTGACAGGGAGGCCTCCGCGCCCGCAGACGCAGGTGGGGACGTGGGCTTGTATGCAGCTGGGTGCGCGTGTTTGAGTGTGTGTGCGTATGTGCGCATTTGTGTGTGTCCAAGCACAGGCTTTTGGTATTGCCGCGCTGGGAACTCAGTGCGCGTACTTGCATGCCCTGGCAGAGGCTGCAGGTGGCAGCACACGCCGGGCCCTTGACTGCCACGGCCAGGCTTGGGTTTCTCTTGCCACCAGATGCGCGTGGGCTAGCTTGCACCTACCATGCAGCCATCTGCTGTGCATGGCCAAGCTTGTGTCTACCATGCATGGCCAGGCTTATACCTACCGAGCAGCCAGGCTGGTGCAGCTATGTTCATTTGCCTTGTGGCAGGGCTTGCGGCAAGTAACGTGTGAGGAGCACGCACACCGGCTACTCAAGTGCACGCTTGCATGTGTGCTTGTGTGCGTGTGTGCATTGTGTGTGTGTGTGTGCAAACAGCCGCACTCAGCCGCATGACCCTGGGTGAGTATATGCCGCATGACCCTGGGTGTGTAAACGCAGCATGACCCTGGGTGAGTGTATGCAGCAGGTGCAGCAGATGCAGCTGCACTGCCCTGCCAGGGTCTCAGGCCACTTGCATGCGCATGAGCTCTTGCAGCCCACGCGCATGCGGGCATGCACACACGCGCGTACATTTTTGCATTGACGTGTACGCAGCAGATGCAGGTGCACTGCCCCATCTGGAGCCCAGAGCTCCCCGCTCTCCCCCTGGCAACGTCATGTCATCCTCAAGCAGCAGCGAGGCCGATCTGGCCCGTGGTAAGCTAGGCTCGCAGAAGAAGTTTGCAGCATGTTACCTCTTTGCAAAGTGGCTGCGGCCATGCCATGCTTCGAGTGTTTTGCGCGCCATAGCCCTCCCACGTGTCAGCCCCCATCCATGCATGGATGGATGCTCTTGTGCGTGTGAGACTGCCCACAAAAGCACGCGCACACGCATACACGCACACACACACATACACGCACGCACGCGCACACACATACACACACGCACACGTGCGCACACATACACACACATGCACTCACACGCACACACGCACGCACGCACGCATGCACGCGCACACACAGAGCTATCAATGTACACGCGGTTGCCCGCAGGTCCGGTCCCCCTGGTGGGCCTGCCTGAGCCAATGCCTCCCTTGACCGACAACAGGGCAGAAGCAGCCAGGGTGGGTTGCGCGGCAGGGCGGATACTTCGTGTGTGTGTGTGTGTGTGTGTGTGTGTGCGAATGTGTGTGCATTTGTGTGTGTGCATAAGTGCGCTGAGCCTCGTGCCCACAGGGCAAGCTGCAAGCACAAGCAAGCAACACGCGCAGCATGCCTTTGAAAAATGAGCTCACCAAGCAACGCGCATACGGCATACCCTCTCTGGAAATGGGTATGGGCTTCAGGCAGGGGAGGTGCACAGCCATGCTCTTTCATATGGCCCTCTGCAACCCCTTACCTTGCCTGGTACCCCCACTTGGCATGCAGTGCGGTGCTCCTGCACGGCCCTTAGCACCCCCTCACCTTGCTTGGCATGCAGTGTGGTGCCCTTGCGCGGCCCGTGGCAGCCTCTGCTTGGCATCTGGTGCCGTGTGTATGTGAGGGAGTGCCTCTGAAAGCGCCTCTGCTGCTGCTACTGCTGCTGCTGATGATGTGATGATGATGATGATGATGATGGTTATGATGGTCCATGCCCATGGCATGTACGTGCATGCACATTGATCTGTGCAAGCATCAAGGTCATGCGAAGCTTGCTTGGATCCTTTTGATGGTTTGTAACGACCGCACCCAGTCCTTGAAATCCATCAAGCCCAAGAGCGCCCCATGGCAGCGTGCGCTGGGAGTGCGTGATTCCAAATCTATTAGGCGCAAAATGCCCTGTAGCAGGTTGCACTGGGAGGGTGTGATCCCAGTTCTACCAGGCACAAGTCAAATCTTCCAGGCGCAAAATGCACTGTAGCAGGTTGCACTGGGAGGGTGTCATTCCAGTTCTATCAGGCACAAATCAAAATTATCAGGCGCAAAATGCACTGTAGCAGGTTGCACTGTGAGGGTGTGATCCCAGTGGGCCATGCGTCCGTGCGGCGCCCCTCTCCCACTGCTCACACTCACCCAGTGCATGCATGCCAGGCCGCCGCGGCCACCACGGCAGCCTTCACGAAACCCCAGGCTTGGTTGTTTGGCCTGTGTTCGGACGAGCTGCCTGCTTGGTACATGGACAAGCAGCCCTTCTTGCATCCTGGTGCTGACTCTCCGGTGCTCTGCATGTGCAGGCCACCCTCCAAAACGTGGATGCCACGGCTGCATATGTCCAGGTGCGTTCCACACTGCTGCTCATGTCATGGGTGCCACTGCTGCTCATGTCATGGGTGCCACTGCTGCTCATGTCGTGGGTGCCACTGCTGCTCATGTCGTGGTTGCCACTGCTGCTTGTGTCGTGGGTGGCACTGCTGTTTACGTCAAGGTGCTCGTTGAGTCCAGCTCAGGCCTCTCCACAGTGCTTTCCACAGTGCTTGAGTAACAGCACCCACAGAATGTGGCATTCTTTTGTGTGCTTCATGCCTTTGAATTCTGCCTGGGGGGCTTGCCTGTTTTTTGGCTTCCATCAAGCAACGGCTAGGCATCAAGACAGCAACTGCTAGGCATCAAGACTGCAATGGCTAGGCATCAAGACTGCAATGTTGCTCACCGCCTTGGCGTCCAATTGCCCAATGAACAGAGTCAGACACTTTGAGCACCAGAAGACGCTTCCTTGAGTCGACAGCTTAACCAGGATAGGGCTTGTTGATGTGTCGAAATAAAATATGAATTAGTTGTACAGTCATGCCAAATGGTTCCTGCACCCACTCATGCAGCTATCCGAATAAGGTCTACTGACTCGTTCTATATTTGCGGTGGTGCCTCAGGCAAACCTTTACCAGCAGCGCTCACAGACCTTCCCTTCATGCGTGCCGCCAGCTTTCTGATTTGCTTGCATTTCCAAGGCCCTCCTTCCGCACTCACAGCTCCTCCTTGAGCTCTTGGTCCCCTGCGCAGGCTCGTCTTGCTGCCAGCCGCCCCACCTAGGGCTGTTGAGGTGCCCTCTTTGGAGTCAGGGCGCGGCGCCCGTGCAGGCAGCCCAGCAAGGGGTCCTGGCATTACATGAGCATGAGGGCGCGGGGCACATGGATTCAATCGCAGCCTTGGCATGGGCTCATGACACAACTTTCTCATGCCTGGTGAGGGCTCTGCATGGTCCTGTGTGTGGGCATGTTGTCAGGGCTGGGGCTGCTCTTGTTTGCCTGGCTTGTTTGGACAGGCCGCCGAGCACTTGAAGTTGCAGCTGTCTGACGCAAAGCTTTTGGCTGTCATCCTTGAGGTGTCTGGTGCTAATGCATAAGCAAGAATAAGGGGAAGCAAGTGTGTGATATGTGTGTGTGTGTGCTTTAGTGGTGGGGGGGTGCGCCAGTGCGCAGACGCAAAGGTTTGAGACTTGACAGCTGGGCACGCGCTTTGGTGCTGGTGGAGAGCTTTAGTAAGAGGTTATGACGGAAGCTCTGGAGGAGGTCTTGAGTAGATGTGTATGCACGCCCAATCATGACATGCCGTACCATTGGCATGGAGCTTGCATGGCTGTGTTTGTTCTGGCAGCAAACCATGGATTCCTGTCCGTAGCTCCTGCGGCTCTATGAAGGGTGTAAATCCCCATTCCTTGACAGTGACTTTTGAGTGCATCTTCACCTGATGATTGATTCATGAATATATTTGTGCAATTAGAACGCTATGAGATCCTTCTGCAGCAGTGGCAGCAGCAAGTGTTGTCTCCGAGAAGGTTGCTTATTGGTGTTTGCTTTGGGCGTGCTGTGTTGCTGCCAGCTGTTTGAGGTGGCATTGTACGTATAGTTACGTAGAATTACGACATACAGGACAAGTTGGAGAGATTGGCACTCCATGCCATGCAGTGTATAAGCCTTGTAATTCTCCATATTGCCACGTGTAGATAGAATGGGAAGCACGTGGGTCCAGCAATTCCTGAATGTATTCTTCTTGAAGTCTGTTGTTGTCATGTTGTCATTTCATTGCCCTGACTGAATGCATACTGACTTCTGCCATTCATGCAATCCATCCAATTAACAACGCCACCCTCTTCTCTTTTTATGGCTTTTTTCTCTTCTGTCCTCCTTGTTCTCTCCTCCTCAGTATCTGTGCTCCATCAACTTTTGAGTTAGTTGTGGCACTTCTTGGTCACTTTGCTAGAACTCATCCATTGCTGTTAAGGGCTGTTCTGTGGTAAATGGTGCAATTATTTGATGTTGATTTCGATGGTTTTTTTGTAAATGTGCTGCTACGATGGCCAAAGTGAACCACGGTCTACTTATACATGATTAATTGTCATTTTGTCAGGGTGGGGATCATGTTTTTAGAAAGGTGGTTTCTGGTCCGTTTATTTGGTTCCAGTGGAGGATTCAAACTGCCAACAGCAAAAGAAGAGGGGAGAAGCACAGGCAGAATGTCCATTTGCATCTGCAAATTCTTTTGAGAGCAGACTCACTTCCGAACAGGTATCAAAAAGCACTGTGCGCAATTTGGTAATTTGCACTCGGTATTACCCAGTAGGGTGCTCCTGCAAGAGAGCTTGTGTACATGTGTTGTAGCCGCTGGCGGCCCGCAAACCCTCAAAGGCACACAAGATTTCCAAAGCCCAATGTGTTTTAGCCTGAGGCAGCAGCTTGAGGACAGTGTTAAAAGTGGCACTAATGGAGGAGAACACCATGTTGTCCTTTGTTATCACACGGCGTGACGTTGTTGTGATATTCAATAGCAGCTCTAAACTTACGGAATTGCAATGGTTCCTGCTCACATATGCGCAGCACAGCCTTAGGCGCAGACTGCTTCACCCCCAGGGTGCCATTTAAGAAATTCCACAATGTCTCTGTTGTTTAAGCCAGAACAGCAATAAGCTATTAGCAAAGAGTATGGTATAGTGTTTTCCTTAATGCAATTATTGCTGTTTGTGAGCAGGCTAGCAGTCACACTTCTAGATTGAGGGCCTATTTACCCCTTTTTTCTGACATGAACCCTTTGAAAAGTGACAACAAATTGGTGACTTCAAGCTTTCAAGGGGTTACAAGGGGTTACAAGAAAAAGGCCTTTAGTCAAGAAGTGCAACTGCTAGCCTGCTCATAAAAAACTATCAGTGCATGCAGGAGGAAATATAGCTTATTGTTTTCCTGGCCCAAAAAAGCAGACACATTGTTTAAGCCTGCGGAAGAAAAAAGGGAAGCACAAGTCCTTCGGAGAGAGACAACGTGTGGATGGGCGCAGTGGAAAAGGACGTGTTGCTCATCCTGTACATCATGAGCTTCAAGCTTTCATTCTTGGTTTGCCTGTCCCCTCTTAGATCTTCAAGCTAATTTACGCACTCGGGTGCGAAATGGGGGTGCCCCCCTGGTGCCTCCTCGCTATCTGCACCTTGATCTCCCTAAGCATGTCATGACTCATAACTGATGAGGAATGTGAGCAGGTTTTGCTTGCGAGCACACACTCTTGCGACGGAATCCTCCATCTGGTGCGGTGGAAATGGCCACTGTGACAAGTGTTCATGTGCTACTGTTTAAAATGAGGTGCATGTTATTTTTCACTGTCAAAACTTGTTTGTGTAATCTCTCAGAAGAAAGTACTCGCTCCTTTTCTCCCTTTCTGCCAATCCATTTCTATGGAGGCCCTTATTTTACATGCCTTGCCTAGTCAGACTGTCTTTTGATTTTCTTCCTCAACGGCACAAAAAACTCTGCCATTTCATTTCGGACATCATGGGCTATTTTTTGGCTGGCGAAGACCATAAACAACCAATCAGCCTGACGACCTGGCTGGCGGTTTAACCCCTAAATTGTAACTTGTAACTTTTGCACCCTTTTGCAGGGATAAACCGGCTGTCCCCCCTTGTAAACCTTAATGAAATTTAAATGCAATGTCTGATTCAAACGTTTTGGATTGGATTCAGGTGTGCTGTCATTTTGTAGGGAAGAATGCAATGTGGCTGAATCAAAGAAAGGGGGGAATAAATCAAGGGAGAGCTTTACAGCTGGTTCAAGCTCCACCGCCCGGCGGGAGGCAATCCCCACCAATTTCTACTCGTAAACGAAAAGTATTTCTTGCTCAGATTTCACTGCTGACCTGAGGTTCAGGATGAAAAGAGTGTAAACATGAATCCTTTGGAGAGTGACAACAAACTGGCGATTGATCATTCTTGGTTTGCCTCTCCCCTCATAAATCTTCAAGCTGATTCACACACTACTGTGTGGAACGGGGATGCTCCCCTGATGTCACCTCACTGTTTGTACCTTGACCTCCCTAAGCATGTTACCAGGAATATGAGTTCCGGATAGTAGCTCCGGATAGTTGAGCAGGCGGCGGGGCACCTGAGATGGGAAGTCGATTATCCACCCTCGCAACCTGTGGGTTCGGGGTTCGAACCTCACTGGAGGCCAACCTGCTTAGCTGCCCTCGTTCGGCGGATACAGCCTTGAAACCACACCATACCATACCATACGTAAGCATGTTACCAGGAATATGAGTAGGTTTATTTTGCACACACATGGCATGCTCTCGCGGTGAAATCCTCCATCTAGCGCAGCGGAAATAGACACTGTGACAAAACCCTTGCCAAGTGCCACAAGCACAGTGTGCTGCTGTGCAAAATGAGGTCTTCTTGCATGGTGCAAACGTTTTTACTGTCAAGACTTCTTTGCATGCTCTCCTAAAGTCTAAGAAAGATGTATTCGTTCCTTTAGCACCCTGTCAGCCTGTCCTCTTCTGTGGAGGCCCCTAACATTCTGCATGCCTTGCCTACTCAGACTATCTTTGATTTCATTCATTCGGCAAACTGGGGTGACTAGCAATTTGGCTACTTCGACATTGAATGGCTGTGTTCAAGATATTTACCTGTAATCTGCGTCCTAGTCATTCAGTTAGACCCACGCGCCAAAACCAATCTCATCCACCAGCAAATAGCAAGTATTGGTATCCAGGGAGGAGGGGAGTCCTTTTGACAAGATAATAAGGACAGCGGCATTCGGTGGGACCACAGTTCTTGAGCAAGGGAAAAGTCAAAGATAGGAATCCACTCAGGATCAGTTAGGTCACCCAACTATAGGCCATCTGAATTTGTCCTCGTGAACCACGAGGGTTAAAAAAAAGGGTGAGAGGATGAGTGGAGATCGCACTTTTTTAGAAATCCGGTTATCTCATTGCTGCCACACCACGCACCCCCTCCAACACACGCACACTCTTATGACAGACTGGAAGCATACCAGTTCAAGCAGATCCAGGACACACCGACTCAATCACTTGTCATGCACAGCAGCTCTTGCGCACTCAACTTGAGAGGCTGAGAAGTGCATGCGAGGCCAGACGAGGCTCCTTTCGGCACATAGGGGAGGGCATTCTGCCTCCCAGAGGCATGCCTGCTTTGCGCGCCAGCAGTATGTCCTTGGCAGGCCTCTGCAGACATTGTCCCTGCAAGCAGTATGTCCCTGTCAGGCCTCTCTCTCTCTCTCTCTCTCTCTCTCTCTCTCTCTCTCTCTCTCTCTCTCTCTCT
>LFCJ01002964.1_pt1 | contig 12349 bp, 9 predicted proteins | sample 643141 | NCBI WGS metagenome assembly LFCJ01 (sample SAMN03766243, study PRJNA286221) | soda lake metagenome | biome: soda lake; feature: Kulunda steppe; material: water; isolation source: sample B1-Br-g2 brine of Lake Bitter-1 | place: Russia: Kulunda steppe | collected 2010-07 | reverse complement strand
TCCTTAGATTTTTGGAGGAGGAACTACCCGCTGAAACGGCTGAAATTGGATGGTTAGGTCAGTCACTCGATAGGGGGTTTCCAGAAAGGTATGTTTCTGGAAAGCACTACAAGAGGTCATCTGGTATAGACTGGCAAGAGAGTCTCATAGAACTATTTTCACAGGATTATTTTTATCGTCGTTTCGGCGAATAACCCGATACGAAGATATGCCGACTTTTCGTCCTTGCCCAAGACACTTATTCCCACACGTAGTAGAATCAACTATGGAAGGGGGATGCATCTTCTCCAGTTGAGGCGCAAATCTTACTGGTCGAAGACAATCCTGGGGACGTGCGTCTCCTTGAAGAAGCCTTTCGTGACAGCTCTATCAACAACCAAGTATATACTGTCACTGATGGCCAAGCAGCACTAGACTTCATTTACCGCCGAGACGGCTACGAGGATGCGCCCCGTCCACATGTCGTCTTATTGGACCTCAACTTGCCACGAGTAGATGGAGAAGAGGTCCTTCATGAAATCAAACATCACCCAGAACTTGACGACGTTCCCGTTATTGTTCTGTCTGGAATCAACGGCGACCTCGTCGAATCACGCGACCTTGACCACGATGCAGACGAGGATGCAGTCATCGAAAAGCCAGTTGACCCCGACGAATTTATAGACGTGATACGAGAGTTCGACGATTTCGGGCTATCCATTGTTCGTACTGCTCGGTAAGTCATTGGCCTATACTGACCATTTGTCGGTAGTCGCATAGATGGTGTGAGAACTGTTCTGTCACACTCTTCTACTGGAGGAGATGTCCAACCCCAAATGAACGTAAAAATTCCTCGTTTCGTTCACTGACTTACGCTATCAAGAGTCAGACTGGACGATTACAGTCCTAAAAGCTCATCAAATCAGACTCACACACGGAGTATATCGATTAAACTCCTACACAAAAATTGACTAAAATCGACCCTGTATTTTATATATGGCCTTTCCTAAGCGCAATTATGAGGACAAACAAAGAACAAGCGGCTGAGAAAATTAATGAAGTTGCAGAAATAAATGGAGTGCTCACAGATGCTCTTGTTGAGTTAGGGATGATAAATTTTGTCACTCGCGCTGGCACAGAATATGGAAGACCCCTACCGGGGGGAACTGTGTTAGGATATGTTGAGATTGGACGAGAACAACAAAACGAACAAGATGACGAAGAGTTCTTGTTCACAATCGCCCACATTGTGGGAAACGATTGGGTAGTCTTTCGCAATGTTCCAGGCCTTCATGATGAAATTCTTGGCCAGTTCGAGAATGCGTACGGCGCTGTTGGTGCTGTCAGGCAGAACCACCCTGTACCTGACCTGTTGACAGGAGCCACGCCGACGTATCCTGAAGAAGAAGTTGTGCCCGAGTTCAAAAATATTCTCAAGCAATACGAGCTGGTGGAATACATTACCGACGTTGACTTGACCTCCCAAGAAGTCGTATTCAGTAGCGATAATTGTCGGCCAAAGATTCATTTACGAATCAACAATGACGGCAAATTTTCAGCTTTTCTTATACATCAATACGGCTTCGATATGCTGGGTACGTGGGAAAGCGTTGATGCTGCAGTTGAAAGAGTAGAAGCAGAGTTGCAGAGGGGTGGGATATAATGAGTGCTACTCCAGAACCTGAGCCCCCTTCTGGTGAAGAGGAGCCAACTGTAGGAGATAATGTCCGATTCATCGATGGCGGAGGCGACCTCCGTGTTGAGGACGGGACGTTAGTCGCACCAGAGTTTATGGGCTCTGAATATGGGTGGACGCGTCTCCAGCATGCTTATTTTTCTCCCTCATCAGGGTCAAAAGCAGCGCAAGCGTCGCTCACTTACGGAGAGACGCGCACAGTGAGACTGACGTATTCAGACAGCAGCCATGTAGTCACTGTCGATATTGAGTTTGATGAACAACGAGACGGTCAGATATGGCAACGTGCGGCACGTGAAGCATATGATGATTTCGATGTGGCCCTCGAACGGTACATTGAGGTAATCAAAGAGGGTCTGGTTGACACGTCGCTTATGAAAACGGATTCTTAGCTGGGCCAACGGTGATGTGTGAGCCCAACCACTCCTCTATGGGAAAATATTATTTGATTCTGAAACGTTGTACAGCCAAGACTTGTTATGCACTATACTGCGGTTGATGGGTCACCGATTGTTCCTATAACGAAACAAGAAAGTATTGAGGACCAGGTGAACAAGGTTGTCAAACGAATTCCCAGCGAAACCTGGTCAGAAACCCGGAAGACTCATCGGTTTATGCAGGATGATACTCCTTGGACAATCGCAGCTGAGTGTCTCCCATTCTGTTCGGGAGAGTTGAAAACAGACGCTGTCTACGTTCTTGAGTGTATGCCGAATTCGGAGTATATGGATACTCTGCTTCGGCACTTCTCAAATTACAATAAGCCGTGGGTTGGCGAAGTTGAAGGAGCTCGACGACTCGTCTATGTCGGTATGACTACTAACCTACTCCGCCGTCTTGATGAACATCTTAATTATCGCGGCAGCAAAGGAGCACACTTTACCACGGTGTTTCGCCCAATCCGAATATTAGACGTTTCGTGGTATCATTCAGCCAGTGAAGCTGCAAGAGCTGAAAGGCTAATCGCAGAGAAGCTTCGGAGACGGTTCCCTGACGATTACGTGTACCAGTTGTAGTCCTGAAGCTTATCATCTCTGCCTAGAAGCTACCAACACATATACAATTTTCAAATCTCAAGAGACCATTCCAACGATGGTTTCGCCACCGATATGAGAATTCTCGTTCAATACTCACCGAACATTCACAGTGGGTTAGGACGCTACAGCTACCATGGATAACGACAAAAAGAGCCTCGGTGAGAAATTCGAGACTGTCCACCAGCACTTAGACATCGCGGACCGAACCCTCGCTTCACTCACCCGAGAGCTCCACGAGGAGATTAACAACGTTGTGGATGATACCGAGGTCGATATTGAGTACGATTTAGACACGGGCTCGTTTCAAGCTCACCTCCCGGTCGATGAGATTACTGCGCGCATCAACCGTCGCCTCGACCCGCCGTTCGTCGTCCGAGCAGAGGGTACGAAGCTCGTAATTGAAGACATCCGGCGCTCAGTAGACATGGAGATTGTGGAGCAGGAGAGCCGCCTCACTGGCCGCGAATACATTAAAGGAATCAAGGGAATCATCTCCTCTCTTGAGGAATCCTATGAAGTCGGGGCACCACTGGAGGAAACGCTCACTCTTCTCGAATACTCGGGGATGACCCGGGAGAAAGCGGAACACGAGATTGATAAGCTCAAACAGAAGGGAGAGGTGTACGAGCCTGCTACCGACGTTCTGCGGACAACGTGATTAACTCGGTTGGTGCCGGTACGCGACCGGGCGGCCATCCTCGCCATCATGCTGGAGGTCGACAATCAGCTCTGTCATCGCCTCGTTGGGCATCTCGACATGATAGATGTCATCATCACGGTCCTCGGACCACTCCTTGGCCACGTCCTCCCACCAGTACTCCACGAGGGCAGACCCGATACCCTGTCGGCGATACGACTCTCGGACGAATAGCTGCCGGAGGACCATGTACTCGTTCGGTGTCGGCCCCCAGAGAAGGTATCCAACTACTTCGCCATCATCCAAAACGAGATGTGGATAGTGGTGGCCGATGTTGTACGTCCCGATTCCGTGCTTGTGGTCTTTCGCTTCTCGGTTTAGGAGGTACGCGGCCAGGTGGGTTCGAGTGAACTCGTCCGAGGTTTCCCGGACGACTTGGTACTCTGTGTCGTCCACTTCGAGTGTATCGGTCTCGCGTTTGCTGTGAAGATACAGCAAGCTGGTCGGCTGACGAAGTTCTCCGTCCCAGAGTATCTGAAGGTTGTTTCGACAGGAATGGCACAACCATCGGTCGATGTAGTAGCCAGCTGCGTTCTCGGCTGTTAGTCGCTTGACCGAGTTGCACCGATTGCATTGAGCCCGTACTCCGTCGGTGTCCAATCCTCGGTCTTCGATTATCTCCGACCCCTGTAGAACGGCGAACTCGCTCCCATTGACCATATCCTCGCTGATTGGCCCTACATGTTATTCAAATTCAGGGTCTCTCCAGTCGCCTAACGGCCTGACCGGGCGAACACGGCGAAGAAGACGACGGCCATCGTGAGTCCGCCGGGCAGGAGTAACGGGAGCAAGCGCATCACCGTGTCGACGATACCACGTTGTTGTTCGTAAAGGGGGTCGCCCAGGTCGAGAGCTGCGGGCGAAGAGAGCACCGCGGAGAAGATGGCGACGGAGACCAGCGCAATGACTCCCACGACGAGCAGGGTAACGACGAATTTGAACGCGTTGGCACCAGCCATACGTGTCACCATCGACTTCCGAAGGATTCGCCGATTATCGAAGTACGATTGCGACCGCAGCGATGAACCCTCCACCGGCCAGTACGAGCGCTGCCAGATTGATGAACATCTAAATTATTGCGGCAGTAAAGGGACACACTTTACCACGGTGTTTCGCTCAATCCGAATCTTTCACGCATATATTTGGATTCGAACACAATAAATGTGGGAAATGAAAGTGGAATCATCATTGGGGAACCGAATCAATAATGCCCCAATTCGACAAATGACTCTGAGTTACAATCAATCAGGTAGCCAGATGTCTTTAGCCTCTTTTTTCAAACGATTGTGTCGTTCTTGGAGATTCTTGGGTGTCCACTCTTCATAATCTTCAAGTTCATTCACAAGTGGGAAGTCGCTTTTCTTCTTGAAGTATTCTTCATACTTCGCATTGAATGGTTTATTACTCACTTTGTAATTTTTCCGTCCATCAAGTGGTACAAGGTTCCCCATTCGGTCACTCCACGTGTCACGCCAGTGTTCGTCTTCGAAACGACTTAGCCAGTAATCATTATTTGGTGTCTGTGGCAGGATATGTTCGATGGTAACGTTATTGCCGTACTCCACCTTTGAGTTACGATTATCGAAGCGCTCTCCATTGATGCGCATCAAAATATATTTCGGCCACTGGTAGTTCCCCTTGCGATAAAAATTACTGAGGTCGAGTGCGTTATCAAATGCCTCACTCGATTCATCAAGTTTTCCATTGAGCATCGGGAGATTGAGAATTTCTTCTGGTGCATCCGCTTGTTCAATCTTACGTAGGAGTTCGTACACACGGCTATATCTACCCGTATTCGATGAGCCAGTGAGCCAGTCTACTGTCAGGCGGCGCTCTAGCAATTCAACGAACGATAACAGTGCGGACTCATCCTCAAACTTCGCGTCAAACTGAATGAGTGCAACCATCCATTCATCAGATGGATAGAAGTCCCGCATCAAGGAGACCAAGTTGTGATAGTAGACCTCCTCAGGATGTGTGACGCTGTCCAGCTCCGCATTGTAAATGCGATGTCGATGAACGTCGAAAACGGTCTCTAAGTAATCAACAAACTTTGCCCCTCGGAATGTATTGTCCTCTGGGAATACGCGGTCTTTGAATTCGTCGTAGACGGTCTTTTGCGACTTTTCTTTCACAAGAATATGTCGCATGAAACCAATAAACCGTTCCAGCCCCTCGTTGCCGACCTCCTCTTCCATGTCCTCCCATTTGCGCTGGTATTCATCACGAGTCTCATCGTCGTCGATACGGCTCAAGTTCTCAGATTTTAGAAGGTCTGCATTGTTGAGCGGCATCCCACGCGCGTTCGTGATATTGAACAGTCTGAAGGCAGAACTCAGCGAGTTCGTTGAAATTCGCACCATCACCACTCGAAGCGTGAGATATATTGCAAAGTCGTCGAGTTCCCCATTTTCTTCTTCTTGCCACCTGGTCAGTTCTTTTCGAAAAGTCTTGATAGCTTGTAGAATATTCTGTTCTGGTTCTGAGTTACCGGTCTCTGGTTCGGGTGCATCTTCTGTCGCCCCTGGCGTGAGGACGTGCGTATCGAAGAATTCGCGGTCTCGCTTCCGAACTTCGAGCCTCACTGTCTCCGGCTTCCCATTAATAACATCTTCTTTTTGATATACTAGACTACCGAGTGATTCTGCTCGTAATTCATTGTCGACGAGGTCACGAAGAACCGCGATTAGAATTGCCAGCGATGTCAACCGTTGTTGTCCGTCCACAATATCAGAACGTGTCCCTGAGCCTTCCCCATCATTCAAAATAATGCTACCAAGGAAGTAGGGCTCGTAATTGTTGAGCGTCTGTTCGTCTAGTACCCCCTCGTTATCGAGAAGTATTCCGTGGGCATTACGACCGACATCGTACGCATCTGTGAGGTCGTCGATTAGGTCAGCAAAATTTTCTTCAGTCCATGAAAATGGGCGCTGGTATTTCGGGATTGTGTACCGGTAATCGTTGTAGAGTTTGGTGAGAAACTCTTCTTTTGCCTCAATTTGGCTGCCACTCATTATTTCGTGAAATCACATTGGGGTGATATAATAGTGTGGGCAATGAGTCGGACTCTTGAAAAATGACAATACATCAGTTTGATATAATGAGAGTGTATCTCTAACCGTATGACACTCCAACAAATCACTGCATCTGATATTGCGGGTTGGGATTCTTTTCAGGACATCAGAGCGTCGTTTGAGAAACGGGGGCTGAAACCCCGTCCAAATCTCGGGGAAAACCACCAACTCGTTCTCCAGCTCGCTGACGACGAGTTCGTCGTTATTGTCGAAGCTGGGCCGGGCGAGTCTGCGACTGATTTTAAACCCGAGAACCGCACACGTCATACTAATCTCGTTGCAACGAACGATTTTGAGGAGTTCACTTTTCTCACACGCATTCGAAGTTGGGAAGGACAACAGCACGGTCGCATCAAACACCAGAAACTCTCCTTCAGCAAGGAACAGTTCCAGTCTGAGAGTGGTGAGAAGAATACTATTCTGCAAAAACTGAACTCTATCGAGTACGGTTCATCGGCAGCTATCTACGACACGCTCTACGACACTCAACAAGTTGTAAAAAAGTTCTACCAACAGTTCGAGAACTTACGCACTGACCTCGTGCAGGAGGTCTCGGGCATCCCCGATGACCGTGGTGACGCGAAGCAACGGTACGTGCAGGTCATTCTTGACCGGATGATTTTTCTCTACTTCATCCAGGAGAAGCGTCTTCTCAACCGTAACCCCGACTACCTTCACGAACAACCCGCAAAGGTTGTGAACGAAGGCGGCGACCGCTACGAGGAGTTCTACTCGCCGCTGTTCTTCGACTATCTGGCGGAGGACAAGCAAAACCCTGATTTCGGTAAACTTCCGTATCTGAACGGCGGTCTATTCGCGAAGAACCCCGTTGAGGAGGAGTTTGAGGACGCGAAACTAGGTGACTCCCCCGAAAAGACGAACGAATTATTTGACGATATTCTGGACTTCCTCTCCGACTGGAACTGGAACGTTGACGAGCGGCTTGACATCGTGGACCCAAAGAACCTCTCCCCGGCGGTTCTCGGGCACATCTTCGAGCAGACGGTCAATCAGAAGGAGATGGGCGCATACTACACGCCTGAAGAAATTACGGGCTTCATGGCTCGGCGGACGGTCCATCCCTACCTCCTCGACCAATTGAACGAGACCGTTGGGGCATCTTACGACGAAATCGACGATGTATTCGGCTTCCCTGAGGCTAGCGCGGGTGCTGATACGACGGCTATCGCTGACGGAGGAATGGTCACTCATCAGGCTCCGACCGAGAACGTCGATGTTGGGCACGTCGAGACGCTCTATCACGACATCCTGAAGGAAGCGAAACTTCTTGACCCTGCAGTCGGTAGTGGGGCGTTCCTCCTCGCCGGACAGGAGGTGTTGCTCGACCTCTATATGCAATGTATCGAGCTCTTCCAGCGCCTCGAAGATGAGGGGAAGGGCTGGGAACTCTCTTCGCGAACGCGTGACGATTTGGACACTATTGCGTCCGGGAAGGGGAACGCATCGCTGTATGCGAAGCGCACAATTATTTTGAACAACCTCTACGGGGTGGACATCGACGAAGGAGCGGTCGAAATCTGCAAACTACGACTGTGGCTTTCGATGGTCGCAGACATCGAGGACGAGCCCGGCGAGGTTGAACCCCTCCCCAACATCGACTTCAATATCCGGCAGGGCAATTCGCTTATTGGATATCTAGATAATATAAAGCCGGGGAGAAATGGGGAGACCACTATGTCTGACTGGAGTTTGCACGAAAAATATAAGGAAATTATCGAAGCTGTCGAGAAACACCGTAACGCGAAGACAAGTTCAGAGGCCCGGAATTGGCGTGAAATAGCGGATAGTCGAATGGAACAATATCGTCCAGAATTCAATGAACGTCTACTGGAGGAGTTTCGTGAATCTGGATGGGACGAGATTTCTAAAGATGAACTGAATGAGTTCTCTCCGTTCCACTGGCCACTTGAATTCCCCGACGTATGGGTAGAGGGACGATTTGATGTTATTATTGGCAATCCACCTTGGGATGAAATTACACCGAGTCGAGATGACTTCTTCCCAAAATACGATGAAACCTTCCGTCAGAGGTTACCTGATGATAAAGATGAAAAACAGAAAAAATTATTGGAAAGCAAAGATATTCGAGAAGGGTGGGAAGAGTATCAAAGTCGGATGAAACGACTAGCTGATTTCTTCAACTCCTATCACGAATATAAGCTCCAGCGTCCGAAAGTAGATGGGCGGGTGGTACCAAATACGAACGACCTTTCCGCTCTCTTTTTGGAACGCGTATTTGATTTAGCAGCCGATGATGGTCACGTGTCCCAAATACTTCCGGGTAACCTCTTCACAGGGGCCTCGACAAAGGACCTCAGAACTCATCTGTTGGAAGAGACTGACCTTGATGTCTTAGCATTATTCGAAAACCACGGGATTTTCCAAGGTATCCATCCACAATATAAATTTGGAATTATTAAGTTTGCTAATTCGTCGTCAACAAATACGGTTAGAACAAAATTTGAGATTGGTGATGTCGATATACTCCGTAATGTTGATTCAGAACTAATTGAGGTCAGTGAGAGAATTCTAAAGAATTATTCGCCAGAAGCGAGAACTATTCCATATATTCAATCAGAGCAGTATGTAGGTATTCTTGAAAAGATAATTTCGCACCCACCGATTGGTGAGGAATTAGCCGATAAGTGGCAGATGCAGCCGTATCTCGAACTCAAAAACGCCTATGACCTTGATACGACTGTAGAGGAAGAGTCAGAAGGAGAGTACCCTGTTTTCGGAGGGCGGAATATCTATCAATACATTCCACACCCACGCCATATGGACGGTCTTGATGGTGTTCGTCTTTGGAGCGTCGAAAGTGACGACCCTGATGAGAGTTCCAAACGACGTATCCAAAAAAAGAACCTCAAGGTCCTAAAAAAACGTCTTTACGAAGCGTTTGACGGAAGTGGGTCGCAAATAGGGTTTGTCAATGACTTACTGGAGTCTCATCGAGGAGAACCATTGTCAATGGACGACGTAAGACTTGATTGTACTGAGTACCGGATTGGTTATCGCGATATTGCTCGTTCAACAGACGAACGAACGATGATTGCTACGGTCCTCCCGAAAGGGGTAGTATGTACCGAGAAACTTCGCGTGATACGGCCCTTCAGTATTGAGCCAACTAAAGACGACTTATCAGAATATCCCTTGCATGATATTTACAACCGAAAGTTCGAAGATAAAGAACTGTTTGCGGCAGTAGGCCTGCTTAACAGTGTACCATTTGATTTCTTGATGCGAACTAAAGTTGACGTGTCTGTGGTGATGTACAAATTCTTGGAGTCGCAAATCCCTAGGTTAGTTGATGGGGATAACTGGTTCCACTATATCGCAACTAGAGCAGCGCGACTCAACTGTCTTGGTAATGAATTTGCAGAAATGCGTGACCGACTGGACGGAATTGACCCCGCTGTAGATGAAGCGGAAAGGGAGGAGTTGCAGGCAGAAATTGATGCTGCTGCCTTCCATGTCTACGGATTCGACCGAAGAGAAACGAAGTTCATTTTGAATGATTTCCACAAGGTAAGCAACCCACGTCGTATGACTGATGAATACTTTGATATGTTGTTTGAAAAGTACGACGTACTTGAGCAGGAAGGACCGTACCCGTAAGAGCCCGATTTTCTGTTACGGGATTACGACCCAACGATACCCCAACACACTAATTGGGCGTTCACCGCACTCTCACCGACGAGCGTGTCCTGATATTCTGTGGAGGCCTCAATGTTTTCTTTGAGGAACGATTCGAGTGCATTGAGGAATTTGACAGGTGGCCAATCCGGCAACGAATTGTACTCTCCATGGTGACGGAAGGTATCACGGAGAATTCTGTCCTCATCGGTGTTCGCGAGTTTGACTCCGCCGAGCCGACTGTGTAGGTCGTCGGTCCATTCGTCAATCGTGTCGTATTCTTCGCGTGGACAGGTATCATCTCCGAAGTTGGGCTGGATGTAGTGTGCGATGAAGTCCAGAATCGTCTCCTGTTCCTTCGAATAGGAATCGCCCTGCTTGAACGCACCCTCTACCTGACCCTCGCGTATCGCTTCGAGTCGGTCGTCAAGTACCTCTTCAATCTCTTCACGGTTCGCCAGCACGTGGTCGGTATTCCCCGAAACCGGCTCACCCTCGACAGATGGGCTAATTGAAAGCGTTTGCACGGAGCGCTCTTTCACGTCATCGCTGAACGGCTTGTAGTAGAACGCCCGACGTACCCGCCCGAGCGGAGCGTTCTCATCTTCATTGTCGAACCAGAGGTGTGCGAGCCCAAACACACCGGGGCGCGGTCCCTTATCGTGGTTGATGGAGTTCGTGTAGAGGAACTCTCGGTCGTCTGGCGGGTCGTCGAAAAAGTCCTCAGCGTACTCAAAGTCATCAGTCGTGAGACCGTACTCCTCGTTCAACTCGCGTTTGAGCAAGAAGCGGTCGTATGCGGCTTCTTCGTTACTTCCTGCATTTCGCAGGAGGGGGTTCTTCGAGGTATCATCGAGTTCATTCACGTCAGAAACCTCGCGAGACCTCCGTAGCGAGTCCTCGATTTCATTGACCTCCAGTTCTCCGATGGTCTTCTGCGTATCGACGCCTGCCTTCTCCAGAATCTGGTCCTCGTTCGGGTCAAGGATGTTATTCTCCTTCCCGACGATGAGCGCGATGTCGTTGATTTTCGCTTGCAGTCGTTTCAGCAACTTGATGGCCGCCTCGATGTCCCCATCGGGGTAGAAATTGTGGACGTGCTTCTCCGCCGTACTCCCGATACGGTCGATACGACCGACCCGCTGGACGATACGCATCGGGTTCCACGGCAAGTCGTAGTTGACCGCGACCTGAACGTCCTGCAGGTTCACACCCTCGCTGAGTGTGTCGGTCGCGACGACGTACTGAAGTTCAGTTTCGTTCGACTCTGCCAGCGTACTCTGATACCCGGACGCCTGCGGCGCGAATCGCTGGATGATGTCCTGCTTGTTCTCGTCGCCGCCTTTCACAACTGCACTGTTCCCTGCCGTCAACGGTGAGTCCGGGTTGTCGCGGAGCGTCCGATATACGTAATCTGCGGTCCCCCGATACTGAGTGAAAATAAGGACCTTCTTATCGTGACTTTGGAGGACGTTAGCGAGGCGGTCGATTTTCGGGTCGCGAAACTCACGCAGGGAGAAGACGGCCTCGTAGAAGTCCCGAGTCGCGGAGTCTACGTCTTTCAGCTCACTCCTCGGGTACAGGATGGGATTCGTCTCTTCCTCAGGCACATCGGGGAGCGTGCCCGCGTTGTGGTCGTGGAGCCACTGTCGCACCGTGACTGCGTGGTCACTTACGTCTCCAGTGTCTCGTGCCACATCCCCGATGAACTGCGTGAGGAAGTACGCGAGCAGCGTCAGGTCCTCGCGGATGTAGGTCTCGACCTCTCCAATAGTCGCGTCTACCAGTTCGTCCTGCGTCTCCGATTCACTCCCATCAGCACGCACGGCGGTCGAGTCGAAGCCGAATTCTTCGAGCGTCTGTTCGAGGTCTTCGGCGGCGTCCTTCCCTTCAACGAAGTCGTCGATGGTTGCAGGGGCTTCTCCATCCTGTACTGCACGGAGCAGTTCGATGTCTTCGTCTTCAGGTAGGTCCTCCAGCAGACCGAGCAGTCGCCGCTCACTCTGGTGCAATGTTTCGATGGACTGCACGAATGCGTATGTCGAGGACTCCAGTCGCTTGAGAAGGTTCAGTTTGTAGAGAGCTTTGAGTGTACTCCCTGCCTTCGGGTTCTTCACCGTGATGTGCGGGAGATGGAGTGCGTCCATTACGTCGGGGAGCATCCGGTAGATTGGCTGGTAGGCGGGCGGCAGTGAGTACTGTTCCTTGT
>LFCJ01002963.1_pt1 | contig 12350 bp, 8 predicted proteins | sample 643141 | NCBI WGS metagenome assembly LFCJ01 (sample SAMN03766243, study PRJNA286221) | soda lake metagenome | biome: soda lake; feature: Kulunda steppe; material: water; isolation source: sample B1-Br-g2 brine of Lake Bitter-1 | place: Russia: Kulunda steppe | collected 2010-07 | reverse complement strand
TTACAGCTGTAACTGCGGCAACAGGAGGAACATTTGGAACAATCGCGTGGCTTGACGCTAGAAATAATCCACAACCTGTGGTAAAAGAACCAGAAACTCCAGAAGACGACCAATATGGATTAGATGACTCTTCAACTCAAAGAGGCCTATACACCTTTGAACAATTTAATGAGTGTATAGATTATAGCTCAACCAACTTGGATCGCGATGAACTAGAGAGCTTTGCCTCAGAATACGATAATCTTGGCATATTAATAGAACCAATTTCTTCATCAAATAGGTATCATGGTACATTTTATGAAGTTGCTGAGGACTCAGATGAGCTTGTTAAAGACACAAAACTGCCCTACGGAATAGATAACATAAAATTAGAAGACGGGTGTTTGGAAGACCTATGAAGAAAATCTTAATTTTTTTACTCTTAACAACAGTATTCACGTCTTCTGCCTTAGCAGGCCTTTATGGGATAGATAATGTTAAGTTTGAAAACAATTTGCCTAACGAACATGAAGAAGATGATGAGATGGAGATTATAGGGTCTGCTGAAGGGCACAGTATCGATGAGCTTAGAATATACAAAGAATCCTCAGGCCCTGATCAAATATTACGAGACACACATTGCGGAGATGCAAATTCATGTACAATTAGTTTAGACAAATCGTTCAGTAATGGTGAAAAAACATTTTACGTTTGGGCTAGAGCAAAAAGTAGTTCGGGATCAACTATTACTGATACCTCGACAAGACAAACAGTGGATTTCTACCGGAAAGAATCAAGTATTGAATCTGTAGAAATATCTCCGGACTCGGACACGTCACTGGATGTCGGAAAGTACCAAGAAATTAAAGGAACGGCAACCGGAAAAAGCCTAGATAGAATTAAGATTAAGAAAAAAATTAACGGAGAGTGGGAAGTAGATGATGAAGAAAGTTGCAACGGCGAAGAATGTGATATAGCTAAGGAATATAGAAGAACAGATAAGACTTCTGAAGAGTTTAAAATAAAGGCTTTTTCTGGTGAAAAGAAAAAGGAATCTGATGAGATAAGAGTAACTTGGGAGGATAAAGAAAAATACGCAGAACTAGATGTTAGGGTTGAAGACAAGGATGGAAGCCGTTTAAGAGATGCTAGAGTAACGGCATTGCAGTTCGGGCCGGATTATGCGGCTAAATCTGTGCGTAAAAATGATTATATTGAGTCTTCAGAGTCTAGTAGAACGGGAGATAGAAAGATTGGTTTCACTTTAGATGATGGAAGATTGAATACTTATGCCAAATATTATTCTGGTTATAGTAAATCTTCTTGGAACAATATTGCTCTTGAATCTGTGGAGGATAATGAGTTGATATATCGATATGACCTTAACACAGCAAATAGAGGTCAAGGAAATAATAAACACGTTGCTGAACAAGAATCATCAATTTCTTCAAATGAGAAAAACTTGACAATTAGGTTTCTAGTCGACGGCGAAGAGATTGATTCTTTTACTGCAGCGATTGATGGTTCAGAAGACCAAGAGTTTTCTCAAGTTAGAGAATCTGGGAGGACTACTGCTGAAGGAACGGACACAACTATCTCAACTAAAAGTGATCTTCCTTACTATGCCAAGAAATCAGATCGAAATGGGAGAACCTCTTTTGAGCTGTCAGAAGGCCAACATAGACTGAGCGCGTGGAAATCGGGTTATGATTCAGATCATACAAATATTAATTTGGAAGAAGGTGATGAAAGAAGCATTACGCTAACTCTTGATAAATACAAGGAGGATGAAAAAGATGATGACAATGGTAATGGTGATTCGGAGGATGAGAGAGGAGATGTCACTTTTGAAAGAGTCTCATTAGGGTCGTCTGTCTGTAGAGGTGACGAAACTACAGCTCAGATAGAGTTTAAGAACCAAGGAGAAGAAGAAAGAGCTTTTAGACTTGCAGTAGAAGGCCTAGGATCAAGCTTTGACAGGGCTTACGTGCTTGATGGAAATGAGAAAAAATCTGTTAACTATACTTTTTCAGATATTCAGGGTTCTGGTAATGAAGTAGTTGCATTTAACACGGGTTACGATTCTAGGGAAAGAACGATACAAGTACGAGATTGTTCTACCATAGACGAGGCAGATGATATCAGCTTTAGATTAAAGCCTTCGGAAGTGCGTTCTGGCCAGTCTGTGCAGGTAAGTGGTTATGTGGATACTAATAGACGCCAACAAGTAGAGATTAAATTGGATGGTGAGAGAAGGACTTCGACATATACAGAACCGGATGGGTTCTTTAGGGCTAATATTAGGTCAGAATCTGTAGGGGAGAGGACTGTTGAAGTTTTAAGCAGTGATAAAAGCAGAACTGCAAACCTTAGGGTTCTTCCTACGGTATCGGTCAATAGTATTAGTGCGCCTGATAACGCTTTTGAAGGCGAAAGCTTTGAGTTATGTGCTGATGTTGAGTCTCAGACCACTCCTTTAGTAGTATTGAAAGAAGATGGAGAAATAATAGAATCAAAGAATTCTCGAGGGAATGTGTGTTTTGATCGCAGAACGGGTAAGGGTCAAAAAGATTACCAGATTCAAGCATTCAATCAGGGTGCTACGGACTCTAAACAAAGAAGAGTAAGAGTGTTTGAAAGTGGCGTTGAGGCAAGAAGCTTCCCTGATCAAATTACGTCTGTGCGTTCGGGTTATGGCGTAGTTAAGGTGGAGCTATACAATACGCACGATGAGCTCAGGAGATATGAGCTTGAGCTTGAAGGGCTGCCTAGAGATTGGGTTTCTCAATCTAGAAAGGAAGTTGCTCTCGATACAGGTCAAAGAAAGAGTAAATATATCTATGTTACGCCAAAAGAAGAAGGAGTATTCGAAACGACGTTAAATGTTCGGTCGGGAGGAGAGGTTATATACACTGAAAATGTTGATGTGCGCTCAGGAGGCACTTCCGAAAGAGAGTCATTATGGATTAGGCTTAGAAGATGGTGGAGATACCGCTAAAAGAGGTTAAGAGGATTTTTACTTAGTTAGAGTAGCTAAAACATCCCTACTATATTTAAAATTTAAGATTTGTAATTATTGTTAGGTGACACCTAAATAAATGGAATTTGTCAAAACAAGCCTTCTAACAATTTTAATAATCTCATGCATTAGTTTGGCTGCAGGAAGTCAGGCTGAACTCACAATTTTCCCAGAAGAATCAAGTACAGAAGTTAACTCTTTCACATCTTACGAAGTAGAAATTGAGAACGTAGGGCTTGTAGACGACATATATGAATTGACTCACTCTCATCCGGGCGAAATCTCCATAGCTCCTTCTAAGGTAGAAATTCCTGCAGGAGAGTCAAAAACGGTTAACGTATGGTTTAACCCTAAAGCCACTCGTGAAGCTGGCACATATAATTTCAACATCGATGCCCGATCTAGAGCTGATGGAAGAGAATATTCAACATCAGGCAGGGTCAATGTCATCACTGATCACGCCGTATCAATCGGAGAATTAGACGCACAAGTAGTTTGTAGAGGCGAAGACGCAAGATATGAAGTTGAAGTAAGTAATGATGGAATTCAAAGCGAAGAATTTGCTCTCGAGACTGACTTTGGAGAACTAGCTACAGATAGAGTTTCTCTAGGTCCTGGAGAGACAACTACTGTAATATTAACAGCATCCTCGGAAGAAGAACTATCTGAAACTTTTGACATAAAAGTAGCATCTACAACAAGCTACGCACAAGATACTCAGACTGTCGAATTTACTTCAGAAACATGTTATCAGTCCCAGCTTTCAATTACGCCAGAATCACAAGATGGTTTGGCCTTTAATCCATCAACATTCGAACTAACTGTACAGAATCAAGGCACAAGAGCCGATCAATTCATACTTTCTACGTCACAAGGAGAACTAGAAGATACATCTCTTGAAATCGAATCAGGAGAATCTGTATCTACTTCATTAGAAGTAACGCCTACAAATCTAGGAACAAAAGAAATAACAGTCGATTCAGAAGGTCGTTCAGCCGCGTCAACTACGGCCACACTTGAAGTTGAGAACCCTATGAGTTCGGAAATAGGAATTACAGGGCCTGAAGTTGTTTGCGAAGAAGGAGAAGAAACCTTTGAAGTATTAGTGGAAAATACTGGCGAGGCTGATGAAGTATTTGAATTAGAAACTACAGAGGGAGAGTTTGAAGAATCAGAAATAGAGGTACAAGAGGGTGAAGCAGAAACCGCAGAAATGATGGTAAATGGATCCCAAATGGATAGAGGAACACATCAAATAGATATAACCTCAACAGCGTCAACGTTTGGAGAACCTGATACAACAGAAAGTATAGAAGTTTCTGTTGAGAACTGCTGGGATCTTGAGTTAGATGTAGTTCCTGAAGTAGCATCAGCTGGAGAAAACAGATCTACTATCTATGAAATCAAACTGGAAAACACAGGTACGCAAGAAAACACCTATGAGTTAGATTATGAAGGTCCTGAATGGATAGAAATAGGCCCAAGCTCGGTAACAGTAGAGTCTGGAGAAACAGGAACAAGTTATATGTACGCAGGAGCACCGTTCCAGAAAAGAGGAGAAGTAAGAATTACTGCTACGGCTGAAGGAACAGAAGTAACACGATCTAAGACAGTAACCCTAGTTATCGACAGAGATATTGAAGATGCAATACTCAGTCGAGAAGGAAATGGGATAACAGGAAGGTTCTCGGACTCAGCAAATAGAATCCATTCAACACTATTAGAGTCCACAAATATTCAAAGAGGAATAGTAGCGCTAATGGCAGGCCTACTATTAACATTAATAATTCTCTATCGAGAATGGTAGAGAAACCTATTTTTTCCCTCTTACTTTAGTCCTTATATTAGTTCAAAAGCTATATTTGCTTGTGAAAGCAAACGCTGATTTACATACTCACAGTAAGTATTCTCAAGGAGTCTCAAATAAAATGGAGATACCTGTAATCGCCTCTGAATCTCAGAAAAAAGGTGTAGATATAGTTGCTACAGGAGATATACTCCATCCTAAATGGATGAGTCATGTTAAACAAAATACGGATGGAGAAGGCCTTAGAAAACATAATAATACTTTTTTTGCGCTAACAACTGAAGTGGAAGACAAGAATAGAGTTCATCATATTTTAATATTCTCTTCAATGTCTGCCGTTGAAGCAGCATATCACGAATTTAAGAAATTAAGCAGAAATATAAGAACGGAAGGAAGGCCTAAGATAAACGCATCAGGAGCTAAAATAGCGGAAATAGCTGAAAAATTTAATGCTCTTTTAGGTCCGGCCCATATATTTACGCCATATACAGGAATATACGGCACTCATAATTCTTTACAAGAATGCTATACTAATTGCACCGATATAGTTGATTTCATAGAGCTAGGTCTCTCAGCAGACTCATATATGGCCTCAAGAATCTCAAGCCATAATGAAGTCTCTATGCTCTCGAATAGCGACGCACATTCGCCTTGGCCTTACCGGTTGGGAAGAGAGTTTAACAGAATTGAAATCAAAAAACCGGGGTTCAAACACTTATCAAAAGCATTAAAGAAAGGTCCTGAAATAAACATAGGACTAGACCCAAGAGAAGGTAAATACTACAGAACAGCCTGCAATAAATGCTACAGCCATTATTCTTTAGCTGAAAGCAAAAGCAATTCATGGCGATGTAAAAACTGCAATGGACTAATTAAGAAGGGAGTAAAAGATAGAGCAGAAGAACTTTCAGATCAAAAAGAACAACAAGACTTAGAATACATCACGCTCCCACCATTATCTAAAATAATCCAAAAACTAGAAGGCCACTCATCTCCTAATACTAAATCAGTACAAAATAGATGGGAAAAACTTTACCAAGAGTTAGGGACTGAAGCCCATATACTTATAGACGCAGATTTAAACGAAATAGGTCAAATCGATAAAGAAGTATCTAAAGCTGTACAAGCCTTCAGAAACAATGAATATGGGTTCAAAGAAGGAGGAGGAGGAAAATATGGCGAGATTACTATCTAAAAACTACTAATTCTTTCTATCGGCCTTCCACATTAACAGTCGAAGAGTCTTCCTCCATATATCCATAATTAGCTTCTACCTGATAGCTGTCTGTTTGCTCTAGATCAGTTACATCGCCTAGACCTTCAAGAGTCATATCGAAACAATGATGGCCTTCCGATCCTCCTATAATATCTACCTCAACAGTATTATCGCCAGTCTCTTGTGACTCAAAATTGACATTACCTACGTCTTCTATAGTGATTTCAACTTTATCTTCGTGTTCGCTTTCTACTTCATAGCCAATATCATCGCCAACGTAAGCATCTTCAAGGAAAACTTCTCCTCCACCTTCGTTTGTTACAGTCAAACAAAGCTCATCATCTGCAGTTCCTTCATCATAGAATACATGAGGAGTAGTTCCCTGCACTTCTATTTGTATAGGTGCAGGAGAATTGTCTGCACTAGGTTGTGATCTGGCTGCTCCAACATCTTGATATCTTTCATTACTCATTATTTGGAGATCAAAAACGGCGTCGGTACTATATTTATAGTATATTTGGGACCTAAACGTTGTGCTAACATCTCTCTCCATTGCAGGCGCAGTAAACGTGATGCTGCTTTGAGACGGTACTGCAGGAGATGTCTCAGTTCCTGCTCTTAAATCTCCAATTTCCATTGTTCTATACTCTCTAGATACTTCGCCCCTATCACTAGTTCTCCATGTCCGATCATCCGACTCTGAGCTAGCGAAGCTAGGTCCAAAAAGCCTTGCGTAAGCGTCTTCAGCGTCTGTTTCTCCGTTGTTAACTAACTGAATCTGCGCAGTCATTTGCTGATCTGCAGGTACTGGACTAGGATTTATGGAGAATGACTCTACTTCTATAGGATTAGTATCAACATCTCCATCTTGTCCATTAACACATCCGGAAGAAACCAATATTACACCAATAAAAACCGCAAATATAGTATTATTCTTCATTATCTATTCACAACTGTAATATCTAAAGTTGGTTCTTTGACGTATTTATAATATATGGAGGAGAAAATGTTCTCGACACCAGTACTATCAGATTCTATGGTGCACACAAATGCGGCATCGGAACCGCTAATAGGTTCTCTTTCAGTATCGCAGTTTTCAAACACATCTGAAGGCTCATACTCTAACCAGTAACCTTCACTGATTCTTCCTGGTCCTTCTCCGCTTATTTCGAACTCCATAGAGCTCCCTGAATCTGAAGCTACAGGACTATCAGTGTTCATTTGTACTGACACTTCATTGTTTGAAAAGGAACTGCTAACTGACTCTGTAGATTCAATATCTGAAACATCTTGGAAATCAACTTGAAGCGCATCCATATTAGTGATTGAAGCATTGTAACCTAGCCTTAATTGGACAGGTTCCGATCTGCTTTCAAACCCTCCGGATAATTCGCTCTCGCTTGGCGCGTTAACGGTCCAGGTACACTGCATGGTAGGAATTGAGCCTTGTTGTGCTCCACTAAGATCTTCAGGTTCCGGAGTACAGCCTTGTTTAGAAACATCTAAGTTATCTCCTTGATTAACTATCTCCACAGTTTCAACATCAATCCATTCGTGATAATTTCTGAAAGTACCTCTGATCACTGCGTTTTGCCCAGGTCTTAGCTCTGAATCGGTTACACTGAACTCTTCTATTTCAAGCCCTCTATTTGGCAATTCATCTTCTTGTTCATCTATGCATCCTGACAACAGTAAAATAGCTACAACTATAAGAACCGCTAATCTATTCTCCACGATGTTGCACCTCGATATTATGTGTTCCTAGGCTTTTCACGTATTTATAGTCAGTTTCAGCGTTTATATCTGCTCTGAATGATCCATCAACATCGTCCCAGTTTACACCACATCTTATAGTTTGTGACTGCCCTTCGTAAAGAGTCATATCTTCTTCTAGCTCTTCAGGACAGTCAACATCAATGCTGCTTGAAGAGGAAATTTCTGGAGCTTCAACTTCTATAAGTCCTGTGTACTGTGTGCCCTCATCGGCCTGATTCTCAATTGTAACTCCTATCTCGGCGTTATCACCATCAATAAATGTTGATGGGCCTTGATCTGAAGTCGAACCTATGGTATCTATGTTAATCATTAATGGTCCTTGAGATGATCTTGATTCTAGTTCAGGAATGCCTGATACATCTCGTGACTCTTTAACTTGTATTTGTCGGTATGATTGTACTGAGTATTCGAAAGGCACCTCGAATCTTAGCGGGCACTCATAGCCATGTAAAGGTACGCTGTCATCACTTGTAGCTAAACTCCAACTGAATCTTACTTCTTCACCATCTCCTAAAACATATTTATCTGACTCGACATCATTAGGTCCAGTCACATCCAGTTGATCTACATCAAATATGTCTCTACATCTATCTGTTAATATTCGATCAGCATAATTTTGTAATTGATTTTCTCCTCCAGCATCTTCAACACACTCATAGTACTCATCCAGTTCGGAGGTAGAAGGATTAGTGTAGGGGTCGCTTGGTAAAACCTCAGAACAATCTGAATCTTCTGTATATCCTGAATCTAGGTTTAATTCCGCAGGGATTTCTCCGATATTTCTTATATTAAGAATAACCGTGCTGCTCGAGCCCGCATAGATGCTTTGAGGCTGTATACTTAATTCTTCTATCTGAATTGCCTGATCTCCATCAGACTCTGTGCTTTCTCCGCCGTTTAAACAGCCAGATGTAACTAATATGAACATCAAAAGGATTAATACAGATCGGTTTCTAACCATTAATATAACCTATGAAGGCTTTGAATAAAAAACTGTCAGTTACTTACCGGTATTTGAGCGGTTTTACTCCTCCAAATATAGCAATATTGACTTTTTCGGTCCTTATGGCAGCATCAGCTAATCTATATGGTTCGCTTCTTGAACCTGTAGCTGCGCTAATGGCGTTGATCTTTTTTGTTTTATCGTTGATTTTTTTTAGTAGATTTGGAAAAATTGTGGCGTTGGTTGTTTCAGTTGCGACTATCAGTGCTTATGCTGTGTCAGGCGTTTATGCCGTAGCAGTGGCTTTACTCTTTATTTTGTCTTTCAAGGTTTTTAGCTGGTTTTTTGAAGAGCATAAGAGTCTTTTGGGTTTATCTTTCGCTTCGCATATGGGGGATGCAGTTACATCTTACTCGGGTTTTTTGAGAGGTTTTAGCGAGGCCAATCCGTTTGCCGATTTTTTTGTCCAGTGGCTAGGTTATTCGTCCATTTTTGGCGTTAAGCTTATTGTACTGCCTTTAACTCTCTATATATACTTAGAAACGAAGGGCAGTCAAAGAGAGAGTTACTTGAAATTGATATACTGTATTGGTGGTTATTTGACTTTGAGAAATATTCTAATCATTTTCTAATTATTAAGCTAATCGATTTCAGAGTCTAATGCACACTGATCTGAACCCGATCCAAGTATTCCTAATGTGAGAGTATGTCTAAGATCTCCGCTTCGTACTTCGTCTCCATCAATAATTTCTGGAGAAAAGAAGATTACCTCATCTTCGCTGTACCCTCGGTCTTCTAAATATTTGTCAAACCAGTTTCTTGTTCCTGTGTCATGGCAGAACTCTGCTCTTATCTCTTCAAAATGCACTCCATCTGAGTCGGCTATTAATGCTTTGCCAATAGGATCATCAACATCTTCTGGGTCAACTCCAGCTACGACTTCGTCAGGATTTACCGGTATATTATCTAGGTTGTTGTAGTAAGGATCTTCTCCATAAACAGGAGTATCGTTATCTCGTTCAACGTTATCTTCAAGTTGATCTATTAAATTGCTTAAACGATATGCTTGCTCATTATTGTTAATCTGCCCGTCTCTGAAGGCTTCATGATTCCCGTCTCTCATAATTTCTGGGTTTTGCCATGGGTTTTCGCTGTCTCCTTCAATTACTGTGCACCCTCTAGACGCGTCTATGCTCCAAGAAGAATCGCACGTGCTTTTAAACATTTTCTCATCGTTTTCTTCATCAATATATTCTTCCTGATCTTCTGTTACAATTAGAGGGCAGTTGAAGTCTCCTCGAGCACAGTCAAGCCTTTCTGTTTCGAAGCTATCTCCTCTGCTTGAGAGAGTTACAGTATAGTTTGCATCTACTTGTAAATTGACTGTTTCTCCGGATGGACTGATTGACTCTGGGTCTTCAATTAACATATCGCACTCGATAGGAGAGGGTCCTACGTCAAGAGTATATTGTCTGTCGGTATCTAGAAGATCTAGCTCATCATCTGCAAGTTCATAAATATTGTTCTCTTCGTCAACTAGTTCAAGAGCATCACAGCTAGCGCTACTGGCTTCTGTATCCCATCTTTCTGTATTTTCAGCATCAGAGAGCAAGGTCGAACTATCAATCACTAAGTCTTCAGGGATAACCTCATATCCTACGTTTAAGTCATCGGTTTCAAACCCTATAGAAACGGGAAAGACATCAGGCCGTCTAGTCCCATCAAAATCTCGGTAAATAATCGGAGAACGGGTGTTAATAAAGGTCTTTACCGGAGTATCGGCAGTATCTGAACTTGCAGGATCGGGTCTCATTCCTTGCTCAAGCATATAGTCTTCTGACATTGCTTGAATCTGCAAAGTTGATTGTGATGAGTAGTTGTATCTTACTTCGAGTTCGGCATTACTATCTGTCCCTAAAGAGGGTTGCATTAGGCCGCATTCTCCAAGCGTTAATCCTTCCATGCCTCCTAAGGGCTGTGCAAAGTCTCCGGCTAGTATTGTTCCGCGTGTGCTGCTACTATCATCATCTATGTCAGATTCTTGTGCGAATTCTCCTCCTAGGGAGGTCCATTCAGTTTGGCATTCTGTTCTATCATTGTCTACAGTTACACGATATTCGACGCCATGAGCGTCAATGCCTTTAAGCCCCCTAACAGGGTTATAAACATTGAAGCCTACTCTCAAATCATCTTCAGGTCCTCTACCGCTTACATCCAGATTATGGCCGTCATTTACGTCAAAATTTTCTATTTCAAGTCCAAAAGATTGGCCTACAGACTCAGAGCCGGGTCTCTCGGTGTTATTCATTTGGTACTCTCTAAGACATGCTGGCCCTTCAAGAGCACATGAAACCCTAGCTCCAGCCATCCTTATTGCATTTCGTTCTGCGGTAAAATCATAATGAGGTACTGCTGAGCTAGCTTCATCGCCAATCCAGCCTCCATAATCGCCAGCTAAGTCGCCTGCTCCAGCCATAGGTCCAAAAACTCCTAGCAGCGCAGGCATATACGCTTGTAAAATGAAATAAGAGATGCCAAAGAATACAACTGCTATAACAAGCCAGATAATAAATAATATGATCATTGCTATTAGTAGTGCAAAGACTGCTGTTCCTCCAGAAACTCCAGCTATTCCTCCACCAATTATAGGTCCTATCTTAGGTATTTTTGCAATTGCTTTTAGAAGGCCTAACACACCAGGTATTCTGGCTGCTTTTACATCTGCGGCTCTTAATGTCTTTGCCGCTGATTTAGCTTTCTGGCTTTGACCTGTTTTTTTCAAATTATTGTATGTCTTTGCTCCTTTTCGACCTTTTCTTAGGCCTTCTGCAGCCATATTTACGGCGTTAGGTCTTTGGACTCCTTGTTGTTGCTTAGGCTGTTTTTCTGCCGGTTCTTCAGATTTTTCAGACATTTTTGCAAGTAAACCGCTAATCAAAACCGTCACAACAATAGGCACTAGAATTATCAAGAATCCTACGAGTGTGGCCTGAGATAAAAATGAAAACAAATCCGTTACTTCTGAAGGACCTAAGAACCAGAAAGTTATCATTAAGAGGCCTAAAAATAGTGCTACAAAGGTCTTCTTAATTTGTGTTGTTTTCTCAGTTCTGCCATATTCATCTTCTACGGTTACCTCTTTCCAGAGATTTTTCTCAGCCTTATTGAAGAAATCAAACGTAAATTTGCTACTTTGACCTATAGCGTATAGAGGTAAAACGATGAAGGCCCATACGAGGAATCTAAATATTATGTAAGGCACCATCACGCCTATAATTATCCCGGGTCTAATCACTATGTTCCAGAAGATTAGAAGAAAAATAAAGGCGGGTAATCCTGCAGCAAAAAATAGTCCTGTTGCAAGAACAAAGGCTCCGCCTAAACTAAAAGCGCTACCGCCTCCAATTACGAAGTTGAATAGTATGTAAGATGAGATAAAAATTGATAACCATAGGCCTAATGCAAAAGATATTATTTTTTTTAGGCCCCATTTAATCATTTTTTTGCTACACCATCGCTTATTCTGAGGATTCTCTGCTTATTAGTTGGAGTTTTTCCATTTCGAAGGATCCTTCACTGGAAATGGTTAGGATATTTTCTTCCTCAAGTA
>LFCJ01002962.1_pt1 | contig 12351 bp, 13 predicted proteins | sample 643141 | NCBI WGS metagenome assembly LFCJ01 (sample SAMN03766243, study PRJNA286221) | soda lake metagenome | biome: soda lake; feature: Kulunda steppe; material: water; isolation source: sample B1-Br-g2 brine of Lake Bitter-1 | place: Russia: Kulunda steppe | collected 2010-07 | reverse complement strand
CGATCGTCGTCGATGCATACCACACCAATGTCGCGGCAGTGTCGGGGCGGGGAATGATAGACGACGGCCGAATGTCGCGGCAGTCGGGGCGGTTTGGTCTCTCGGTGGTTGTAGTGTATTATCAGTTAGAACGCGCGTTTTTGTTCTGGGGATCCGATCGACGAGACACCGATACCAGTTACTCAGTATGTCTCAATGTTGGTCAGAACATCTCAGTGTTGGTTAGAACATTCGGGTATGTTTTTGCTGAATGAACCGCTCAGATACTCACACCTGCGCGTACGCGGGTTCCGGTCACCCCGGAACGGGGTTCTGGTAGGACATACCCCGGGGTTCGGCCCGGGGAATGCGGGTTCCTCTCGGGTGTTCTGGGGTGTTCTACCCGATAGTGTTCAAATTACCCATAGGATGAACTCGATGGTAGCCACGGCGATCGTGAGGAGTGCGTACCAGGCGGCCAACAGCAACGCGAGTACGACCCCGTGGAAAGCGTCGGTGGTGAGCAGCGGGAGCAGTGAATCCGTCGACATAGCTCAGTCTATTCGTTAGACGCTTTCGAGACGGTCACCACCGACACCGCTGATTATTCCCTCCCGAAGTGCTTTTTCGAGCGCACCTTTCGCGGTATCCAGCTCCATATCATAGGTGTCTGTAGCCTCTTGTAATAGGACCCCCCGGGTAAGTCTACCACGTTGCGTAAGGATACCCGCAAGTCTCTGAGCGTCAGCAAGCGGCCCCTGGGCATCGGCCGGTGGTCCGTCGGCCGTGTGGCCGGTCCTACCGTCCCGATCGTCGTCTGCATTACCCACGGGGACGTCGTCGGGGACGTCCCCGCCGTCTGTCGCGGTTTCCTCAAGGCCCGACTGTTCGGTATCTTCGAGCGCGGGCGGTTCACTATCGGATCCGTCGACCGACGGGAGCCAATCAAACCCGCCTTCTTCGGTCAACCCGTCACCTTTGTCGATCGGTTTGATAGACGTCATACCGGGAATGGGTTCGATCGACTGAATGCCGTCGTCGTCTGTGTGCACCGACGCGTTATCAATTCGGTACGCCGTCCCCGCCTCGAGGTCGGTGTTTAGGTCGTCACGAACGATCAGTTTCACCGCATCGGTCGAATCAACTAACCAGCCTTCCTCAGCATACCAGTCCTTTTTGTTGGTATACAATTGGACGAGTTCGACGGTGAGAGAAGCCATTTCGCCGTTTTCGAGGTCGGTTACGGGAGTCACACCCGCCGGTGCATCGACGTCACTCGTCTCGTCGGTGTCGTCGACGAAAGCCGATCGATTGAACCCGTCGACGAGTTCATCAGCGCGCTCAAGATCAATATACACGCCTTTGCTCCCGTTCTCAAGGTCCCGAACCTTCTTGGACGTCGCGAGCGGGTAGGAACTACCCTGTTCGATCTTATCACCGAAGTTATCGAGATAGTCGTTTTTCCCGAGAATAGTGTACTCACTCTCGATATTGTAATCACGAATGAACCGCTTGACGGCGGTGAACGTCGACGGCATATGAAACGCTAACACCTCGGTTTCGTATTTCCGACTCTCGAGTACCCGGTAGTGCGTTCCGGCTTCGATGTATTCCTCAGTGGCCGCCTGCGCTACCAGCTCGGTGAACTCGTCGATATGCTCGCGTCGTCGGCCACCGGGGCCGATGTTCATAGCAACGTGTTCGAGCGCCGCCGCGAGGTCGGTCTCACTGGGGAGTTCCGATAGGTCGGCACCGACCGATTCGGCGAACTCACGGAACAGATTGTAACCGAATACGATCGTCTGTAGCCCCTGCAGCTCGGTGTTCTCTAATCCGCTTGCGTCGATCGTCCGAACGATCGACTGAGCTTTTTCGCGAGCGTTCTTCCATTTGCTTTCGAGGTCGTTCACCGATTGCTTGAGCACCCACTGATAGTACGCAAGCGCGTGGTCATCCAGGGCGTAGCCGTTCGGGGTGCGTTCCTCACCGTCGTCGGTGTATGTCGCGCCCGTGAGTTCACAGTAGGCGCGCTGATACCGGCCGTTTGTGGATTCCTTCGAGAAATTGGTCATAACCGCACGTCGACGTACGGCGGCTTCCTCTACTGTTTGTTCCCCGCTGAAAACGACCGGTGCACGCATTTGGAACGTAATTTCCCCGAGGTCGGGGGTCCCCTTTGAAAAGCTCTGTTCTCGCGTTACCTCCCGTAGCCGTCGGTGAAGCCACTTGAGCTTACCACCGGGGAGGTCGGCGGGTTTGTACTCGTCTAACCAGATCGGTAACCCGCACGAACTCGATAGCTTCTTTTCAATTGTAAAAGCTTTGTCACCACACCCCGACGGTGCGGGAGCGGCCCCGAACAACTGGTAGAGCGTCTGTAGTGTCGACGTCTTTCCGGTCCCGGTCCCGCCGGTTACCTGCAGTAGATTGAATTCGCGCTCGAGGTCGTGAATCACCGGCTTGAGCGGGGCGGCATAGAACCACCCAAGAACCGAGAGACCGCGCTCGGGTTTCCGCATCCAGCCGACGCGTTCGACGATCTCCCGAACCTCAGCGGTGTCGAACTCGTCGTTTCGCTCGGGCGTGAGGTCCCATTTCTCTTGTATCGACGATTCCATATCGTCGGCACCGCCTTTCTCGTAGTACTTGTATTCGGGATCGTCGACCCACCCGTCAGCGGTGAGCGTCCCGGCTGGGGTGACCCATTCGTCGTATCCGTTCCCGTGCAAGCCGACGTATTCGGTTCCGGTGTGCATCGGCGCATCTTGTGAGCCGACTGTCTGCCGGAGTTCGCGAAGGGCCTTATGAATCGGGTGAGTCCCCGGGTCGAAGTACGTCGTTCGGCCGGTGACAATTTCCTCACGGAACGACCGCGCATCATTGAATACGGTCGGTTTGACTTTGACCTCGTACGGTTCTTCGCGGGGGTGTTCTGGGTGCACTCGAATGTACATCAAATCCCCCTCATACGTATCGAGAATTGCCAGTGTCTCGATAGTGAAATTACAGACGGTATCGAATCCGCTATCAATCACGTCCCCGTTATCGTCCCGTTTTACCCACGAATAGCCGTATACGCCGTTTTGGTATTCGAGTTCCCCAGCCGGTTCTTCCGGGGCCGTAGCCGTCTGTAAGATAGCCTCAGCGCGTTCTACTTGGTTCCAATCGAGTTCTGCAGGGTCGGGCGCGGTGTCACCGTCAGAACCACCCGTAGGGTCGTAGAACTCGGTTTGGTCCTTGAGCGCCGCATCGATCGTCATTTCGCCGTAAGTGTCCCCGTCCGACGAGTGCACGTCGGTCCATTTGCCACGCATCCGGTCGGAGTTCTGAAAGAGCCGATCGATTGCAGCGCGGTCCCCGCCGGTCCAAAATGCGAGCATTTGACAGAACGCTTTGTCTGCTTTGCTGGTATCGCCCCCGTGAAAGCCGTCGTATCCGTTTTCGAGACGTTCGAACTTGCCCCCGTTCGATGCGCTACGTGCGCGCTCGAGTAGTTCCTCATCGGTGAGGTCCAGCTCGGGACCGTCGTCGGGACGATCGTCGTCGAAGTCTTCGAGGTCGGCCGTCTCGTCGTCGGTGTCGACGAACTCCCCATACACCTCTTTGATTTGCTGGGGGCGCGTCTCGATGCCTTCAGGCGTCCCTGATAGGTGTTGACCGGTCACCGTGAGGTATCGCCCGCCGGTTCCGTCGTATACCTCCAGGTGCGGAGTGTCTTCGAGTACCGGGTCACACGGGAGGTCTTCGCGGTTCGGACCTTCAGGTTTCGCACCGAGTGCAAACGCTCGGTATCCCGTCCCCGACGGTGAAACCTCCACGTACGTATCAAGCGTATCTACCAGCTCACTAACGACGTCCGGCACCGACGCGTGGGGCCGATCGGGGTCCCGACAGTCGTCGACGTCGAACCCGACGAGTAGGCTATCAGCGTCGGTGATTATCCCCAGGCCGTCGTAATCTCCCGCCTGATAGGTCTCTGCTGCAGTCTCGAAGGCCACACCGTTAGCGGGGTCCGTCGCATTGATGTTGTAGCCGCCCCCAGCGCCGTCCTTCGGTACTTTCGACCATTCCTCACGGTCGGCTTTCCATTCGTATTTCCATACCAACCAGAGCGGGCGCTCGCGAAGGTACTCCGGTACACCGCTCGGGTCGACGTTCAGCGGCTCGGGTCGGTCGGGTCGATCGTCGCTCACGCCGACCACCTCCACACACCGACGGCCCTGTTCCCCCCGTTCCCATTCAGTCTTCTACTGACGGGAACAGAAAAACCACAGTACGGGAGCGGGGCGACCCCTCCCTGTTCCCGTCGTTCCCCTCGTTCTGAAAGGAGGGGGGTATAGTATGGGGGTCGCGCCCGCGTCCGTGACCCCCTGGTATCAGAACGACGGGAACGAGGGGAACAGACAGTGTTACCACTACGCCGTCTTGCGTTTTTCCTGTTCCCGTCTGTGTGAACCCGAATGGGAACGAGGGGAACAGCGGAGTGATTCGGTAAGCGGTCGGTGACGATCGTCGTCGAACGTGTGGATTGCATATCGTGATTGCCAGCTCGCTGACGCCCGAAGACGTCGCTCAGATTACACTCCCGGCTAACCGACGGAAAGCTTAAGTTCTGAGCTGAGAGAAAACCAAGTGGATGATTACGGGGCAGAACCGCCTGCCCCGTGGGGTTTTCTCCCGAGCGCGTTTGTCTCTTTGAGTATCTACTTTCGGCTTTTCTCCGGCTGTGTAATAAACGCACCGCCGCCGATATGAGAGTCACTTATCGGCACCTCCTGAGAACGGTAGAATCGTAACGACGGTTTCGGACCGATCGGAACGAACAACCAGGACCGCGCCCGTCTCGTCGTCGACGTGCAGCTCAAGAGCGCGGTCGTCAGCGGGTTCGGCCCGCTCGAGCGCGGCCCGCACGGCCGTTCTGGGGTGTGGCTCAGTGGGGTCGACGCGCTCGAGGTATCGAAACACGGCGTGGTCCGACACTCTCATAGCTCCCCCGTAGGTGCCTTGAGCGCCCCATCTGAAAGCACTCGATGCGTAATTACGTCAGCGTGACCGCCGGACGATCGGGGGTCACCCTTTACTGATAGCGTCCCGACGGGGAGCGTTGCACGAACGGCTACGATCTTCCCCTCAGTTTTGTCCACATCCTTCAGGGAAACCTCGGGGCGTGCGGATCCGTCGGCTACGGTTACCGCGCCGATCGTCGCGTGTGGGTGCGAGAGAAGCCGACGGCAGAGACCCGCCTCACTTGTGAACACTGCAGCCGCATCCCGGTCCTTCGCGAAGGTAATCGACGTCTCTTTTTCTCCCGGCGTGAGGTCGGGGTCTTCGGCTACCCGATCGACGATCGTCTCAAGGGCTGGGGTCACTGTTGACCACCTCGCCGATCGACGCTTTCGAGACGGGCGGCCGGGAAATCGTAAATCGTTACGTCGTCGCTCGAGTGTGAAAGTTCTTCGAGTACGTCGGCCGGTGCACCGTCGGGTTCGATACCTGCAGCGCGAAGGCTATCGACGAAAGCGACGGCCGCAACGCGAGCGTTTGGCGCGTAACCAGGGTTCACCTTGGCGACGGTCTCACCCAATGCGTCGATCGTCACCTCGTCGGCTGGCTCACTGTGGAAGCCAAGCACAACAGCCTCACTCCGGGGAGCGTCCCGGTCACGGTCGACGACGCGAGCGCCCGGCTGCAGAAGCCGAACCGGCTCAGTCATGAGTCTCACCCGCCGATCGACGATTATCGCCCGTGGCCGGACAGAGCGCAAGGTGATTCGGTAGGCGGTTCGACGGCCCCGACCAACTGCAGAACGGACAACTCCGCTCAGTGAGCCGGTCACCGCCGATACTCTCGAAGTGAGCCTTTCGGTCGAACTCACTACTCACGCCGTACACCTCCGGCAGTGTGGCAATTGTGTTGAAATACACCGGCAGAACGACGGAACATCACTCTTACCGTCGAACGGCTCAGTGTGGTTCTGTCCCGCGAGCGCGTGCAGCTCGCGAGCGACGGTTTTCCATCCTGCAGATGGAACCCTTTCGAGTATTCGCGTGGTCGGATCGTATTCGGTTTCGTATTCGTTTGTATGCGGCATTGCGGTGTCAGAGACACCGAACAGAGCAAAAGCGTCCAAATCTCGCGGTTGTGGCCCCCACCAAAACGATTTTGAGTAGTGGAGTACAACCGTGAGATAGACGCTTACCCGCTCGGTAGCGTCGTCGTCTCACCGGCTCCCCGGTCCGAGTTCCACCTCCTACAGTAGTCCTCGGCCGGGTAGGGCCGGGGGCTTACTACGTTTCAACATCGAGTAGCCGCGCGTTTGGCGCGACATCGATGTTCATGTGATTTGCTATATCTGGATATTAGGGCATTCATTATGCCGACACATAAGCGTACCCCTTACCAATATCCCCACGGCTCCCCAGTGTACCCCACGCCGAAAGAATATATCATGAACGGTGAATATAACGACTAAAACGTTCTATAGACACCTTTCAGGGTACTCTACGGTTTGTTTTCGTCGCCAAGAAAAAACGTTCTTTGCGGGGAAAAGTACTTTCCTCGTGACGTATAACAATACTAACGTACCATGGATACACGCGGTTTAGGAACTCTACCACCCGATTACGAAGAACTCGGAAGTCCCAAAGAGGAAATACTCGAAACGATTGCTCGGTACGACGGAGAGCCGGTAGCGACGAAGACAGTAACGGGAGCGCCGGAGATCGACGTCACGAACCGGACTGTGTACAATCACTTACACGAACTCGCGAGTGACGATATTCTCTCGAAACACGAGATCGGCGGCAAACTGGCCTGGACGCTCGCGCGTCGGGACCCAACCGCTACCGATGTACTCGAGGCAACTAAACGGTTAGACGATAGTGACGACCTCGAGCCGATCGCCGAAGCCGCGACGTCCCGCCTCGGTGAGCGGCGCGTCGATGCGTACGACCCCGACACAGAGACGGTAAACACTTTACTTGAACAAATGGGTCCGTCGGACCTCCAGCGGGTCCGTGGGCGTCTCGAAACGCTCACGGACGAACAGCGGCCCCCTCCCGTTCGAGATTACTTTTGGGCAGCGCCTGGGGCATCCGTCGTAGTACTCCTTTCGAGCATTCTATTCGTGGGTGTCGGGACGATCGCGACGATACTGTTAGCTCTTGGGGGGTTGAGCTACGCCGAATCGGGTAGATCGGAACCGGAACTATTGATTTTCGGGGGAACGGCGTTAGTAGCGGCTTTAGTACCGCTTTTCGTCTCTATTCTCCTTTTCAAACGCGCGAGACGTGCGGTAGAATCGAACCCGGGAACCAGTCAGGAAAGCGCGTAGCACGCCGGTTCTACTGTTAGAAAAAGAATAGAAATTTCAGTGGTCGGGTCGACGTCCTTCGAGCGCGGTCTCAACAGCTTCGAGCGATGCGCACGTCCGGCCGTCCACTCGGTAGATGGTTTCGACACCGCGCGGGGTTCGGACCGATCGGGCCGTCACGCGTGGTTTAGTCATCGTCACTACCTCCCGCTAATTCGCTCTCGAGGTCGGCAAGTACCTCGTCGGTTTCGCTCAGCAGCTCACGCACCGCCGCGACGTCGCCCGATCGAAGCCGGTCGGTACGCGCTCGGTTTGTGAGTTCGAACAGTCGACAGGCTACAAAATCCCGCTCCCTGAGTAGCTTTTTCACCGTATCGTCGTGGTCACCGCCGTCGACGACGATCGGGTCTAACGTCTCGCGAAGGTCCGTTTCGAGGTTCTTGAGTGACCGTCGGATCCCCCAGACGTCCGAATGAGTTATGTCGTCACCGTCGGCTACCTGGTGCGCGAGATTTTGAACGTCCCCCTCAAGGTCGTTTGTCGCTCCCGTGAGCGACATGAATATTTCTGTCCGGGCGATACTCTCCCAATCGATTGCGGCGCTTTGCGTCTCGTCGTCGGTGCCGTTATTACGGCTTGTTTCGTTGGTCGGCATTGCTGGTTTCCGCCAGCATACGCGGTCGGTGTGGCCGCACCGGCCGTTTCCATTCATTCGGGAACAGAACGGCGAGCGTATGCTATCCCCCTATTTTGGTTCCACATACAAATAAGTACGTGTAGACGTATACCTACACACATGGCAACGAAAAGCCTCACCATTACAGACGAAGCATACCACCGGCTCAAAGAGCACAAACGGGAGGGAGAGAGCTTTACCGAGACGATTCTCCGTCTCACAAAAAATGATCGAGACGTAATGAAAGGGTTCGGTGAAATGAAGGACGTCGACGGCTTTCGTGACGCTGTTGAATCGACGCGTGGGGAGTTAGATGCCGACCTTCGGGAGCGTGAGACGCGGTGATAGTATTCGATACGACATTCCTTGTGGACTATCTTGACGGCGTTCCTGCAACCCAGGAGTTCCTTGAATCACGCGAAGACAAACCGTTCTATTCCCCGTCGCTCGCCCTGTTCGAAGCCTATCGTGGGGCGGCTACATCGTCGGGGCGGGACGGTGTTGACCGCGTTGCTGCAGGTCTCGATTGGATCGAACCCTTAGCGTTGACCGACGGGGCCGCTCGAGACGCTGCAGTGATCGAAGCCGAATTACTCGGGGAAGGAACCCCGATTAACCTCGGTGATGTACTCATAGCGGGGGTGTGTCGTCACAACGGCGGGTGTCTCGTCACCCGAGATAACCACTTTGAGAACGTCGACGGTCTCGAGACGGTGAAGTACTAATGAGCGGTGTAGAATCCGGTCCCCAGGCGCAAACCCGTGGGGTTCGACGGGAATGTATTCAACCGCCGGTATGTATGCACTCGAATCAGTCGATCGGCCGCTCGGTGTGTATAGATCGGCGCGGGAACGACCGCCGATCGGGACGGCCGTCGTCGACGGACCACCGAGTGTATATAAAGAATAGCCGCTCAGTTACGCGAGATTCACGCAAACACGCCCCCCGTGCATACTGAAATATATAAATGACTGAGAGAACGACGCTCAGATTGAACGACGAACGGAAACGGCTACTCGAGCAAGCAGCGACGATCGTCGCGAAGGACGATATTGACGACCCGCCCCGGTCCGACGTTATCGATGCGGCGCTCACGCACCTAATCGAGAGTGAGCGGAACCTGCAGGACGTGCGTGACCAGTACCCGCCGAAAGAAGTGAAAGACTGTTGCAACACCTCGGTCCTACGGCTTCGGTATCGTACTTCGATCGAATCAGGTTGGCGAAAGTAACCGATCGGGGTAACCGTCTATTCGAACTCGTCTGTCGGGTCGTACACACCACTTTTCGACCCGTTACCCCCACCCTTCGAGCGGGGAGAATGGCCTTCCGCACGCGTATTCTCGTCGTTTTCCGTACTTTCGTCGGTTCCGACAAATCTCCAAGTGTTCCCGCGTTCCGGCGGTGACTGAATGCCGGGGAGGTCTTTGAGAACGTCCCGAGCGAATGAATCCCAAAACGTGTATCCCCGGTAATGGGTAGTGCTCGCTGAATACCCGAACCTCGGTGTGTCTTCGAACTCGTCGAAAGTGGCATTTGCGAGTTCTTGCGTCGTCGCTTCACCCCTGTTCTGCAGCTCGCGCCAAGCGTATCGAATAGCGTTCCGTCGGACCTCTTTGGTCTCTGCTCCCCTCCCCACAATATCCGCTTGGTCTATCGCCCGTTCGACGATCGGCGGGAGGTCGTCACCGTCCCCAGGGACGTCTGTCGCGTCTGTGGTTACCGTCTCGTCGTCGGCCGGGTCGGTAGCATCGAGAGCACTACCGTCGGCCCGATCGTCCGGCGTGGGTGTCTCTCGTCGATCGTTACCGCCGCCGTCGTCGTCACTAACTCCTAACTCACGCTCGAGACGTTCCACGCGGGTCCGTAGTTCTTCGAGGTCGTCACTGTCGTCACCGTCGATCGATGCGGTGTCACGGGCCTGCAGTACGTCCCGAAGGTACTCGGATAGGTTTACGTCTCTCTCGTCGGCTTCTTGCTTTAGTTCTTCGAGCAAATCAGCGGGAACCCGGAGCGTGGTTACTTCCATGTATACGATCGTATTCGGTTTGTATGCTCTTATGTATTCGGTTCGTATTCGGTTCCGAATACGCGAATACAATCGTATTCGCTTTCGTATACGGCTAACAGAAACACGTATACGCCGTATTCGGTTTCGTATTCGTCCGTATACGATCGTATTCGCTCGCGTATTCGGCAACTGACGAGAGCAAAGCGCTTGCGGATTTGCGTGCGTGCGCTGGGGAGGGTTGATCTAAATTATCTGTCTGATATACACGCGCGCGTCGGCAGAACGGCAGAACGACAGAACGACAGAATGACACCACGTGGGTATGATTGGTTTCATCTTGTAATATACACGCGTGGGTCGGTGGTCGGCCGTTCGATCGTCCCCAGCTCCCGAACGATCGTCGACGTCACCGTGTGCATGATCGGGACCAACTGATACACACTGTGTAAGTTGGTGGTGTTGGTGGTGGATGGACGTACACAGTATTAGAGTATATTACGCGCGCTCCCCGAAGGAGTGTTGGATCTACCAGCATTCGACGACGATCGTCGTCGGCAAGTGTGCAACAGCGGAACGATTCGGTGCACAGTGTGCGCTCACTGTGGAACAGCCGGGGAACGAAACCGTAGGACGGCGGGACGTTTCGCTACTGTTCCGTTCCGCACGGTGTATGATTCTATCTGTATAATAATACGCGCGCTGTAGATCGTCGCTCGAGCAGCGGTTAACCTCCGGGCCACTGAACCGCAAGAATGCAGCGGGTTCGTTCCGGGTTAAGTTAACTGGTGTAGCGTATTCGCATCATAGAATAATAACACGGGCGCGTTACGCCGATCGACTGATCACACAACCGGGACCAACCAAAATACAATCATCAAAACGCAAGACTGCGGCCGAATACAACAACCATGCAACCAGATTGTGCGCGATACCTTTACCGATAATATACGCGCGTGGATGCGTCGGCGGCGATCGTCGACCGTGCCGTTTGTCATCTGCGGCACTCGGGGGTAGCAATACATCGTAATGGAATGGCAATAGAAAACCACCGGACGGGGACGGGAGTAGCAAGATAGCAATAGAAGACACACCGGCATATCTGTACCAGTAATATACGTGCGTGGTAGGTGTCACCGGCCGATCGGCGGCACACAACAACCGAGCGCGGGGGAGTTGTGTAGATGGATCCCGCTGCAGTAACGTGTTTTCTACCGTTCTACACAACGCGTAGCGCCGCCGTACTCCGCTCGAGCCTATCGGCTATTATACACGCGCTTTTTTCGTGTGACGATCGATGAGCGGTGTCGGTGAGACCGTGTAGGGTGAATGCAGGTGAATGTAGGGGAGAATGCAGGGACAAAATGCCAGACGGCGGCGGGTTATGAAGGGTATGAAGGCAAGCGCATACCCGGGGCTATTCCCTACTAAATATAATACGCGAGCGCGTTACGGCGGCGCCTGCATTCGATCGAACCGGATTGAATCTCAGTTGAACCATGAATTGAACCGAAACCACAGGACGGCGCTGATTGATTGAACGAATTGAACCCTAATGCCGGTGGTACCTCGTACTAACTATAATACGCGGGCGTTTGCTGTAGGTCGCACCTCGGTCCAATCTGACCGATTCGACCACGATACGACCTCAGTACGTCCGAAGATCGACAGACGGGTGCCGGTCGTACGACCTATACGACCGTTCGACACCGGCGGTACATCCTACTAACTACAGTACGCGGGCGTGTTGCGTCGACGACGATCGGCGGTAGATCGTAGCCGATGCGTAGTAGATGCGTGGTAGACCCCGAGAATGCCAGACGGCGCGGGGTGGTAGAGCCGGTAGAAGCAGTAGCTACCGCGTATGCGCCTAATACACGCGCGTAAATGCTGAGAGCCGATCGATTCCGGCGCGGTCGGCCGTGGCCGGTACGCGGTCACCGTGCGGTCGAACCGAGAATGACAGACGGCGCGGGCGGTCAGGGCGGTCACCGGGTCTATCTCTCTGCAGCGTACTACATACCAGTTAATACGCGCCCCAGGAGGGAAACCGACCGATCGAATCACTATACACACCCCAGACAACAGGAGATACACGGGGTGGAAACGACCGACGGCGTACGCATACACAGGTAACACACCCCTGCAGCCTATGAGCGGTAACACTGCAGTATTGAGTACGCGGGGATATTGATACCGAACCGATCGGTTCCGAATCACAGTAAACGCCCCCGCAGCTCGAGCGCCGGGCGATCGTCGTCGATGCATACCACACCAATGTCGCGGCAGTGTCGGGGCGGGGAATGATAGACGACGGCCGAATGTCGCGGCAGTCGGGGCGGTTTGGTCTCTCGGTGGTTGTAGTGTATTATCAGTT
>LFCJ01002960.1_pt1 | contig 12358 bp, 12 predicted proteins | sample 643141 | NCBI WGS metagenome assembly LFCJ01 (sample SAMN03766243, study PRJNA286221) | soda lake metagenome | biome: soda lake; feature: Kulunda steppe; material: water; isolation source: sample B1-Br-g2 brine of Lake Bitter-1 | place: Russia: Kulunda steppe | collected 2010-07 | reverse complement strand
CAGGTCAGCCTGGAGCTCTGCAGATGGGGATCTTGTTGTGTAGGCTGCCCAGTGGGACGCAGACAAAGCGACCACGGAGCCCCTTTAGGTATTGGAACTAGAAGTAGCAGTAGAAACATCTCTGTTATTGCAGGTTGAAGTTTTCTGTGTGCTCCTTTCAACAATGTGTCTGCCTAACATCGCACCTGCACAGCCAGGTTTTGGAGCACTCCATTCATCCCCCATTTTTTTGCTGTGACTCCCCCGTGATGCTGCTCGTCCATAGTGCAGCAATTTTGAATCGCTGAAACAAAATTTGTGCTTGCGTGTGCTTGTGCGTGCATGCTTGTCCGTGCCTATGTCTGTGCGCATGCATGCTGCACGTGCTTGCATTTTGCACTTGGTGCTTGGCTAATGCCACAAGGTGCTGTTACGTTACAGCTTTCACTTGGTTCTTTCTCTCTATAAAGCTTTTCTCTTTTATTTGTAAGATGTCCATGGCATTGGTTGCTTATGAGGACTCCCAGGGCACTCACTAGATCCCCATAGCAGGTACGGTGTTGCGGGGTCAGTTAAAACTCGGGTGTTCACAAAAGGCTTCCGACAAATGCATACATTTGTAACTGGAAAGAGGTTGCTTAGCCTATGTTGCCCTCTACCTCTACATACACCCCCAACCTCAAAGTACACCCACAATATATTGCAGACTTCACTCCAATTAAGGATACGCGGATAGCCCAAGAAAGAAAGGGAAAGAACAATTACGTAGGCAGTGAAAACACTCTCTGCATCAATTAAGGACTCCTCTCGGAGAAGGGGTTACGTAGGACATAGGCACTGGGTGAACCTTCCACCAAGCCCTTCAATTTTCTTTCTCAAAGGCACAATAGACTCTGCCATTTCATTTCGGACATTATGGACTACTTTTTGGCTGGCGAAGACCAGCAACGAACCAATCAGCCTAATGACCTGGCTGGCGGTTAACCCCTTAACTTGTAACTTGTATGAATCTTCCACCAGAGCCCCATGAATCGATTTGGGCCTAGCATGTCTAATCACCTATATGTTTGACTTTTTGATAGAAGTTGTATGGCATGCCATGACGCTTGTTAATGTATGACATTGATTTCAACTGACAGCTAACACTGCCTCCTTTCTATGGGAAATGCCTGCATGCAAAGTAGCTACTTCAAAGTTTGTATGCAAGTATTCATCGAGAAGCACTGCCCTTAGTGATGCGTTTGCCAAGAGAAAGAGAAAGAAAAGAAAAACTACGCAGGCGATTGAACACCCCCCGCATCAAGTAAGGAAAGAGACACATTGGTCTGGAGCACCATATACACCAGAGACAGGGTAGAAGAAATTTGCCTGGAAAACCCCACCCAAACTTCCATACAGCAAGAGCGGGGGCAGAAAAACAGACGGACCCACCCACTAAAGCAGGTCCCACGCATGCAGTCAAGGCCCATCTCCCTGCCCACCAAAAAAGAAAAGAAATACTATGTAGGCAGTAAAGTACTCTATACATCAATTAAGGGAAAAGAGTCCCCCTTTTTAGGACCTTAGCACCGTATGACTCATCTACCACCAAAGAAAATAAAAAAGAAGTCAGTGGGGATCGGGGGGATGACTAGCAGTACCCCATTCCTGGTCTGATGATGACCTCAGGCTGTAGCAAAAATTTTCTCAAGAGCGCATCTAGTGCTAACAAGTTTATAAGTATACTTAGCCGAATGAGCATGAACTTCATGAACTTCATGAAGCTTCACATCAAGCTTGGTGGCTTTTTGAGGATCAAGACCGAGACGTTCCAGAGGCTCTAGACTATAAGGCCTGTAGATGGTACCTCCCACTCCCAAAAGTATACTAGTAGTGTGGAGGCTAACATTGGCCGCAGCTCGGCGAAGGTGTTGACAGAGCATGCCGTGCTGGTGGTGAGCTGCTTCAAGCTGGCTCCTAGGCCTGGTATCTTCACAGTTCTTGACCTCCACAAGATGGATGTGCCGCTGATTGGGCCCACCAGAAAAGAAAAGAAAAGAAAAAAAACTACGTAGGCAGTGAAACCACTCCCTACATCGATTAAGGAAAAGGAGACACGTTGGCCCGAAGAGCCGTGAGTCTCCTCCATCAGGGAGAATGAAGATCTAGTGAGGATCTGGAGGGTGACAAGCCGCCCCCTGCTCCAGACCAAGAATTTGAGAGCAACTAGTTTTTTCAAGAGCGTGTCTAGTAGCTGTTAGTTTGTGTGCATAGAGCACAGAATGAGCATGTAGCTTAAGGGCAGTCTTATGGGCCCACCAGACCAAGAGGAAGAGCATCACCACTACAATGACATGATAATGCAAGACTGTAGTGGCGGTGCTGTTTGTCTCATGGGTACAATCATATTAACGTAGTGTTGGTGCTGCTTGTCTCACTAGTGCGCCAGATGCTTTACAGTTGATGCTGCCAACACATGGACAGCAAAAGTGGGATTAGAAATTGGAAAGGCCGTTGTTCGATTCCACTAACTTCAAGTAGCACTACTCGTCAAACTCTGTGGACATGCTTGGTGAGGTATGATACCAAGGCATGCATATATAGGCTTGGTGCCCTCGGCAGGCAGTCTCGGGGCCTGGAAGTTTGGTCTGACATGCAGGTCCTGAAGCGATCTGCTATTTGAAAATGCTATTTGAAAATGATAAAGACTTCTACTGGCAGCCTTCTGATGCGGAGCCGCAGAGAAGAGAGCAGCATACAAACTCAAACAGTACTTCAAGTTGTTGGGCTACTTACAAAGCAGGTAGTATCTGACGCCAAGCAGACTTGTAACCTGCCTACAAATCTTGCAGACTTGCAGAAAGCGACTGTCCATTGAGCAATGGTGCCAATTGATGCTATTTTTGGATCGCCAGCTAGAAGAAGGCACAGTGGCCAACGAAGTAGCATACGTAAATCTGTGTTTTACTAATACAGCTAATACTTAGCAAGACTCAATAAACGTTGTGATGTGCACCTAATTGTGTTTTACTAATACAGCTAATACTTAGCACGACTCAATAAACGTTGTGATGTGCACCTTATTGAAGCCGAACATTGTGATGACACACAACCAGAGCAACAACTAGCAAGAGCAACCAAACATCAAAACTTGTACAGCAAAAAACTCCGTGCCTACATAATATCCTGATTAGAGTGATGGGTACCATCTAAACATATCATACTCCACTACCCCTCAATGAGCTAGGCATGGTCCAGTGTAATGTAAAAATACTAGGGGCCCACAGTGCTGTCTGAGCAAAAGTTCTCAAAGATTCCTTTTTTGATTAATATATATATATTAATATATTAATATATTAATATATTACATTTAATATATATTTAATTATATATATATATAATTAAATATATTTAATTAATTATATATATATATATAATTAAATATATATATATTATATAATATATATATATTTAATTTTATATTATATAATATATATAATATATATAATATAATATAATATAATAAAATAATATATTTAATTTTATATTATATAATATATATATATTATATAATTAAATATTTATATATATATTATATAATATATATATATATTATATATATATTATATAATTAAATATATTTAATTATATATATATATTAATATAATATATTAATATATTACATTTAATATATATTTAATATATATCTATATTAATATAATATATTAATATATATATTAATATATATATATATATTAATATATATAATATGTGCTATTTCAAGACTTTTAATGCACCAAACAGACTCGTGGCGTGATCATGACTATTTGAGCAAATGTGGAGTGTGGACCGGCTGCGGACAGCGACTGTGTGCAAGGAAATCCGCAATGAGACTGTGGAGTCTCTAATACCCCCACCCTTCCCTACACCTTCTCTGGTCAGCCTGCGGACAGGCAAGGTCAACGCTGCATGCAGCTGCTGTCGGACGTGCTCACACTGGACTGGGACGGGATTGAACTTGATGGTGCTGCCACCACGCCTGTTGTCCCCCCAAGGGCTAGGAGGGTCTACTCCCTGGCACACATCTCACTAGGTCGCTAAAAGCAAGCAAGGGATTACCGTGAGTTTGTCTAAATAGCTGCGGGCTCAAATTTAGCACAGTTAAACTGAAAACAGGATCAACTACTCCACTAATCGACTCAATGAACCTCCTGGATACAATGCTTCATAGATCTGGCACTGCACCTATCTGGCGTAATCTAGTAGACTACAAAATTTGGGCTGGAACCTATGACTTTTTTGGGCCCATGATGGGTGATTAGCTTCTGATTTTTCAAAACACACGCATGAGCCACTCCGCCCCAACCAGAGCCCATTGTACCCTCAAAAGTACCACCTTCATACTTCCTATATGTTAACATATGGATGTTGAAATCCACTTTTGGAGGGGGCCATTTTGTCGGAGGGGGGGCGACTGAGCAAAAGCTCAGACGCAAACTTAAGATTTATCTTACTAGGCTGCTGGCAAAATTTGGGGTGGAGTAGACAACCTTGGTGGCCTGGGTGTGTGCTCAGCCACTGTGTTCGGCCTATTTTGGCATAGATAGTGCACTTGCGCCCTCACCATGGGCACATCAGAGCTCCTTTTACCCCAAAACCCCACCTGTATACTTCTTACATGTTGCAAATTGATATTGGAAGTTGAAACCCAGGTTTGGAGGGGTCAGTTTTTATCGGCACCCATTTGCTGGATTTTTTCTTAGTAAATGACCCCATATGCACATCTCACCAACCACTGTGTCTTTTCACTCCAATTATTTTGCAATGATATTAATTCATTACAAGTACATTAAACACCAAAATCGTGCAAACTGGTGCAGTAGGTGATCTGGTGTGGACAATTGGCTGTGAAAAGTATGGTTCACACCGCAGCCAATTAGGCACGGTCTTTATGACTGGCTAGTCTTAAGCTCAAGTGCATTGGAGGCCTTGTAAGCAGGAATACATTTGGATGCTGAGCTTGGAACAAGCCCGTCACAGAGACCATACCCTGGGAGCATGCCAAAACCATGGAAAATCCACTATATCCTACAAGGACAAAAAAAATCAAGAATCATCTTATTTGGTGCAGTGGGTGATCTGGTATTGAGATTCGGCTGTAAAAAGTAGGGTTCATGCCACGGCCGAATAGGCATGTTCTCCGTAACAGGCGAGTTTCAATCTCAGGTGTTTGTGAAGCCCTTGTAGGCAGGGCAACCATTTGGAACTTGATGTGAAACTTGTGAAAATCATCACGCTAGACCTGGACACGCGTCTAATTCATACGCAACAATAAATAGTATTTATCAAATACAAGTAGAAGCCCAAATTGGATCACAAATGTTCTTATCAAAACAAAAGCACCCCACCTCACCGCCTCCATAACCAAACAGACCCATCGCCTTGCACAACAATGCCTTCACCATTGGTACTACCTGAAATGTACAGTTCACAAGTGGCATGCCTCTATGGGCGCAACAGGAAAATGTTGAGACATGCTCACTCCAGAACGCTTCAACATCCTCTACGAAGCTTGCCGGAATCCATGATACCCTCATACCTCCTCCAAATAGCTTTGCTTTTGAGCTGCTAGGCCTTCTTTCCCACTCTACCTTGCACAACAATAAGACATACAGATCATCAAAATTGAAAACTCCTGCTTGCCCTCCCCTCCCATTTCCACTCTGCTCTCCAGAAATGGGCCATAATATCTCAAGAATAAATGGTCTCCCCTCTGGACCAAAATTCCAATTATCTCAACTGCTGGAGCAAAGAGCCTCGCAGAAAATCCCAAGTCTAAACAGCGTCAGAATTTCTGACTCAGAAAGCATTTCAAGGCATCAGGATCTACGCATGATACAAGATGCACATTGTTGGTTTGGCTGGTGACGGACCAGGTCTTGCCTCGCAAGCACTCTCCAGCCTGGAAGCGCGGCAGATCCTTCTACGGTAGCCAAAATTTGTGACACACGCTGGCAGGCACACAGCCCTGTGTGCGTTGCGTGCGTACATTTGCGTGCGCGTTTGATCAAGTTTGTTCATGAACATGTGTGTGCATTTGCTGTATATGTGTGAGAGTGCGTGCGTTTTGTGTGTGTGTGTACGTGCGTGCATGTGAGTGCGCATGTGTGTGAGTGTGCGTGTATGTGTTTTGTGAGTGCACGTGCGTGCGTGCGAGCGCACGTGTGTGTGTATGTATGTGTGTGTGTGTGCGCTCGCATATACACGGGCAGGTATGTACTGCGTGCAGGTGCGCATACCTGCTACGTAGCCTGTTGCAACACTCGTTGACAATATTGTGACGTCACCTATGCTGTTGATGATATTGTTTCCGAGCTAACAAGGTAACGAGTTTGCATAAGCTTATCCCTCAGAGACGTTTCCAGCATGCAAGTTGAACTGAGGAGGAACGAGGGGCCGGACAAAGCTGGAGGCGCTGGCTGGTGAAATTTTAACAAATAATTATCAATCATAACCATTTTAACAAAAAATTATCAATTATAACGGTAGCGTGCACTGGAATGATTAATTAATTTATATGACATTTTTATGAATTAATTAATTTGTTATATATAAGCTCTAATTGCGGCGCGTGTGACCCCAGGTCAAAACTTTGTCCACGCTCTCTTTGAAGAGCAGGCGGACCTCTACAGCTCTCCTTTAAGTTCATTTTTTGGTTTACATGGAAGACTGTTTAGAATTTCAATCCAAAGGGATTTAGGCCATCCCCTCAAGGACACTTAAATTCAATGCGTTTAAGCAGTAATGGTTTGTGGCTGTCTCGGAGGCATTAGGAGCAAAAAAAAGCAGTATACACCCGATGAGAAACTTCCCCAGCAGCCCCCTGCAGCAGAGAAGAATGAGACACAGAAGCCAGAGCCCATCCCGCTAGCTGCCGCGGACTTCAGTAAGTTTGCAAACTCCGGTTGCCCAGCTTTTCGTTGAGCTCCTTTTCGGGTTGTGAGCTCCATCGGTTGACCTGTCCGTCCCTCTTTACGTGAAGAGCACATGCCGGAGCCCATTCTCCAGGAGATTACGAACTATGTGAAGCAGCGTGGCAACACAATCCACCTGTACACGACCCTTGCGGACGTCCGTGCAGAGGTGTGCTCGTTGGAGTAAGAGGGGCTGCCTGTGCGTGAGCACTACCACGCATGCTTGTCCTTGGTTTCTTACTTGAATGTATGATAACCGCTTACCGCGCTCGTGCGTGCTTGCAGCTTCTACGCAATGTGAACGAGAACATCCAGCAAGTGGACATCTACCCCAAGGGGCGCCAGATGCTGCATGACGAGGAATACCTGGCTGTGCTCAAGGTGGGGCACAGGCATCTGGTGGAACTATAGGGCGTGTCCCGAGTAGAAGTAGGGCAAGGGGGTCATGACTTACCAGGCAGGCAGGCAGACGGGCAGCAGGCAGGCCTGTCAAAGAGAGCAGTTGGACCTCTCTGTTGGGTGATTGTGCTGAAGTATTTCCATCTGTGAGCTCTCCCATGTGTTTCCAGGCTTTTAAGTGCTTGAGGTAGCGTTCATGGACCTACACAAGGTCATACAGGGCCATTCGGTTTTGCGCGCATGCCTCCCTTACACAGTGCACACAGATTCTTTGCAGCAAGTCTGGCATTCCAGCGCATGTGCAAACCAGATAATGGGGCCTGCGCACGCGCGCCGTTGGGCCTGGTCAGCATGCATTGAAGGCTGTGGATTGTGCCCATGCAAGTTTACAAATGATTCCATTGCAATAGCAGCACACACGTGTGATTGGCATTATGTACCTTATCCTGCTCAATTTCTGTGGTTGAAGGGTTAATGACAATCTTGAGGCAACCTCATTTCCCATCGCAGGATCTGCTCAACCTTTCCAACATTTTAGATGACATGGAGCAGACAGGGGTTGTGCCCTATTCAAGCCGCACGCAGTAAGTAGGGCAGCCCTGATGATGTGCCCGCATGTCAGGCCTGCATAGCACCCTTCTCTTCTGAGACTTGAACTTCCCAATTTGCTCTGGCGGGGAACATTCGTGCAGACCATGCCATTCCGTGCCTGGATACTGGGTTAAGTCCAGAAGGCTGGCAGCGTCTGGAAGACACGTGCATTGTACAGGAAGGAAGAGATTGAGAATTTAAAGGCAGCTCAGCTTGTAAGGAACCGTTTGTAATAACTTGGCCATCTCCCAAATACTTGCGGTGACATGCGCCTGCGTGCGTATGTGCTCTCTCTCCTTATCTCACACACACACACACGTGTGCTCTTTGCTCGTAAGCCGGCAAACACTTCACCTTCATACCATGCAGGTACTACAACCTGCACAGCAAACTGCACCGCCTGCTTGTGGCCAAGGCCAAATAGGCTCAGCGTGTAGGCTACTAACGAGGATGAAAGGTCAGCCGGGAGCCTTCACGTGTCAACGAGCTTGGATTGCAGAGGCGATCGGCTTCTCACCCCCGCATGGGGCACCCAAGGCACAGCTGTGGGCTGTACCTAAGTCGCAGTGCCCTGTTAGAATAGCCATCATGGGCTGTGCTGTAGTGGCGCCGGCCTTAAAAGCAATTATGACTTTGATTTGCATGTCAAGTCTATCAGTGTACATGAGCTGCATTTGTTGGCTGCGCCCTGACATCCAAATCAACCAAAGGCGGGCATGGGGAACCCGGGTGTTATCAAGGATTTTGCCCTTCAATTTGGTTCAGAGCTGGACAACATTCTCTTGGCTTGTGGCAGCTATCATAGATTGGGCAAGCCGCATTTTGCAGCTGCAGCTGAGGGGTTGCATGGCTGGTATATTGGGGTGCCAGGTGCAGGCATCGGATCTGACTGCCTGCTTGCAGCTATCCGCTGATTTTGGAATTGATCAAGGGCGCTGGCTGGTGGCCATGTGCCAGGGTAGGGATAAAGGTCAGGTCGTGCAGGGATAGACATCCTGCAGAGTTTGCGTGTGTGTGTGTGCGTGTGTGTGTGTGTGTGAGAGAGAGAGAGAGATAGAGAGAGAGATGGAAAACCCTTCTTCAAGTGTATTTGCGCATCCTTGATTGGAGCAAAATGCATTTGTGCGCTGAGGCCCTGCCGCAGGTATGTGTGCCCAGTGCGCATCTTGATGAATGTGTGCTTTCTGAAGCCACCTGGCACTCCTGCACAGATGCCAGACTGTGCAAGCGCTTGAAGATGCACACACAAGGGGAAGAAAAGAGGTTGCTTGTGAATGCGTAGGTAGAATTTGCTTGCAGCCATGCTCTTCAGGATGCCAAGTTTTCTGCAAACAGGGTTGTGTGCCACGGCTCTCCAAATTTGGTGGGCGGCCTGGGCTGTCTTGTTGTTTTACAAACACAGTTAGGCTGCGCTGCTCCAGATCATTTTTTGGTCATTGAAAGGTGTCAGGCGCTGATGCTTCATGACGAAAAGCGTACCCCTGAGGTGTCATCATACGTCATGCATGCTAGTGTCTTCTGCGCAGTGAACATCAGAAGTATACGTTGCAGCAGTGCTCGTGAGGCACACCTTCACTCCTACGCATCATATGGTGTCTTCGCGACTATGTGTCTAAGATGCCTTGCCTAACACAAACAGCTGGTCTAGTGAAAGCAATGCTTAAGAGATGAAGTGTTCCGATGCTTTATGTTAACCTTGGTGTTATTCATTTCTCTGTTCAATTTGCTCCAGTGAACTTATTTTTTTCTGACACTTATCCATGTCTCTCGTGGACCTGCATATAAGCATACAAATGTTGGCTTGCTTGTCCAGAGAATGTGCTCATGTGAGCCCCTGGTGCACAGCATAACAAAACAGCCCAACTTTCCCACATGTGAGGGGATCTCGCTCATCATGACAACATGATGTTCTGCCTGCACTCTGCTCTCTTTGTGCACGTGAGGGTGGACTGCCAGCCTGACCATTACTAATGGTATGGCCTAGTAGGCTCAACAGTTTATGGCTGGTCTTCGCCGGCCAAAAAATTATCCATAACGTCTGACACAAAATGGCAGAGTTTGTTGTGCTGTTGAGAAAGGGTTGCAAGAAAAGGCCTTCAGGCAAGAAGTGTGACTGCTAGCCTGCTCAGAACTGTCAGAACACAAAGCAATGAATAAAGCTTATTGTTTTGGGCCAGCCCAGAAAAGCAGACACATCGTTGAAGCCTGCGGGAGGAAGCTCTTGAAAAATCCAGATGCTCTTAAGGTCTTGGTCTGAAGCAGGGGGCGGCTTGTCACCCTCCACATCCTCACTAGTTCTTCCTTCTCCCTGGTGGAGGAGACTCACGGCTCTTCGGGCCAATGTGTCTCTCAATTGATGTAGGGAGTGGTTTCACTGCCTAAGGAGTTTTCTTTTCTTTTCCAGTCATCCCACATCCTGTCTGCTATGGGTGGTCTCACACAATCCTACTTGCTCAAGGAAAGGCTGCTGAAGTGTGAGCCCATTGATCTTCATCATTTTGTTGTGAACCTTTTCACCTGGCACAGAGTATCCCTGAGGCTGAATGGAACACAACCAGAGTGAGCAACGCCGCTCAAATCCGTATGCCCCCACTTGGCGCACCACCTCCAGGCTTGAACAAACTCAAGAGATTAAAGCCTGGCCACATCCTAGTTGCTAAGCGCCACAACCACAACACATCACTGCATTCTGGACAAACAAGTTTACAAATCTAGGGGGTTAACCGCCAGCCAGGTCGTTAGGCTGATTGGTTTGTTGCTGGTCTTCGCCAGCCAAAAAATAGTCCATAATGTCCGAAATGAAATGGCAGAGTCTATTGTGCCGTTGAGAAAGAAATTCAAAGACAGTCTGATTAGGCAAGGCATGTGGAATATAAAGGGCTTCCATAGAAAAGGATTGGCAGAAAGGGAAGAAAATGAAAGAGAAATTTCTTCTGAGAGCCTCTCAGAGCTGCTCTGAGAGCACACAAACAAGTCTTGACAGTGAAAAAGAACTTGTACCTCATTTTGAACAGCAGCACAGGAACACTTGTAACAGTGGCCATTTCCACCGCGCCAGATGGAGGATTCCACCGCAAGTGTATGAGCTTGCAAGCGAAACCTGCTCACATTCCTCATAACATGCTTAGGGAGATCAAGGTGCAGATAGCGAGGAGGCATCAGGGGGGCACCCCCATTCCGCACACGTGTGCGTGAATCAGCTTGAAGATCTAAGAGGGCGCAGGCAAACCAAGAATGAAAAGTCACCAGTTTGTTTTTCGCTTCCCAGAGGGTTCATGTCAGCAGTTCTGGACAAACGACAGCTACACAAATACAAGACAAATCAAGCCCTCGTCTGGCCTTAAAAGTAGCGGACTGGAAGAAGATTGCCTACACAGAAGGGAGCTGCATCCGTCATGATCACCAGCAGATCATTGGAGCAGGCGTCTACATACCTGACACCAAAAGAATTCATCATTTCAATCCCAATGGCTCCAATATCACTAATACTGTCCATAGGGCTGAGCTTGCAGGCATTGCTGCTACCGTTACTCATGACTTTTCTACGAGAGCTACCGACAGTGAAAACTCAATGAGACAAATTAGAAAACAGATAAGGTACCCAGAATTACACACCAACCACATCCACCACAACTTGCTGAACCTCTAAGAGACAATCATCAAAGCAATCCGCAACACTGCGACACTTTCCATCAAATTCCTGAAAGTAAAAGCCCACACCGGCATTTTTGGTAATGAGCGCGCTGATCAGATAGCAAAGCATGTGGCCAAACATCCTGAAGTTGCCGACACTGGTATAAAAATGCCATGGCATGAAGGTAACCCTTTCACAACATCATTTGGCTTGCAACCTCTACGGATGATCCAAACACACAACGTCCTATTTTTGACAACGGTTATCAATCCCAACCTTACCAACCCCATATGCGCTACCTCCCCAACAAACGCGACGCGCTACAAGCACACACGCATAAGGTCCACAAACTAGGCAACGCACAAACTGATACCAGCTACTACATCTACTACCAGAATTTAATCAAGAATAAGAGTGCCCATAGTAAAATCAGTAATGCTTCCTGGTCTATACCTGGCATCTCTCACAAAGAAAAAGAGACAGTGATTGAATGCCGGTCTGGCACGATCTACAACCAAAAACACGCTGTCCGTTTTAAGCAGTCCAACAGCCTTAGTTGCCCCATCTGCTCCTGCCAAGACAGTGCACTTCACATCCTCTCAGGGTGCCAGCATCCCATCATAAGAAATACGGTGACCGAACGCCACAATATCGCAGGCAGACTTATAACAAAAGCCATAAGTAAAGGTTCCCTAGGATCCTGTCTTGTATCCACAGATGTGGGCAGTGCTGACAAGCATTGCATGCAAAATCTTCAAATACCTCTGACAGCAGAATCCAGAGTTCCTTCGGCTTGGATTTT
>LFCJ01002956.1_pt1 | contig 12366 bp, 12 predicted proteins | sample 643141 | NCBI WGS metagenome assembly LFCJ01 (sample SAMN03766243, study PRJNA286221) | soda lake metagenome | biome: soda lake; feature: Kulunda steppe; material: water; isolation source: sample B1-Br-g2 brine of Lake Bitter-1 | place: Russia: Kulunda steppe | collected 2010-07 | reverse complement strand
TGTGATTTGAGCGGTATGGAGTTGTACTCAGTGAGGCTTCGCAGTGCGGACCTTCGCGGTGCTAATTTAGAAGGGACGATCTTAGCGTATTCCTTTGCGAGCAACGTCAATATGTCAGGGGCGAATCTCCGAAATGCTGACTTGTCTGTGGTCTATTTCTATCGGGCAACACTGCAAAATGCTGACTTTCGTGGCGCAGACCTCACTCGATCAGACTTCGACGGTGCGGACCTGACCGGCTCCGACCTCACCGATGCGGATCTGACGGGAGCGAGGTTTGGTGGCACGACACTCCCCGATGGATCACAGTATCAGGATGGCACTAAAATCCCGCGAACGCCATGACAGCTGCCACGGCATAACTGCCGAGTACCTCCCGAAGCGAGCGAGTCCCCCTCCCATACCACTATCACAACTCCTCGAGGGGAACCACGACAACCGGAATCGGCGACTCGGTGAGAATCGCCTCGGTAGTCGATCCAACACCGCGGCTCGTCCCCGGCTTGCCGCTTCGGGCACCGATGATCAGTTCGTCTGCGTCGGCCGTGGCTATCGCCTCGAGCAGTTCCCTCGCCGGCTTGCCCTCAGGGACCTGCGTTTCAACATCGGCCTCGAACAGGCGAACGCTGGCGACATTGAGCGCCTCCTCGCAGTCACGGCGGTCACTCGAGGCCTCAGGGTCGAGGACTGAGATGACGGTCACCGTGTCTCCGTCGGTCACTCGCCTCTCGAGATAGTCACAGGCAGCGGCTGTCGTATGGATTGAATCCGTTCCGAGACAGTAGTGCATCTGTGGCTTGGTTTGGGGTGGCTGGTGAAGAACGTGGCTCTCTATCCCCTCGACTATGACACTCACCCTTGGGCGTCGAGTTCCAACCGTGATTTCACGTTCTCGAGTGTCGTTCGGAGCTCCCGTTCGTTATAGATGCGAACAAACGGCGCGGCGACCGATGCAAGCACCGTCTCCGGCAGTTCATAATCCGCCTCGTAGGTGAGTTCGGTTCGCTCGTCGCCCAGTTCCCTAAAACGGAGCCGAATTTCGCCCTCGAGCGCTCCGTGCATCTCGAAGGTCATCAACGCATCTTCCTCGTGAGTTATCTCGACTAGCTCTCCCTCGAGACCGACACCTGCCATCCGGTAGGTGTGAGACACTCGTTTGCCGCCGTTTTCGAGCGGTTCGATATCGCTGACCTCGCTGAGACTGGGGGTCACCTCGACGTGATTTCGTGGGTCGTCCATATATTCGAAGACGACCTGTGGTGGGACGTCGATTCGGACCGTTTCGCTCACGGAAACCATATCGAACGGTCACCGAAGGGAGCAAAGTAACTTCGCCTGCCGGATATAGTCGTTTGTAGAGACGGGATCGGATCGTTTTCGGCTGGTTTGTCGCCCTCCGGAGACGTCTTTCGCGACTCACGAGAGGGAATAGCCCATTTCCAGTTTGTGAGAGGTTCCAACGACTCACAGTTCTTCGAGCAATCGTGGCTGAGCGCTGTAACAAAAATCCATCCTCACGTTCTTAACGGCTTCCAGACAACACAGTATGTATGGGAACAGACCGTCTTACCGTTTCGATTGACGAGCAAACTCGGTCGGCGCTGGACAATTTGGTCAAACGAACCGGAAAAGGCCAGAGCGAACTCGTTCGCCACGCCATCGTGTTCTACGCAGCGAACTTCAATGCGGCCAAAACGGACGTGAGCGGGAGTCTCGAGGAGTACCACAAAATGCTCTCGACTGGCGAACACGTGCTGCTTGATATTGATTTCCTTCATTGCTTGCTCAATCAGTCCATTCCGGATGTTGAGGAGCCGGACCCGGAATTCATCACGGATGTCAACCGCGTCGCGCAGTTTCACGCCGCCGAGTATGCTGACCGCTTTGATTCTCTCAAGGGCCTCTTAGACTGGTTGTCGATCTGTGGCTTTCTCACCGTTCGAGAGACGGACGATAACACATATCACGTTGTGTTCCCGTCAGAACGCCTGCGGTGGTTCATCACGCGGTTCATCGTCGAGAGCTTAGCCGACCAGCCGTTCGATATTGAAGTCAACGAGGGCGTCTCGAAGGTCCTGTTCAAGCAGATACCGAAAGAAACCTGAACCGCTCGTTGCCCGCTGAGTTCATACCCGATTATAGGTTTTCTTAACAACCTTTTTGCTCTGTTCCGGACGAGTCACACCAGGTGAACAGGGTGACGGATGATGAGAAAAAACGAGATGGAAACACCGGTGGACTGCCGCGAGTGGGTGTGGACGTTGGCGGTACGTTCACCGACGTCGTGCTAGTTATCGATGGACAGTTGATCACGGCGAAGGTACCATCGACTGAAAAACAGCACGAGGGGGTTCTGGCTGGAATTCAGAAAGCCTGCCGACGGGCAGAAATTGAGCCAGCAGCGATCAAATCCTTCGTGCACGCGACGACTGTTTCGGTAAACGCACTCTTAGAGCGAGGCGGCGCAGAGACTGCGGTTGTGACGACCGCGGGCTTTGGCGACGTCCTCGAGATTGGCCGGCAGACACGCCCAGATCTCTATGACCTCTCAGCAGAGAAGGTCCCTCCATTGGTCCCTCGTCACCGTCGCTACGAACTCGACGAACGGGCAACCGTCGATGGCGTCGAACGGTCAGTTGACCTTACTGACGTTGATGGACTCGTCGATGAGCTTGGGGCGGTTGATAGCGTCGCGATTTCGTTTTTACACTCCTACCGGCACCCAACAAACGAGGCAACGGTCGCAAACGAGCTTCGAAAGCGACTAGACGTCCCGGTATCGGCCTCGAGTGAGGTCCTTCCGGCGTTTCGAGAGTACGAACGGACGTCGACGACGGTGGTTGACGCCTACCTTCGACCGGCAATCGACTCGTATCTCGGGGAATTAGTTGCGGAAGCGAGGGCGCTTGGACTGCCGGAACCACAGGTGATGCAGTCTAACGGCGGCATTGCCGATCCAGACCGGGTGAGAGAGCGCGCCGTCACGACGGTGCTTTCTGGCCCTGCTGCGGGGGTCGTTGGTGCGAGTGCGACTGCCGATGGCGTCCTCGAGTCGGCGGAACTCGAAGGGATCGTTACCTTCGATATGGGCGGGACCTCGAGCGACGTGGGCGTCGTCCGAGAGGGAGATATCGAGCGGACGACTGGCGCGAGCGTTGGTGGACAGCCGATTGGGACGCCGATGGTGGATATCGAAACGGTTGGGTCTGGCGGGGGGAGCATCGCGTGGGTTGATGAAGGAGGCGCACTCCGTGTCGGGCCTAAATCCGCCGGCGCGGATCCCGGACCGGTCTGTTACGGTAATGGTGGCGAGCGTCCCACTGTGACTGACGCGAACGTCGTCCTCGGGTACATTGGGTCGGAGACGAAGTTCGGTGGCGAGGTGGCAATGGACGAGGCGGCGGCTCGCGAGGCACTTGCTGACCTAGCTGAAACAGCCGGTCTCTCCTCAGCGATCGAGGCTGCCGAAGGAATCTACCGGGTGGCGAACGCAAAGATGACACGAGCGATTCGCTCGGTGACGATCGAGCGCGGACACGATCCACGGGCGTTTGGGCTTGTTGCGTTTGGTGGGGCTGGGCCAATGCACGCTGGCGCACTCGCTGCACAACTCGAGATCGACCGTGTGCTGTTTCCACTCGCTGGCGGTGTGCTGTCGGCCTACGGGCTTCTGGCAGCCGATGAGAAGCACGATGCGGTACGGACTCATCGGGTCGAACTCGCGGAGGCGGAGGCAGAGACGATAGAGGGGCTCTATGAGGAGTTGATTGCCGAGGTTGAATCGAACGTAACGGCGGGTGAATCACCCGTTATTGAACGGACGGCAGCGTTGCGGTATCGCGGTCAGAGCTTCGAATTGGACGTGGATATCGACGCGCGCTTCGAGACGGCGGTTGTTCGCGAGCGGTTCGAGGCGGCTCACGAGCGTGCCTACGGCTATACAATGAACGACCCAATTGAACTCGTGACATTGGGCGTAAGCGCGACCGTCGCAAACGAGGTTCCACACACCCGATACCGACCACAGACCGAGAGATCACTAGGAACGAAGGAGTCACCACAAACGCGATCGGTCGTCTTCGACGGCGAGCAACGGACCGCAACGGTGCGTGCCCGGACAGCGCTTGAGCCAGGAGCGGCGATTTCTGGTCCCGCGGTGCTAGAGGGCGAGGAGAGTACGACCGTTATTCCGCCCGCCTGGAGTGGAACGGTACTGCCGGACGGGACGGTCGTCTCTGAACGGGGTGATCGCCAGTGACGCTCGACGCGGTAACGCTCGAGGTGCTGCGCAATCAGCTTGTGGGGATTGCTGAGGAGATGGGTGAGGTACTGATCCAAGGTGCTTACTCGCCGAATATCAAAGAGCGCCAAGACTGCTCGACGGCGCTGTTTGATGTCCAGGGTCGGATGGTCGCACAAGCCGAACACATCCCAGTCCATCTGGGAGCCCTTCCGGAGGCCGTTTCGGCCGTCCGAAAGCAAGACCCTGAACCGGGGGAAGCCTACGTCTTGAACGATCCGTTCACGGGCGGGACGCACCTCCCGGACATCACGATTGTCTCGCCACTCGGACTTGACGGCGAAATCGTCGGCTACGGTGTCACTCGCGCCCACCACGGTGACGTTGGCGGAATGGCCCCCGGGAGCATGCCCGCCGGTGCGATGGAGATCTACCAAGAGGGGTTGCGGCTCCCGCCGATCTGTCTCGTCCGAGACGGTAAGATACGCGATGATGTCCTCTCGGTAATTCTCGCCAACGTCCGAAACGCCGATCAGCGCAGAGCGGACCTACGGGCCCAACTCGCCGCCAACGAGCGCGCCGAAAAACGCCTTCGAGAACTCGTCGACGATCACGGGAGAGAGACGGTTGAAACGGGCTTTGGAGCAGTGATCGCGTACTCCCGAAAGCGCATCGAGGCCGAAATCGACGCGATTCCCGACGGGGAGTACGTCGCTGAGGACGTACTCGAGGGCGACGGCGTTGTCGACGACGATATCCCGATTGTGGCAACTGTTTCGATCGACGGCGCTGCTGTCACCGTGGACTTTACGGGAAGTGCGCCACAGATGCCGGGCAATATGAACGCGCCGCTGGCGGTCGCAAAGAGCGCAGTCTACTTCGTCCTCCGGGCGGTGACCGATCCCGACATCCCGCCTAACGAGGGTTGTTATGACCCCGTCGAGGTCCGTGTGCCGGATGGATCGATCCTCAACCCTCGGCCACCTGCGGCGGTCGTCGGGGGAAACGTCGAAACCAGCCAGCGGGTCACTGACGTGGTCCTTTCGGCGTTCGGCGATGCGGCCCCCGACCGCGTTCCCGCACAGGGACAGGGGACCATGAACAATCTGATCATCGGCAACAGAGATATAAATGGATTCACGTACTACGAGACGATCGGTGGCGGCTTTGGCGCTCGTCCGGACCGGGATGGCATGGACGGCGTACAGGTAGGAATGACAAACACGCTGAACACGCCAATCGAGGCCTTAGAAAGCGAGTATCCATTTCGCGTTCTCGAGTACTCACTCCGGAACGAAAGCGGCGGTGCTGGCCACCATCGCGGCGGGATGGGAATTACACGGTCGCTCCGAATCGAGGAGTCGGCCACCGTCTCAGTGCTAACAGAACGGCGACGACTCGCTCCGCAAGGTGTTGACGGCGGTCGGCCGGGCACGACGGGGGAGAACCTCATCGATGGAGAGGGGATTCCAGCGAAGACAACTGTCGATATCAATGCCGGCTCGACGGTGACGATCCGAACACCCGGCGGTGGCGGATACGGTGACCCAGCCGACCGTTCTCCCACATTGGTAGAACAGGATCGTATCGACCGCCGTGAGGGGGCAGGCGATGAGTGATTCACGTCCTTCGTGGCGACTCGAGGAGTGGACGTGGGAAGATGTCACAGAGTACATCGAGACGACAGCAACACCCGCCGTAATCGTCCCGATCGGGTCAACCGAGCAGCACGGCCCGCACCTGCCACTCGGCGTCGATACGATGCAGGCTGACCGTCTCAGCAGAGAGATTGCCGAACGGGCAGAGCTTCCGGTCGCTCCAACGATTCCGTATGGGGACGCTCAGCATCACCTCGGGTTTTCGGGGACGATCGCCCTGTCAACCGAGACGACGACCGCGGTGCTTGTTGATATCTATGAAAGTGTAGCCGCTCATGGTTTCGACGTGATTCTCACCGTCAACGGCCACCGACTCGCGAACCTGACTGCGATCGATACGGCGACAAAGCGCGTTGCGTCGAATCATCCCGAACTCTCATTTGCGACGCTCGATCCCCTTCGGTTTGGCATTGCAATCCACGAAGAACTACGCGAGGGCGACCCAGAGGACGGCATGCACGGCGGCGAGTTCGAGACTTCATTCATGCAGTTTCACGCCCCTGAACTCGTCCGTGAAGAAAAGTTTGAACGGCAATCGAGCGAGCAGGACACCCCGTTTCTGACGAACGACCTCATTAGCAGAGAGGACCGAGTACTCACGCCACCTCCCCGCCACAGCCCCAAAGAGGGCCATCTCGGTCATCTCGGAGATCCAACGCTGGCGTCTCCGGAAAAGGGTGAGGAACTCTGGGAACGGCTCATCGAGGACGCGGTTGTCTTTCTCGAGGCGTTTCGGTCGGACTGATAACGAGGGCAGGGACGCGGATTTTGCGGCCTCGAGGCTATTTTATTCTTCGGCGAGACAGGCTATCATTGCTTCCATCGAGCGTTTCATCGCGTCATAGCTCATGCTTGGGACCGTCTCCGTTTTACGAGCCGCTTGCTCGTGGGAGAACGGAGTGTGGACAAAGCCGGAGGTGACCGCTTGCCCTGTCTGTTCGACGTGATGTCTGGTTGCATAGAGGATGTTGTTACAGAGGTGTGTTCCTGCCGTGTTCGAGACGCTCGCAGGGACGCCGACATCGGTCGAGGCTGTCACGAGCGCTCGGATTGGAAGCGTCGACAGGTAGGCGACTGGCCCGTCGGCGACGACGGATTCATCGACCGGACACCGATCGGCGTTATCCGGGACGCCGTCGACGTCTCGAACGTTAATGCCGACGCGTTCGACGGTGATCTCTGCCCGCCCGGGCATCAGACCGGTCGAAAGAACTGAGCGCGGGTAGTGTGTCTCGATCAGTTTCGCAACCACTGGCAGTGCCTCATCAAAGGCGACTGGAAGCTCACGCCCGATAACGGTCGCGCCACCGATAGTGCGTCCGTCTAGGTCTGCCGCCAGTCGTGCGGTTGGATTTGTTTCGTACGCTCCGAACGGTTCGTAGCCGGTGAAGACGATGGTGCTCATTGTTTTGTTGCCCTCCATAGAAAGTATCCAAACAGCATAAGAAGTACCGTTGTGAGGATGATCGTTAGCCCGGAAACGGCGAAAACGGTTTCGTCAAGCCCTCTCGTATCGACGCGTCCAAGGATGAATGTTGGAAGCGTGTCCATTGGCCCGCGTACCAACGTAGTCCGGGCAAACTCGTTGAACGAGAGGGTAAACGAGAAGATTGCCGCGCCGATCAAGCCGGGTTTGATGTGCGGGTACTCGACATCAACGAACGCTCGCCATTCGCTCGCCCCGAGGTCGTAGGCAGCCTCCTTGAGGTGAGAATCAAATGACGCCATACTCGTTAGAATAATAATGTAGGCGAACGGGAACGTCCAGAGGACGTGCCCGAGGACGATCGTCACTTCCGAAAGCGAAATGCCAATGAGTTGGAAGTAGACGATGAGCGCGAATCCAACGCTGATACCCGGCATAAAGACGGGCAACAGGAAAAACCCGATGAGTGCGCTCCGTCTCGCCGCTTTCCGTGTCCCTGCTGCCGCAAGAAACGCGATCGGTGTCGTCACTAGCGCCGTCACGAACGCAAGCTGGACGGACAGTGAGATGCCCGCGAGCAGCGGCCCGTCGTTTACAATCGCGCCATAGGCGTCAAGTGTCGGCGACGAGGTGAGTTGGGACCACCCGTCCGGGTACAGTGACAGCGCCAAGATTGCCACCAGTGGCAGCAACAGCAGCGCGATGACGACTGCAGTGAAGACGGCAAACAGTCGGTCGACGAGCCGCTGAGGCAAGATTGGAAACGCACCAGTAAGCGTAGAGTCGACTCGAGTCATGCGCTTTCACCCTGGGTTATCAGCGAATCGAGATTGAAGAAATACGCCCACACAGCGAGCAACAGCACCATTGTGAGGATCGAGATACTGCTGATCGCCGCCGCAAGTGGGTAGTTTAGTACCCCGAGCACGCTCTCAATTGAGGTCCCGATCGTTCCGAACCCCGACCCACCGAGCAACTGCGGAATCGCGGTCTCACCGAACGCCGTGACGAAAACAAAAATACTCGCGGCGAAGACGCCCGGCAACGAGAGCGGGAGCGTCACGCGACGGAACGATGTTAGTGGCCGCGCCCCGAGATCGGCGCTGGCCTCGAGCAACGAGTTGTCGATCGTTCTGATCGAAAGCCACACCGGGAAGACCACGAACGGCAGCGTCGCAGTCACCAATCCGACGATCACCGCGAACTCCGAGAACAACAGCCAGTCGATCGGCTGGTTGACGACACCGAGACCGACCAGCAACTGGTTGACTGTCCCCTGTCGGCCGAGAATCGTCCGCCACGAGAGTGTCCGAACGACACTACTGATAATAAACGGCAAGACGAATACGAACAGCAGCCCAAAGGCGAGATCCTCAGGTAAGCGCCGTGCGAGGTAGTAGGCGACCGGATATCCAAGCGCCAGCGCGACGATGACGGTGATGAGGCTCAACCGGAGGCTTCGAGCGTAAATATTCAGCCGGCCTGTCCCGAAGAAACTCGCGTAGGCGTCGAGGGTAAATCCTGGCTCCATCCAAAACTCAGTTCGAGGAAAAAAGCCCCACAAGAACGTCATCGCAAGCGGAATCACAAAAAACAGCGAGAGGAGTGCGATGGCAGGACCTAGCTGGAGGTGCAGGGACCATCTGTGGAGCTGTTCGCGCATATCAGGCTGCGCGCAGGCGCTCCCATTCTTCTTCGTACGCTTCCCGCTCGTCCGGCCACCGCTGCTGCCACGTCCCGCCCTGCTCAAACCGTTCTTCGACTCGCTCATGGATTTCGCGAATCTCGTCGGCGTCGTGGTCATCTGACTCCTCGGCGTACTCAATCGCTGCCGGATTCGTCATGTAGCCGGTCTGCTGGGTGATGGTCGCCCCATACCACCCGTCTAAGTGCCAGTCGATAAAGTCATAGATGGCCTGCTCACGCTCCTCACTATGGCTCTCGGTTGGATTGGCGATGTAATCCACGTTCGCCCAGAGGAGGTATCCCTCTTCTAAGTCGGCGTATTCGGCCTCAATCCCCTCGGCCCGAAGGTCAAACACGACCGGCTCCCACGTGTCCATAACAATTACTTCGCCGTTGGCCATCAGGTCCACCGCCGTCTCATATGCCGACCACATCGTTCGGAACTGACCGGCATCTTTCTGTTCGATGAGAAAATCAACGACCGTCGAGAACTCTGCAGCGGTCATGTTCGAGGGATCTTCGATATCTTCAATACCGTGATAGTCCAGGTACATTGCCGTCTTCTGGCCAGCCGTCGTGTAGTTATCCTCAATGGCAACTTCACCGGCATACTGGTCATCAAACAGCGCCCCCAACGAGGTGATTTCCTCACCGGTTTCACCTGGCAAGTACGCCAATGAATCACCCTGCCAGACTGTCGGGATTCCATAAATCTCGCCCTCGTAATCAATGAAGTCTCGGCCCTCCTCAGTTTCCCAATAGTCATACTGGGCGTCCCAGTTGTCCAGACGATCCGTCTCAACGGGAGCGAACCCACCCTCTTCGACAATTGGTGGTTGGATGCCACCGACGGGCCCGACGACATCATACTGATCTCGGCCATCTCCGCCGATCATCAGGCTCAACAGCTCTCCGGGAACGTTGCTCACTGTCGAAAAGTTAACATCCCAACCGCTCTCATCAGTGAAGTCGCTCCAGTCCTCGGCGTCAACCGTCGCAATGCCCGCGAACTCGAGCGTTTCGTCCTCAGCTTCACCACTGAGACACCCAGCGAGACCGGTAGCTACCGCTGTTGCCACTGAACTCTTTATGATAAACTCCCGCCTAGAGGTATCCTTGTTAATCATACACATGGGAACTAAGCCTCGGTCGCTATTTCAACGTTGTTGTGAAGGCTTCATACAATAATCGCTAATTTATGTCTCACTCGCATGTTTCTCATCTAACCGTGAGAACTGCGATTACGGTAACAAGTAACTATAACCGGTCAACCACGATAGAGGGAGCAACGAGTATGAGTACTGTTATCGAACTGAGCGGAGTTCGCAAAGAATTCGGCGACATAATCGCTGTCAAAGACGTCGATTTGGAGGTCTTTGACGGCGAGTTCCTGACAATTCTGGGCCCATCTGGCTCTGGTAAAACCACCCTTCTACGGCTGATTGCTGGATTCGAGCAGACGACTGGTGGACAAATTTTGCTTGATGGTAACGATGTCACCGACAAACGCCCGTATGACCGGAATGTCAACACGGTCTTTCAGGACTATGCCCTGTTTCCGCACATGACCGTCGGCGAGAACGTTGCCTACGGTCTGGAGCTTCGAGGGGAAGACACCGAGAAAGTGGAGAGGAGGGTGACCGAGATTCTCGAGCTTGTCTCACTCGGCGGATTGGCCGACCGCTCCGTGGACGAGCTATCCGGCGGTCAACAACAGCGTGTCGCGCTTGCGCGTTCGCTCGCGATCGAGCCCCGGGTCCTGCTGCTCGACGAACCGCTAGGTGCGCTTGACGAGAAACTTCGCCGGGAGATGCAAGTCGAACTTAAAGAGATTCAGGATAATCTCGGGACAACGTTCGTCTACGTTACCCACGATCAGGAGGAAGCCCTCTCGATGAGCGATCAAATCGCCGTATTCGACCGAGGTAAAATCGTTCAGTTAGGTCCTCCAGAGGAGGTTTACGAGCGTCCACGAACCGTTTTCACGGCGCAGTTCTTTGGTGGTTCGAACATCTTCGAGGGAACTGTGACGGACGACTCAGGGGACATGCTAACTATCGCAGCACTCGGCGCTGAGATTGTGGCCCCGAAGCCGGAGTTCGAAAGTGCCGACACGGTCAAATTCTTCGTTCGCTCGGAGAATGTGCGGGTCGGAGACGGTGAGAACGCCGTCTCGGGAACGATAATAAACGTCGTCTACCGCGGAGAACTTACCGATTACACCACTGAGTTGGCAACTGGAGACCGATTCACTGCCACACTCTCTAATACCAATTACGCTGTCGGTGACGAACTCACCATTAGTTGGGACGGTACCGACACCGTCGCTTTGCTTTCTGAAGAGACTGCAATCGAGCCCGTAGAGCGAACCGATGTCAAGTCCAAAGCGACCGAACCCGCTGATAGCGATGCAGTTTGATCGTTGATCGCGTCGTTGCTCTAGTAGCCAGTCACCGTATCGGTCTGTGATCCGGGACGTTTCTCTATCCCTCGAGACGACGGACTATCGTGTAGGACCACATCCTCGGTGGCAACAGCCGGCTATGAAACTACAGTTTCGCTATCTCAATCCAAATTGTTTTATGGAATCGGGGAGAGGCGAATAACGATGGCCGTTACGCTTCCATACGACGCGAAAGCAGGGCCGACGAAACCCGAAGTCCGGGCCGTCACGCTCTCGAAACTCGATCTCACACCCGACGATCACTTTGCGGAGGTGGGCTCCTGTACCGGAGCCGTGACAATCGAAGCCGCCCAACGCGCCGGGCGAGTGACCGCCACCGAGCGCAAAGCCGAGCGCCTTGAGGTGACGAAAAAGAATATTGATGCCAACGAGACGGCTGCCGAAATCGAGTTGCGAAACACCGAGGCTCCCGAGGGGCTCCCCGAGGATGCTGACGCCCTCTTTCTCGGTGGAAGTCGGAACTACGCGCAGGTGCTCGACCACGCCGTCGACACCGGCGTCGACCGTATCGTGATGAACGTCTCCCGACTCGAGATCGCTGGCGATGCCACGCGGGCGTTTCGCGAGCGCGGGATTCTCGAGGAGGTTGTGCAGTTCCAGGTCAGTCACGGCTACGAGCTTGCGGGCGCGACGAGTTTTAATTCGGATAATCCAGTCTATATGTTGGTTGGAAGTGCGTCGGACGGCGACACTGACGCGGAGGAGAGCCAATGAGTGACAACGACCCCCAGGCTGCCATCGACGCCCAAAGCGAACGCCGCCGGGCCGAAATCGACGACCGAGTGTTCGAACACTCCGCCGGCGACGACCAGGAAGGCATCCCATTCGTCGGCGCTGGCCCCGGTGACCCCGGATTGCTAACCGTGACGGGCAAGGAACTCCTCGAGAACGC
>LFCJ01002955.1_pt1 | contig 12367 bp, 17 predicted proteins | sample 643141 | NCBI WGS metagenome assembly LFCJ01 (sample SAMN03766243, study PRJNA286221) | soda lake metagenome | biome: soda lake; feature: Kulunda steppe; material: water; isolation source: sample B1-Br-g2 brine of Lake Bitter-1 | place: Russia: Kulunda steppe | collected 2010-07 | reverse complement strand
TGTGTGTGTGTGCACGTGTATGTGTGCGTGTGTGTGTGCAGTGGTGCAGCAGCGCACCGCACCCCGCACCTCCCTCCCACTCTCCTCTCCTCGCCTGCTCCGTGCTTGCTCTGCGCACGCTCTCTGTACGCTCCGTGCATGCCCCATGCATGCTGCTCCGTGCATGCTCACAGGGCACTCCACAGGCCTGGCTGCGCGTGCCCAGGGCCTGGACTCACATCCAAGCAGCCCCCAAACCAGTATAGCGGCTGGCGCTGCGGCGCACATGGCAGCTAGCTCGCTCCTTGGCTGGCTCCACCGCCGGCTGGCTCCCATCGCAGCAAGCCTGCACACAGGGGATGCACCGCACGCTGCCGTGCCGCGTGGCGCCACACCGCCTGGCATGCAAGCACCGCAGGTTGGCGCAGCAGGGGCGCCGCAGGTCGGTGCAGCAGGGGCGCAGCAGGTCGGTGCAGCAGGGGTGCAGCAGGTCAGTGCAGCAAGGGCGCAGCAGGTTGGCGCAGCAAGGGCGCAGCAGGTCGGTGCAGCAAGGGCGCAGCAGGTTGGCGCAGCAAGGGCGCCGCAGGTTGGTGCAGCAGGGGCGCAGCATGCCCCAGGTGCTGTGAGGCACCAGGGGAGCCAGCACACCTGTTGGGCAGAGTCGCGCGTAGCAAGGAGAAATGATGACATGCCAGGCCCGGTGCAGCTGCACGCTGAGGCTTGCATGCACCAGCAGCCTGCGCGCCCCTGCTGGGGAGGGGCAGCCCTGCTTGGCCCAGGTGAGGAGCTTGGCCCAAAGCCAAGCTGGACTAGCTTACAGGGCAGCAGGGACGGCACTGCTGCTGCTGCTGCAGCATCATCAGCAGCAGCAACAGCAACAGCAGCAGCAGCAGCGCTTCCAGGCATGCACATCTCCCTGCAGAGCAGGCAGGACAGCGTTGGGAGGAGCAGCGGTGGCGGCAGTGGCGGCAGTGACGGTAGCAGCAGCGCATTCGCGCAAGAAGTGGCGCAGACATTCGTCAGGCAGCGCCTGCTGGGGCGTGCGGCTGGACAGCCTGCTGCACAGCCCGCTGCAGGCCATGGCAACGTAAAGAGAGGGCTCTAGCGCATGTGTCCATGCAACCACTGAACCGCTATAGCTGCAGAGGCGGGCCGCCTAACACAGCTTGGCTGCGGGTGCCTTCTGGCAGGCTGGTGCATTTTGAATTGGGCACACGACGCCAGCAGTGCTCGGCAGCTCAGAACTCAGCAGTGAGAGGGCTCCTCGTGGGTGTCAGGGCTCCTCGTGGGTGTCCGCCAGCGGACGCCCACTGGCGGGCATCGCTCCAATAAGCACCAACAACTTCAACTATCTCAACAGGCCTCCATACTGTCCCACAACGCATCAAGGGGATGTCCGCCAGCGGAAGCTGGGCCCCTCCAGCCAGCCAGTGGCTGCGGATGCCTCGAGCCATGCGTGCGTGCTTGCAATGTTGCTGGGCCCCGAGGAACAGCTTTTTGCCCCGGCTGGCATCTTAGCACGCATGTCTAAGGAAGCAGCCACGATTTGCCAGCAACAGATCTGCAAAATTGCGTGGACAGAGCTGCACAAGGACGGGGGGCCATGAGGTGCTCAGCTGCGGTTGGCTTGACGCAGGGGCTTTTATTACCAGTGCTGACCAGTGGCTGTTGTGCACCATGCGTGAGCAGCACCTTGCATTCAAAGGTCTTTGTTACATATGTCATGCAAGAGGAGCTCTGTATCCAAAGTGCATGCTGTAGTGTAATGGTTATGTTAGAAGGCTTGAATGCCTGCAGCATACTCTTAGCCTGATGCGGTATTGGAAATCCAGAAAAGCGCCAAGAAGTCTTAGACTTGTGGCCTTTGCATAGATTGCAACGGAAGCCTGGGCAGCTTATCAATATGCATAATGACTTTGTCTTTATAATTGCTGCTATTTGTCTGCTTTGCACAGACTTTGACGTTTACTTTTGTAGCCAGTGACATGTTTTTTTCTAATCAACAACCAACATGGCTCATCAGCAACTGCCTTCTCTTCTACTAGCATACGCCAGACGTGACCAGGCTGGCAGTTTCCCCTGACTTGTGAATTTGTAATATATCTAAGTATTTGCCGTACACGCGGGCCCATGTGCACATCTTCAGACAGATTTTTGTGCATCAAGCCTTCCTCGAGGCTGGATTGCAGCTCAGCCATACCGATGATGGTACCAAACACAACTGCGCCTACCTTTTCCAAATGCCTCGAGCTACTTTCTTGAATCCATTAAGGTGATGCAATGTCACTCGTAAGATAGAGCAAGAGGGCAGCCATTCAGTGAGTCAGATAGAAGATCATGCATGATGCAAATATTGCCAAAAAGAGCCTGGAAAAGCTGCTCAAATTATAGAGAAGTATTATGCAGATGCCCTCCGAGGGTTTGAGTCAAATCAGTCGACACAAAAATTGACAATTATTTACCAAAGGAAGCGTGCAGATGCTACCCCTGGGAACAAACAAACAAATTGTAAGTGCAAGTCTCCAGACCCTTTCACCCTGCAGTCTCCTATAACCAAAGCTGTGCTGGACCATAAAGCAAAAGGGGCTGGCTTCACCCAAAAATACGTGGCAAATGTGCCGTCTGTGAGTGCATAAAATCTCTTTGCAACAGTAAATCTCCAGGTCTTGATGGCATTATCAATGAGGTGCTCAGACTACTCCTGCATAGATTTCAAGACACAATTCACAGACTACTCATCATCATGCAGGCAACCCATATCACACCAACTTCATCCTCATAGACAAGAATAAGGGAGCAGAGATAGATCTCTCATCCTATAGACCCATTGGGTTGGCCAACACGCTTTACAAGTTATGAACTAGACTTATATCCAACATGCCCTATGATTATGCAAAAGCTAACTCCCCGCTCATCTCTACAGAGGCTGGTTTCTGCAATCAAAGAAGATGCCATACACCAGCTTCATAATGCCATCATGAGTCTTGAGGATGCTAAATTCAAGAATGACATATATGCACTAATTGTTGATTTCACGCCAGCTTTCAATAGTACAGACCATGACTGGATGCTCTGAATCATGTACGACTTAGGCTTCCCTACATGATGTGGTCAAGAACCTTTATGAAGATGCCACCAAACAAATCAGGTTGCCCTGTGGAGGATACACAGAATACCTATTGAAAGAGGCACTTTCCAAGGTAGCACACTCTCTCCTTTCCTCTTCCTCCCCTACATGGAACCCCTTCTCAGATGGCTCCATGTGGGATGATATGGCTACAAACACAGCTGCATCCAGGACCAAAGCACCCCGGACACCCACCTTGCCAACAAATGCCTTACTAGTGAAGCCAACACAATCCAAGACCTTTGATTCCAAGCCTAGAAACTCACATTGCACCCTGACTGAGCGGAATTTGTTGTTTCTGGCAGCAAAACTGAAGTAACAAGTGCCCTATATGGACACCTTCCTAAAGACACAAACGGTGTGACAATTTTTGAGACTCTTGAGCAGCAATTAAAGGGAAAGATGAATATCCAGAATCAAAAGGCACAGTTCATATCATCTGATGCCCCCTTTCTTGACCTTGGAGTTTGTGGATTATCGTGAGATGATCTCAACTGAAAGCACCAGATCCAGCTTATGACATGTAACCTGAGGGAAAAGCTAGGATCCCTGAGGGCCTCCTATGCCTCCCCACGTCAAATACTGACCTTCATATGCACAGCCATTGTTCCTAGCCTCGCCTATGCCTTTGCCGTCACCCACTGCACCTTAACTGATTTATTTATCTGGGACACCATGATTGATAATTTCATCAAACACAAGCTGGAAGTCCAGCCCCACTGCTATGATAAGAGAAGACACCCTAAACTTTGGGCTAGGGGCACCCTCAATCTGTGTTGAATACCATAGATGCCTAGCAACTGCACTTGCATCCAGCCGAGAGGATCCTTCAATAAGGCACCGCTCAATCACCCTCAACCTCCTCACCAAGAAAGTGGCGCACATTTATGGTCTCACCAAAGAATTCCTGACCTGGATATCAGGCAACAATTGAGTTACAGTATGCGCCTGAGGCAACCCATGAGCATCCACTCAAGAAAACTCCACCTCATGAAACTCGGAGAGAGCATGTACCTAGAGGAAATAATTGTAAGCTCTCTCACTCCGCCAAGCCACCGCCTCTTACCCTCTCCTCCTTGATCACCTGCATCACTGAGCCTCTCTTGAGCCCTGGAGTAAACAGGCTCCATGACCTCACCAACTGCAGCGGAAATCATTTCAATAGCACAGCCCCAGTCCAAATATCCTGAGATATTGGTCAAACACAAGGTAGCACTTGATAGACTGGCAGCTTTAGTCAATCTCCCTCTCAATACGGATCTCACTGCAGCTGTAGACCATGACATTCTCAGAGATAAATGTGCCAACACTCTTTCTTTCTACTGCAAAAATCAACAATACACACATCAGCGGACTCGTAGACGCCCACTTCGGTTGCCCAACCAACCCTACCCCCTACCCACCACTGACCCAAGTCCACCTAGCCCACCAACAAGCACCTCGCGAACGCCCCCAACACAAGTGATTTGCCATCCCCAACCCCGCTCCACAACTTACTATACACATTCACTCACTGGACGCAGTTTGCCCTTTCCACCAACCCAACTAAGTGCAATATACACCAACCTAATTGAGTCTAGTCCGGGTCAGGACATCTTCCCCCCAAAACAGAGCAACAGGCAAGCACTACCTTCACCCAGCCTACAACATGTCCGACCAGATGCTGTTGAGGCACCAGATAATCTATCCGCCAATACTGACCCGCCCAGTAAAAGATTGCACTCCAACTATAGACAGAACACCGCAACGGCCGCCCACATATACAGCCCACTTACTCTGCCTTCAACCCACTCCAACACCCCCCCCAATCAGCACACCTAGAGTCAAAACTACCTGAGACAACAGAGGAAGATATCGACCCCAGAATCCCTCATGCCCGGAGCGCAGAGCTTTAAAATTTCAAGAGAAATTAAGTTTTGCAGATAGCGAGAGAAACATCACCCAATTATGCATCAACATAATCTACCACCATGACCTAGATATAACCCACATTGACTCGTGGAGGATTGTTTCAAACAGGAAAAGGACATTCAAGACAACACACCTCTAGAGCATAAACAGTACCTCAAACATTATGCGCCCATGATTATGAAAGGTGGGTGCTCTGGGAGCGCCGCTTCCCGTATTCAAAAAGCTGGCTTCATGCCCGAGAGCATCCATCCAATAGCTCGGTCTGCAATTGAGTGTGCATGCTGTGAGGTTTGCTTTCTCTTTTACGGATTTGAACCTGAGAAAACTGAGCCACGCTTTGACAATACAATATGTACATCTGTGACTTTTGCAACAGAATTCATCACTGGGTATGCCTCAAGAACATCGGCTGCTATACCAAAAGACAGAGAGAGGAAGTTGAGAAAACTGAAAACTGGGCCTGCACAGCTTGTGCTGATCTAACCATGGAACAAGAACAAAAGAGAAGCTATGAATCTTCTGACAGAGAGCTCATAAAAGTAGCAAAGAAGCCCACCAGGGGACCAGAAGAAACAAAAAATGACTGGCCCACATTCCAGAAACACATTCTGGAATTTGAGGTACGTGAGGATGAACCTGACCTCGACCATCCTGCTACCTCAATCGCCAGCTTTGTCTTACCAAATGGTATGGGCATTACAAACACCATTGGCAGAGCTGAACTGGCTGCCTTCACAGCCGTCATTCTTCACAGCCACTCACAAATTGCCACTGACAGTCTCTCGTCTCTCCATCAAATCAGGGAGCACTTGCTGTACCCTGAGCTTCACCGCCACCATGTACAAGGGGATATCTTGAAGATGCTTTTAAAAACTGTCCTTAATTCACCAAACCTTGTGCACCTGTTTAAGGTCTAATCCCATGCCGGTATTGTTGGTAATGAGTGCGCAGATACCGTGGTCAAGTATCAGGCAACAAAAGTTGATTCAAGCCATGGCCATGCAGATACAGGCGTACCATGTGCTGGCATTGCTGGAAATCCTTTTCACGACATAACCTGGCTTGTCTCTGAAGGCAATACCCCCCTAAACGCAATTATACCACGGTCTTCAAACCCACCCACCCTAAAGCTCCAGTACTTTTTAAATCTTCACAATGCCCTGAAGGCACATACGCGCTCGAAACATAAGCTTGGTCAGCTAACCTTGAAAGCGGTTCCTACTCATATCACCAGGGTCTACTTCCCATAGCCCACAAAACTATCAGTTACGATTTCTGGACAATGCTAAGATAAATAAAAAATGTTTCATTCTCGTACAGGTACCCTTTCTAGTCAGAAGTACGCTGCTCGCTTTAAGACTCTAAGAGGTCGGACCTCGACCAGCCTTCAATGCCCCCTTTGTCGTCATTCAGACAGTGCCTTACACATTCTAACAGGTTGCCAACAACAGACCGTCTCCGGTATGATTACTGAGCGTCACAACAGCTTGTAAACTTACAAAACCCGCTTGGCGTCACAAAACCTACAGACCCCCCCCATCCCACATGGGATCTACCAGCATAACCATTCCTGAATGGCTTTTCCCTCGTCACTTCCCTACTGTGCAGACTAAATTCTAGCCATCCAGATGCTATACTAGTAACAGAAGTGCCTAATAAAAGAAGAAATGTGCCAGATGCCCACCCTAGATATGTATTACTCTTAAAGAGGTAGGGCAAGGCGTAGTGAGGATGGGGGGCTCTCAGCAACAGCCTGTGCTGAGCACCAGCCTACCAGCCATTGTCCAGGGTCCGAAACGGTAGGCCTGGACACCAATTAGATACCTCTTGAATACAACACGAGGTTCTTTGTTAGCGCTTGAAGGCCAAGAAAATTATCCTCCACACCATTCTTCTTGGTGTGAGCGGCTATATATATACTCACACACTTTGAATCGCCTTTGAAGAGCTCGGCCTTGATACACAAAAAGCCCATAAGACTGCCCTCAAGTTACATGCTCATTCTGTGCTCTATGCACGTGAACTGACAACTACTAGACGCACTCTTGAAGAATCCAGTTGCTCTCAGTCTTGGTCTGGAGCAGGGGGCGGCTTGTCACCCTCCAGATCCTCACTAGTTCTTCGTTCTCCTTGGTGGAGGACTCACGGCTCTTCAGGCGGATGTGTCTCCTTTTCCTTAATTGATGTAGGGAGTGGTTTCACTGCCTGCATAGCTGCTCTTTTCATATGGTGAGGGAGTGAGTAATCTTACTGGCTACCATTACGTACGGGGGGTGGTAGCAGCAGCAACAGAGGAGGGGGCAGCAGCAGCAAAAGCAGCAGCAGGAGCAGCAGGGGGGGCAGCAGCAGTAGTGGCAGCAACCAAAGGAGCATCAGCAGCAGCAGTGACAGTTACCAAGGGAGCAGCAGCAGCAGCAGCAGCAGCAGCAACGGCAACGGCAACAAGAGCAGAAGCAGCAAGAGCAACATCGCCGCAGGCTGACAGCACTAACACCAACAAAGAGGAAGGTGACTGGAACTCCCCCGGCACAGGATCATGGAGATCCATCAAAACCAGATAACCTCCAAGATCGAGCTTGTGGAATGGCTCGCAAACATGCAAGCGCCCTGGCGGCTGGTTGGTTGAAGTAGCTAGTTAGCCAGCCTTGCTTTTTGATCTCTTCAAAGGTCATCCTTTGCCTTGATCTTGCTCTTGCGTGCTCGTGAACTACCTCCGTGCTATACACCAAAAACATCTGGCTGTCAGACTCTACCTTTCTTCTGCTATACTCTACCTTTCTTCTGCTATGAGCGCGATTACGATAGGTTCAGGTCGCAGGCCTTCAGGCTTCAGCTAAGCTGCCCTCGTTCGGCGGACACAGCTATCATAGCATACATGATGTAAACTAACCTAACTTACCATTACGTAGGCTTCTCTTTTCTTTCTTTTTAGGACCGGACTCAATGACTCCTGGCTTGAGGGTCCATAACTCACAGGATGCCAAAATGTATCGGTGAGCAACTGCAATAGTCTGACTCGGTATTCATGGTGTCGTCCTTGCGCAGGGGCCATGCTAATCTTCTCTATATCGTTCCAAATAACATATGTCCTGAAGGATATGTAATGGCCTGACTCAGGACAGACCAGACCATAAAAGGGTCCAACCATTTTCGGTGGCGGATACCCTTCCGTCAGAAACTTTAAGGCTCGGTCAAAGGGCAGTTGAAGCGGTTGCTGAACCGTCAGAAACTTTTCATCCACGTTGTAAACGTGAGCATCACTTGCAATGTTCATACTCTTTCAGCAGCAGCGTTGAATTATAGCTCCACCTGTTGTCTACCTATCTTGTACAACAACTTGTTGTCAACAAGAGGGACCTAACAATTCCACCCGACTGCAAGCCCTCAAGACCTCCATTGTATTCTTTCACCAATTGGTGCTTTTTTATGTTTTTTAGACCACTCTCACTTGCACTCGAAGCGCACAACAAGGGCTTGCTCACGCAAGCACGGTACACTGAGGGATAATGGATGGAATATTTCTTATAATGGAAGGACCATAATAGCCATGCTCTCAGTTCACAAACTTGAAAAACAGCTTCAGCATAAGTGAAAAATTGAAAATCTGCTGATTTAGAAGAAGAGGTGCCTCTCTGGTGCGGTGTAGCACACGTCATCAAACAAGCCCCATGCACTTGCAAGCTAGACAATTGACAGAGCATGCAGGAGTACGCCGCATTTGTTCACACGCAAATGCTTGTTAGAAGCTGCAGGAGTGAACGTTTACACCTAAGAATTGCACTTTTTCCAAGGAGTCTAGCCAGTCTTCAGGCATCCTGAGCTCGCTTTCCGGCGACTCCAACTGTTCTGCACCCTGGAAGAGAAGGCACTCAAAATCACCAAGGAGTGTATGTACAAGTAAAGATGCAAGTAAATAGGCAGTAAGCTTGACTGATCCATGCCCAGCCTTGCGTTGACCGGCTGGCAGCCACCACAACAGTCTCCACAACACCCTTCAAGGAGTCAGTTTTCAACTCACTCTCATTAGCACTTTCCACCAACTCCCTAGGATGATCTGGATACCGTCCAAAAGCCAGATCAGTCAAGTCCATCCCCTTCTTTGGTCAGAATTACCCACAGCGCGTGTATAAGTCCGGGCTGCGTGATGAGTGCAGGGACGTGGTTTGTTTAGTGAGGCATCATCACCATGTTTGGCCCTCCTACTTTTGCTTATATATTCCCATACCCACTCAATGCATACATGTAACCTAACAAGTCCATTAACAATAGTGACGCGGTCTGCTGCTTTGGCAGCAGGCGGGCTGTTTATGGGGACACCCATCTCAAAGCCAGGCAAATGTTCTCTGCGAGAACTGAAGACGCAGACTTGCAATTTCAAATTTCTGCCACTAGTGACTCATCCTCCGCACAGACTTACCACGTAAAATATGATCGTCAAAATGAGATTCAGCCAGAAGTCCGTGTCAAGTGTTCCTTTGTGCATTACCACCGCAAGAGGTGGCACAAATATGGCCACAATGATTTTGCATAGCCTGGGATGGGAAAGAAGTTGGTGCATGAGTGTGTAAATTGTGTGCGAGTGCCGTCAGTGCATCTACTGAGCAGCGGTGCGAACATTCCAGCTTCTCTCCAGCTTCTCTTCAGCTCCATCACTGTCACAGTACTCAGGCATGTCCCCATTTCATCATTCAGTTAATTTAAGTGAAAATATCAGGAAGGTTTTCTGGCAGGATAGTTGACTGACTACCTGCAGACACACGGCCCCTAACTCGCACTGCCGCCGCAGAACTTTGCAATTCTCACTCACTGGCTATGGCTCCCCTCCTTGGCCGCTTCCCCTGCTGAATGCCCAACGTTCTTTGCACCTTCGTTCACTTTTTCCATGGCCATCTCGCCCTCACTTAGGACAGCCCAACACGGACAGAGTAATTAGTAGTTTGTCGGCCTATCAGTCAGATATTACATATATATATTTGCTATTGAAATTGAACTTTGCACAATCTTTGCTAGAAAAAACAGCCGTTTATGAGCTAACGGCACTTTGAATCAGACTCGGCCCCAACATTAATATTTAGATATCAAGTTCAAGGTTAAAAGCTAAAGTGGTGTTACGGACACCATTCCGAAGCCATTTGACTTAATTTAAGTATGAATGAAGAAGGTAGTGTGCATGGGACGGAGGGGGAGGGGAGCAGAGTGGAGTCAATGCAACTGCAGCAACAGCAGGTGCAGCAGCAGCAGCCTTAGCAGCAGAAGCAGCAGCAAGCTTGACATCTGAACATTAGCAGCAGGCTGAAGAGGAGACGGAAAAGCAAGCAGCAGAGCGGGAAACCCATGCAATTAAGCGCCAGTTGGATGCAGCGCGCATTAGCGGCAAGCAGCATGCACCCTACTGGAAGACCTTGGTGCCTGTGCTTGTGCCAGTGGTTGGCAGGTTGAAGTGCATGGTGAAGTGCATCAAAGCTGGTGATGGTGTTAGTGGCAAGCTTTTGAGCTCCAAGAATATTGCAAAGTCAGCGAAAGATCACTACACTTAGAATGGCTGCAAAGGTGTGCGGATAGAGCAGGGTCAAGCAATGCTGCAGCCAGGGCCAAGCACCACTCGAAGCGTGGGCTTCAAGCGGGCAGCTGAGAGCGCCAATAGCATAGCCAGCAGCAGCAAGCAGGTCCGCACAGGTCAACAGCTCATCACGCAGCACATTGTCAGCCAGCATGCAATGCAGCAAGCAGGGGCAGATGAAGATGCTGCCCTGTCCCTTTATGGCGTAGTGATTGAGGACGAGGAAGAGGTGGAGGAGTGAAGGGTTGAGAAAGAGAGCTTATCGCTCATGTGCTGGAAGTAAAATAAGACTTTGACCTTGTAATAACTGTTTGCACAGGGCTGCTTAGCACTCGAAGGTATGCAACCATGAGTTGATGCTGTACTTGGTTTGATTCAAACTTTGACAGGCCACTACTTTCTGTGACTTTTTTAATTGGAAAAAGTTATTGGTTGTGCGCTCTCTGCTCTACAAGAGCAACGCAATAACCCCCCTGGGGGTCTGATTGGGGGGGATGGAATTTTTGGTATATACGGTTTCTACGGTGTACAGGGTAAATACAGGGTATGTAGACTATATAAGTTATAAAAAAAATTTCCGTACATCGTTTCCAGCAACCCTACATGTATGGAAGGATGTTGCCGCCGCATCATAGTGCATGCAGTGCAATGCAAGCAATCAATACTTGCATTTCCTCTTCCTGAGCTGCACTCAGCTGCACTTGCTTCCATTGCGCACGCTGATTCAGCTGGGATTAATCACCACCATCGTGAACGCAGGATAATTAAGCAAGGGAGCATAAATCCCAACGCAATTAATTCAAGTGATTAGGCCCCGGTCACACTTGTAATTAATTAGGCTTTTGATTATCTTTTTGTAATTATAATTAGGAAAAACATCATAAGTTAGGCGGTCACACTCCATAATAATGGACTTGATTACCAAATGCTTAATTACGAAGTGCTTATTATAATTAGGAAATCGTAATAGGGGGGGGGGTACCCTATTACCTAAAATAATAAGGATCCCAATATCCTGGAATTGCCTCAGGACCGTCAGGGGAGGTAAGTCTCCATACAAATCGGTCCGAAACGGGTGACCCTTCAAAAAATTTGGACAGGTACGTGCTTTTAACCAAGTATCTCCCATTTTATCTTTCTCAGGTGAAACATAGGCAGGAGAAGGAAGGCTGATCCCCCCAGCAGCCCTCCAAAGGGCCTTGGAAAGGGGCACAGTGTCTTGCAAGTGTTCTCTGCATTAATGTACCAATATTGGTCGGTGCAGGTATCAATGGGGAGCAAGGTACAGAGCTGGAACACGCTCTGAGCAGCTGCAGCCAATGAAAGCACTGCTGCAGCCCAGTCCAGGCCCGAGCGCTCTGCCCACTGCTCGATCAACCTCATGAGCCAAGATAATGCAGGCCTGTAACGTTAGAGTGCTGCTGCATACCACGTAAGGTCCTCGGGCCCAGCCTCCAACGTACAGTACAGGTTTACTTATATACAACAATTGGAAAAGCCATCAGACTCCAAGGAAGACTCAAACGGCAACTGCCCACCAGCACCAGCACCAAATAGATACAGCGTTTTCAGCATTGTTGCGTTCTCCCCTCTACAAAGTAATAGATACAGCGTTTTCAGCATTGTTGCGTTCTCCCCTCTACAAAGAAATAAATTGTAGGAATACCGTATCGCTCCTAGGGTAACCGCGAATAATTAAATAATTATTGGGGGCCCTCGCTATCTGAAATCCGTTTGGAAACTATTTTTATCAAGACCTCGCGTAGCATCCAGGTTTTGATCCAGGCTCT
>LFCJ01002953.1_pt1 | contig 12370 bp, 13 predicted proteins | sample 643141 | NCBI WGS metagenome assembly LFCJ01 (sample SAMN03766243, study PRJNA286221) | soda lake metagenome | biome: soda lake; feature: Kulunda steppe; material: water; isolation source: sample B1-Br-g2 brine of Lake Bitter-1 | place: Russia: Kulunda steppe | collected 2010-07 | reverse complement strand
TTTTAGATGTTTGCAGGCGTGCACAGCTTGACCAGTACGCACAGCTTCTACAAAGACGCGTCTCTTATGCTTGCATTCAGCATCAAACCACACTGGTCTCCTCATCCCCCCACCAACAGACTTACGCTTGAAGCGGCATTATCTGGTCAGGGGCCAGAGGTAAGTCCACCTTAAACCCATAGCATACAAATTAAATTGGCCAGCACGAAGGAGATTGCAGCCATTCTGAGCTGCTCTGCCTTGCCTCCGCTTGCATCGTCCATCAAGCGTGCGCTTTCTGCAACCACACCCTCCAGGCCAGAGATCGACTCCCGAAACTCTGCATCATCCCTCATTCTCCTGTTCACGTTGTTGATTGCAGCCTTAATGTCTCCAGCAGGGGCTGCATAGTATGCAAGAAATCATGCACTCAATATTTAATCATGCCGCATCGTGCAGGAAGCGCGTGTGTGCACGAGTGTTTACACATGTTTTTAAGTGCGCTCTTGCGCATGTTAGAGCTTGCATTCATACTCACTTGCAGGCGTGCATACAGTTGTGTGTACCCCTAGTTGCATGCGCACATGTGCAAGCTGCGGCTACATGCACAGCAGGTTTTCTCAGGTGCATGCATGGCGACCCACCAGAAAATCTGAATCTCGCGGTGATCTGGTTTGACAAAAGCGAGCGCCCAGCACTTGCATTTTCACCAAGACCAATGACTTCAATGAGCTCGACCTATCCAAAAAATGCGATAAAGTATGGTGAAGTTCCACCTTGTGAATTCTTTTTCTTTATTTGTTGTGAGTGCTGGATTTCTTAAAGTGCACTGCATGAATACACTCCTCCTCGTGCATGCATGCAGCTAACAGGCGGCTGACCATTTGATGGCTTGGGCAACATCCACTGTCCAAATTGCATTGAAAGGGGTTAGAATGGAGTCAATGCTGTGACTGCGTCATGCCAAAGGGCTCTTGAGTCTAATGCCTTACCTTTGACCCAGACAGGTCAAGTGCTTCTGCCAGTCGTCTCTCACTGCTTTCCTTAAAATTCCTGTACGCCGGGGAGTCTTCGTCCCCTACATGTCCACAGCATTTACAGAAGGTATTGAGCCAATTCCCGTGGCGGCTATAATCTCTCTTTTGAAACTAGCATGTTGAATGGATGCATGTAAACATGTGTCAATTGCTGAATGCATTTGCAATGTTTCATCATGATGGATTGAACTCTAGTGAGTTGGATGAGCAAACTCCTTTAAGCACATGCATTTCTTGAAAAAGCTTGGGAACAGGGCCGGCAAAAACTTGGAAACAGGGGGACCTTCGAATTCAATCAAACAATAGGCTGCACTTGCGCTTGCCGTGCACATGATGGTCATGAGCTAATGGCCTTATAGAGGATTGAATGCGTTGGTCAGTACACGTTCCATCTTCGATGTAAGCAACCTCTTTGTGAAGTACTCACTGAGCCTGCGAGCAGCTTCCTCTGTCACGCTGAACCTAACATCTACCATCCTTGAGTTGGCCTGTGCATTGGACTGCGTGTGGGGGGTGGGCAGGGAGCTTACAACATGCTGGGCTTCTCACAGTGCACGGTCAACTATGCGCAACATATCACTGTATACAATGGACGAAACATGCAAAAAATGCCAAGCAGCCAACAATGGCGGGGTCAACAAGGAACAGTCATTTTCGGCCTGAGCAGCTGCCTCATGCATCAATCTGGAAATTCAATAGAAGGACCATGTACAGAAGCTCTCAGGTAATAAAGGCACAGTGACATGGATTTTACATTAAATCCGGAGAGCCTTGTCAGTGGACATTTCTCCAGTCCGTCAGTTACCTGGGCTTCAGCTGTCAAGGCTCGCACATTCAGCTTGAAGTCACTATACTCATGGTTGCAGGCGGTCGTGTCTTCAGACGTGCATATGCTGTCCCTGTCAGTTGGAACGCATGCACGGGTGGATGGGAATACATCTGACTCCTTGCATGATAATACTCAGCACACGTTCAGGCATTTTCATCGTGAATGCAGGCATCAGCTCACATATGTTGTGTGTGTCTTTGTGCATGGGCTCACCTGAATTCATCCCACTCAAAATGAGCTGTCTTGTGCATGATACCATTTCCATGCAAGACGTGGGAGTTGAACCATGCTTCCATCCTCTCCATGTCTGACTCAGTGGGCTCGTGGTGAAATCCCATCAGAATATGGCCTGAAACAATATCCAGGTATTTATGTAGGCCAACTTCACGTCTTTGCATCAGCTGAGAGGCGAGGTTGCAAGATTTCAGGTTTGAAATATCCAGCAAAGATGGCATTGTGCACATGGACTTGTGATAGCATTTGGTAGTGATACACATGCTTAAATGCCAAGTACAGAATTGTGCAGCAGTGTAACTCAACTCTGGACAACAAGAGGGCATTCAATCGCTAAGCCAAGAGGAGGTGCGCTGGATTTCTAGTTCGTGCTCTAATAGCCGCACACCTGGCGGCTCGCAGCTAGCTGCTTACTCACCCTCGACCATCCCGCTCATCCTGGCATGCCCATGGTCGGTGTCGCTGCTGGTGCCATCATGGCTGTGCTCGTGTCCATGCCCATGACCATGGTCACTGCTGCTGCTCTCATGGTATTCCATGAGACGGCGGCCATGGCTATGCCCGTGATCACTGTCGCTGTCGCTGTGGCCATGGCTGTGCCCATGATCATGGTCATGGCCTTTGGAGGAAATGCATTTTCCACGCTCTGTGCCCGTACCAAACCTGGAACATGTGTCCTGCACAAGACACAGTCCATTTGGGGCAACTGACATGGCAGGGTAGATACCTGATGGCAAGAATCTCTGGCAAGCACCCTAGCCTCAACCAAAGCGTTCTCACCAGATGGTCTACATGGACAGTCACGCAATGTGTGTACGGCCTCTTGTGTGATGTGAAGATTAGAACCTCGCCATCGCCTATGTCCCTGCCATGGCTGTGGCTTGACGTCAATGGGTGGTTGGCTCGGGACACTGCATTGTTCATGCAAAAGAGGACCGGCATACTGTGAGGATGACAAATGAGCCTTGATGCAGCCCCATCTGCCTGGCCTTCAAATGGTGCTACATTACAGATGACATGTTTAACTTCTGTGCGAGAATAAGGATCTGCAGCAGCCAAAGATGCATTTTAACTATTTCTTTGTCACTGTACAGCTGCGAGCATTCAAGGGGCAAAGGAGTAGCTCTTTACAACTCTAACATTTGTAATGTTAAATTCGTCCCAACTTTCTCACCAAAGCAGCTTGGGCCCTGGAGCATGAGCTGCACCTCTCCAGAATCCGAGCCAGCATTGTTGCAGAAGTCATCGTCACAACTGCATTGCAATCCAGTGTTGGATGATTCTCTTCTACGTAGGACATCACATGTCACATGGAGGCAATTTTATTGTAGCAGTTGCTGCACGTGCTTGTTTTGTTGCTAACTCAGTAAATTGGCATGGCTTGGTGCTGGTGCTGGTAAAATTAACGATCTAGAACAAGGCTGCTTACCTCCGGGCTATGTCGTCTGGGCGCAGTGTTCTGACAGTCATGTCATCAATGCTGTGGCCCTCACCGAAGCTCAGCAGGCGTCTGTTTACCCACTCCTCAGCCATGTGTAGTGCAGCAGCTTCGTTTTCAGGGACTTCCTCAAATCCCATGTGCAAAGTTCCTGTGAAGTCAGGTGTGTACCCAGCAACTGAAACCGTGGCCTTAACTGTACATCAGGCATTCCCATGGCAAACGTGTGCCGGACACAGCAGATGGTCGTATCTCATTGAAATGGGATCTATGAATCATAAAGAAAGAGGCTATTTGCGCAGACAATTGGTTTTTCCAAGTGCGCAACAAACTTTTGTACCTGAGAAGCTACCGATGCGCTGATCTATGGCCTCCCCTGTTTGGGTGCAAACATACTGATGATCAGCATGCCACTCGTTGCAATCATTCTGCGGTCAATGGGTTGTAGGAGCAGCAAGGCATGTCACATTCACATCTAAGTGCTGGTTCATTGGATAAGCTGCACACTTTTTGTCGGGGAGCAGTCTGTAGCAAGTTTTCTCGCATGAATACAAACAAAATTGCTTCTTAACCAGTGATCCCGCACCTTAGACCATTTTTTTGCGCATTCCTAATGGCCTATTACGGGCCAAGGTAAGCATTCGTCATCCCTACCTTAAGGCTTAGCATAAACTAAGGAAGCAGCACACTCAAACAATGCAAGCTTCAAATCCAACGTCAGGAAGGGGCAGCGGAGTTGATACAACTTAATCATCAAACACAGGCGCACCAGTCCATGAATGTTGAAAGTGTAGCAAGACTTGTACAGTGGCTGACCGCTCCTCCCAGCATAGAAGCCGTAGGCAAGCTCCTCACCAATGCCCCGCCCATGATCATGGTCATGTGAGAGCCTTTCCCTCATTGTGACTGCAAAAAGCAGATTATCCACAGAGATGCAATTATAGGCCTGTGATTGGAGGCAAGCCTCTTTACCTATTTTATGTGAAGAGGCATGTACACACATACACTAAGAGGCTAGCCTCCAGACAAACCATGATGCAAAGTCTTTTTTTCTCTTCATATGAGCATTTTGTAGGAAAACGACAGCAAAACAAACGTTCACCACACCTAGCCAAGGTGCTGGCCACAAACTTGAAACTTACCAAAGCAGTGCTTCCGCAGCGTTGCAGCCATGTTGAAGACACCCTCTACTCTCATGTGGCCATCATTGACCATCTTGGCCACTTGCTCGGAAGCAGCCTTAACATCCCCAGCCGATGCTGCATTTCAACAGATGGTATTCTTGTTAGACATCTCGTGCTCAGATGTGTGTTTCAACTGCTGAGGTAGACCATTTTTTGACCTCAAATCAGTACCAATTGAAAATTGAATACATGGAGATTCAAATTGATGGCACAGACAAGTTTGGCTTGCAATCCTAGACGGCCAGGCATAACATGTTAACAAAACAAAAAGTCCCTCCACATCATGCTGACTCAGCATTTCGGAAATTTGGCAGACACACACACACTCAGTGACTCTTGCATGTGAGTATCACACATATTGAAAGTAGTGATTCATCATCATTTGCACACCAGTTCTTGGTTTGTTAAAAGCCAACCATGCGCGATAACATTTTTAGAATAAAACATTTTGTGCACAGACTGAAATGGTTGATTGTTTGATTTCACACACACACACTACAACAAAAACAACAGCATGGATAGGTACTCAAGCTCAAGGGGTGTCTTGACAGCCTCCTACCGTGCGTTTTCATGCATCAGCCATGGACTAAGGCCTGAGCCCTCCTCACCAGTGAAGGTATACTTTGCTGTGGTCTCAGCAGAAGCACTTGCAAGCCGGCGACCGTGGCTGTGACCATGATCGCTGTCGCTGCTATCATGGGTATGACCATGGTCATCATCGCTCTCGCTGCTGCTATGGCCATGACTGTGGTCATGGTCATGGGGGAAGCCCATGTCATCCAGAGTCACCTGCAACAGAGGGTTTAGCGGTGTGCGTTGCAAGGTACCCTGTAGAGTGATATGTTTGTCCTAGCGCGTCACCGCACTTGAAGTACACCACCATTGCTCTTACCACAGGCTAATTCAATAAAGGAATGCAGAGGTAGGGGTAACCCTGGCTTGCATTTCAGTTACTCAGCAAGGAGGGCGTTAAAAGCCAAGGAGGTATCATGAGTGGTAAACCAGATGTGCATCGTGATTACACAGCGAGCAGGGTGTTTACATTCTGAGAGGTATTCCAGGGATTGGCAAGCAGGATAGCATACCTCGGCCATGCCAGGCATATCCATTGCATCCCTGAACATCTTCTCTGTGTTTTCCTTGAACCTTTTGGCTTCTTCATCATTCGTCCCTGTAGCACCAATTCAATGTACTTACATTGATATGTTTTTGGTTTGTATATAATACAAGTTGCTCAGTACCAAAAATGCAATGCTTTGACCTGAATTGTCTGCCCAAATCTAGGGAATGCCAAGGTTGTGCAGTGTGTCTGTCATTCACAAAGCTCCACTTACGGAGCGTCTCCATGAAATCCTCGGATTCAAAGGTGAAGTGCACATCTACAATTCTGGCGTTCTTGGCTTTCCTTTCCTGCATATGTTAAGAATAAGAAAGTAGCAATTTAGCACACTTGTGGCTCTTTTCATGCACAGCAGAACTTTATTTTTGCAGAAATCAAAATAAAGAACATTTGCGCGCGTGGACATACACAGACCCAATGCACACCACTTATGAAACGTCAGTAATATGCAACAAGATTTAGAGTGCTTTGTTGAGTAAAACACATCCAATCAAGCCAAACAAGTCCACACCAAGCAGCACCAGCTGTCTACAAGAAAGAAGAAGCCCACTACAAATGGTCTTGATTAAGCATCTCATCCAAGCTGCCCTTGCGGTCAAAATTTAGATAGCTCAGGCACCTTGCACCAAGGCCCATGTATATATTACAACAACAATTGGGGGCAAACAAATACAGAAGATCCCTCAGACAGCTGTTGTGTGAAAAGATTGACAGGGCAGTCATGCTCATTACAGCACTCTGGCGCAATAATTTGGAGTCTAAGAGTAATCCTGAGTCTTGCTGCAATGCCTAGAAATACTGACGTCCCCACAGTCTTTATCTATCAGGCACACGCTGCACATTGTTACTCATCCCACACTAAGCGCCAGGCAGCGGCCAAGCTCTTTTCTCACCTGTGCTTCTGTCTCAAGGGTTCCAAGATTTAACTTAAAATCATCGTTGGCATGCTCCTGGTTGCATGCTATCGTGTTTTCAGACTGGCAGATGCTGTTCCTAGAAAGGCAAGTGGAGGACAAACATTCATTGTTCAGAAGGTATGTCACGCCTGATTTCTGCAGACCGCAAAAGACACTGCAGACATCAAGTTGGTGCCAAACCTGGTCCTTAGACCTTCCCTGCCCGACTATGCAAGAAAATATCAAAAGCATGGTAAGCTGAGAACAGTGCCAAGCTTGCCTGATTGAAAACAATGCCTGAGAACCTTAGCCTGTCCGCCTGGAGGTTCACTAGTAGATGCTGTGCCTGTTGTCAAACTGTTCCGTGCTCTCCCTACCATACTAGAAAGATTGAAACTCAATATTCTACATTTTAAGATATTTGCCTAACCTGAATGTGTCCCATTCAAAATGAGCTGCCCTGTGCATTATTCCGTTTGCATGCAAAACATTGTGGTTGAACCATTCTTCAAGTCTCTCCATGTCAGTCTCCTTGGGACTATGATGGAATCCCATGTGAATGTAGCCTGAACAAGACCAAAAATCCAGCATTGTAGATTAGACACCTAAATGAAATTGGGTGTTTCCTGCAGACATGTATTTGCAGTGATTGTTGGGGCACATGAATTTGTATCAATCATGCCTAACGCACTTCCAATCAAACCATGCATTCTGCCCAGATGGTTTTTCTTATGAGACCCAGCCCTGTAGCTTTGATTTGCTCGTGTTTAAAAAAAAATCCTCATTTGCATTGCTGTTGCTGCAAGATGCAGATTAACACACACATCTAATTAAGGGATACATGAATCATGTAACATGAGCTACCTCAGGCAATGTGCCTGAAGCAAGAGAGGGCAAGAGAATGATTTTAGACAGGGTTTGATTCGTTAAAGGCTTTTTCAATCTACTCACCGTCTACCATGCTGCTCATACCATCTTCATGACCACCATCATGCTCATGGCCTCCATGGCCATGATCGTCACTTTCCTCGTGGCTTTGTCCTGTCTTCAGACACTTCCCACGATCGTCGCCAGTCCCCCACTTCGTGCAGACGTCCTGTGAACAAAGCATTTTACTGGGTACTGGCAACAGCAAAATTCTCACAATCCATATTACGAACTCACGGTCATGATGACTGAGCAAGAATACCTAAGTGGGTGCAGTGAAGTTTGAAGACTGTGATCCCTGGCTACATTGACTAAAAGCATAGTGAAGAATGCAAAGATGAAAAAGATGCCACTTTGCTTTTTGCTACAAAGACTGACTCAAAATGCAAGTGATTCATCATAATCAAAGGGAGATGTCTCTGTTGCCAGCATCTGGCTGTTGAGCTCCACAGACAAAGTTAGCAACATTTGTGGGAATGGTTGATTACTTACCAGGTGGCCCACGTGGACAGTAACACAGTGGGTGTAGGGCCTCTTGGACGTTGTGAATAAATGTGCTTCACCATCACCTATTTCTCTTCCATGGCTATGGCTGGGAGTCAGAGGATGCCCAGCTCGAGTTACTGCAAACATTTGCTTGCAACATTACATGTGTTATGTGATGCAAACTTACTAAAAAAAACTTCTTGGTCCAAGCTCCAAACTGCTCTCCGCGGACATCTTAGTTACACAAGTCTGGCCTGGCAAGCAGGCAGGCAGACCTGAACAAAAGACATGTACTTACCGAAGCAGCTCGGGCCCTGCAAGGTAAGCTGCACTTCTTGGTCCATGTTTTCGGAGTCAGCATCATTACAAAATTCCGTATTACAGCTGCAGAAAAGACAAGCATGTTACTTTTGCGCATCAAGCCTAGTAGGAAAGCATAAGGGTGCAATGTTGGGAGAACGTTGAAAATTGAAGGGATGCACCTTATGACAAATACCCTACACATCCTTGCAAAAGGTTGGCTTACATGCCTGAATTCACTTGAGTATGCTTGTTTGCGATTGTATTGAAGCCACCTTTGAGGGCAAGGAGAGGATGGAGGTAGGGAGTGGTGTGGAATTGTAAGGCAACAACGATCAAAATGCAAGAGGGGTTGCAGCATACTCAAGCACAATCGCCATCGCCCCCCGAACACGCCTATGGCTGACATCCTCTACCCTCAAACCTTTGTGAAATGTGTTCATCTGATTTGCTGGAGACAGTCAGATTTCTGTTCTTAAGCATCCGCAAGTGCTACAGAAAGCACACAATAAAAGCAAAACATATTAGCTGGCAGCGCAGCATGCAGGGCAAACACTTTCACGCACTTGTCTTGAATGTCCTCAAGACTGATTTGGGCAACAGTCATGTCATCAATGCTATGCCCCCTTCCAAACTTGAGCGCCCGCCTGTTGATCCATTCTTCAGCCATATGGAGGGCTGCTGCATCGCTCTCTGGGTCCTCCTCAAAGCCCATGTGCAAGGTTCCTGGGGGAGACATATCAGAGTCAAGAGTCAAAAGAGAGGTGGCATACTGAGTCTCGAGGCAAAAGGGAATCATTGCACAATTTACGAAGCAAGATGCTCAAGGCGTGCTTGTTGTCCGTAATTTGACTACCATGACCAGACTAAACATTTTGTGCTGGTATTGCAATTTGGTCTGCTTTGCATGAAGGCTTGGTATGAGCATTAGAGCCCATTTTTCACTGCGGCTTTTGCCCTCTGTTCAGAGTGAGAGCTCACTACGTGCATGCCCTGCGCTGCTCATTTGCAGGAGCACTATTGCATCAACTAAGGTTTAATGCACGCATAGGGAGCCCGGCAGCATGGTATGCAGACTGGCTTGGAGGCCAGCCATAGGTGGCGTGGGTACAAGCAGTGCTGCAGGGGGTAGACATCCTTACCTTAGGACATGCGTCTGCCCTGCTATTTTTCTTGCCAATCATACACAGGGGTCCCTGGGGGCAACTTTTGTCTTATGTCAAAATAGCATGCACAATAATTTGTGAAGCTACTTTGAAGCTGCCTTGCTTTATCAGGTTTTCAAATGCAGCATTATTCATACATTGCCTCTGAAGCAATCCAGGGGCAACAACAAGCCTGCAGAGGAATTTAGATGCTACTACAAGCCTTTAACTGACACTTCAAGTGCTAGAAGCTACTTTAAGTGTCACTTTTAAGTTACTGTATTACTATTACTGCTTGGAGCACTCCTCAAGCTGTCCTGGTAGGACTAGTAATGTACTGACAGTGTTATGCCAAGATGGCACCGGCAATACCAGACCTTTATCAAAGTATGTATTTTTTTCTTTTCTTTTTCTTTTAAGGTAGCAACACCACAAGGCTCTGCTTTGGCAGGGAAAATCCGGCCATCATCTCAAAATTTTGATTCTCAGTCTGGAAGGCTGTCAAACATAATCCTGCCAATTCCCAGTTGCTGGTTGTTTCAACCACTGATGGTTTCCATGGTTGTCTAAATCACGTTCTGGTTGGTTTCTGGTTGACGCTTGAATCCACGTGCGCTTCAAGTGAACCTAGTCATATCGACCATGGTTGTTTCAACAGCCCAAATATTTCCAACCCACGTCAGTCCTTTGAGCACTTGTCTTCCATTCCAAAGGATACTGGGGTCAAACCAGAGTATTCTGATCTGACCTGTCTAATTGTTTTGTCATCCGTGTGGCTTGAAAGTTTCTTGGTCTGGCACTGACGCTTAAGCATTACAGGCATGGCCTGACCCTGGCGGACCCTTAGCAGCGAGCAGGCAAAAAGCATCCTACTTGGGGCCGCAGACGTACCCCTCCTGGGAATTCGAGAACTGAAAGTGGAGAAAAGCCAACAGGTCGAGAATTCTACTGTGTTTGAGGATTGGCAGAACATAAAAGTGGCTTAGGCCTTTGATGATCATACTGTACTAGTATTCAAGATGCAAGGCCTGATATAAGCATACGTACCTGAGAAGTTTCCAATCTCGTTGCTCACAGTATCTCCGTACGTGGTGCAGATATGTCTGTTGTCTGCGTGCCACTCAATGCACGTTGCCTGCAATGACAATGCAGGCATTTCTTTGGTTGGGTGGCTTTTGCCTACAAACAGCTCACATGAGTAGCTACGGTCATGTTCTCAATACAGTCCCTCTTCCTATTTCTGATCCATAATTCCTTACAGGTCATGCACACATTGATATGTTATAACAACTCAAGGAAAGTCAAGGAATATCGGGGCCTGCCTATCTCTTCAGCTCCGAGCCATGTCAGTCCTGGTTCTCATAGCAAGCCTAATGGGCAGATACCATATAGTTGAGCAAATGCATGAATGAACAAACGTTTCAAAACAGTTCAAAGCTTGTTGCACACTCCTATTTCCTGTCAAAGCCACACAGGAGGGCAAAAGGCTTCGGCTTGCACTTACAACAGACGAGGCAAAAGGTGATGGTAGCTTAAAGTGGCCTTGCAAGCTTTGGAGGAGTCATGCTCCAGCAATTACAGCTGTGTACTTTGCAATCACCAATCACACAAGCAAGCTGGCTTTGATTGACCTTACCAGACCGTGGATCTTGAAGGTCATGCACCTTTCAAACTTGGGCTCCACAGGGTCGTACTCCTGTCTGCACAACATTTGCAACCATTTAATCATTTTTCAAATTGGGTTTATTCTTTGGACAGATTATTCCCTGAGGGATGGCTCTTTGCAAGATGCGCAGGAAAGATTGCAGTAGATCGGGGTACTCGAGCCTGCCAACTACAATGCAGCAATTGCACATTAAGCGAGTACATGCAATAAATTGTAGGTACTTGCTGATGATGAACAGAATTGCAGTGGCTCAAATTGCAATTACTCAAACTGCAGTGGCTCAATCCGCATTGATCAGACGAACGTCCATCATGATCAGCTTGGAACATATTAAGTTCAAATCCGTCACTCACTCATCGCGGTTCCATGTCTGGTTGCTCCGTCCAGCATAAAATCCATAAGTAAGGATGTCGTCTATACCTCTCCCGTGGTCATGATCGTGTGTAAGTGTCTCTCTCTGAGACTGCAAGAAAACAATTGTTTTCCTCATTTGCAAATCAGATCAGATGATCATATGTGACTTGCAGAGATCAAGACCCACACACAATTTAACAGCACTAGCGCAGCAACTGTTCTAGTGATAAATCTGCAAGCTGGGTGTCAATTGATTGCAATCCTAAATGTTCTCCACAGAAGTGGGCGCAGCCCGGGCTTGCGCAAGGACATGAGACGCGTCCACCCACCAAAACAGTGTATTTTATCGCACATTGTAGTAGGCACCACGAAAACCATCACCAACAGTGGGAGAAGACGGCATGCTGCGCAGCTTCGATCACCCATATGACGGTGGTTTCCTGAGCGTGGCTTCCTCGGCATCATCTCGCGCATCTCCCCTTCGAAAATCAAAATAAATGGTATGCTACACTCGCAAAAGTACGGCAAATTCTTGGACGTTTGGGGTACAAGCTACGATCCGGTACAAGCTGGATCCGGTACAAATGCGATCCATGAGGAGAAGGCACAGAATCAGGGCACCAAATTTCAGATGACACTTCTTTCATTATTTACCTTAAATAAACCAGTGTCGTCTGCTCGCTCGCGAGACCGAGGCATGCGTGGTAATCTCACAAAGGACATGTTTACATGTATGACGTGTTCCTTTGTGAATTAATAGATCCAGACGCTCGTA
>LFCJ01002952.1_pt1 | contig 12371 bp, 15 predicted proteins | sample 643141 | NCBI WGS metagenome assembly LFCJ01 (sample SAMN03766243, study PRJNA286221) | soda lake metagenome | biome: soda lake; feature: Kulunda steppe; material: water; isolation source: sample B1-Br-g2 brine of Lake Bitter-1 | place: Russia: Kulunda steppe | collected 2010-07 | reverse complement strand
GCCGACAGCGTACCCGGCGGGGCGTTGCATCCCCGCAGATCGGACGACGGGGCTGAAACCCTTTGTTATGGAGCGGATTGAACGATCGTAGTCACCGCGAACTGTAGTCAGGACCGTGCTACGGATCGATAGCAGGGGGCTACGATCACGAACGCGGCTCAATACTGGCCGTGCCGCTAGCCACTCATGTTCGATGGAGTCCGGTCGAACGAGCCGGGCGAACAGCCGGCTATACAGGACTGTCACACGAACAGACTCGAGAATGGGACGGCTACCGTTCGTACGCTCGGGCTTCGGTGCGAGCGACGGCCATAGATGCATAGGGATCAATCCCGTGACACGGTTCATGAGCGACGTTTCCGCCGACGGTCGACCACCACTCCGGGTCGGTGTCGTCGGCCTCGGATACATCGGAACGACGGTCGGCGGCCAGCTACACCGCCACGTGGACGCCAGCATCGACGCGCTGTGTGACGTCGACGAACGACGCCTCGAGACGGTCGGAGCCGATTTTGCGGTCGACCCCGACGGACGGTACACCGACTATACCGCGATGCTCGACGATCCAGCGCTCGAGCTCGATGCCGTCCTGATCGGGACGCCACACACCCTCCACCACGAGCAGGTCGTCGCCGCGCTCGAGCGCGACCTCCACGTCTACTGTGACAAACCCCTGGCGACGGATCTCGCGGACGCCCACGACCTGGTCGATCGCGCGAATCGGAGTCGGAAGACGTTGATGGTCGGCTACCAGCGTCACCTCCAGACCGCCTTCCAGTGGGCCCGCGACCGATTCGCCGACCACGCACCGACCTGGGTGACCGCGTCGATGACCCAGGGCTGGATCGACGACGCGAGGGGAACCTGGCGACTCGAGCCCGAGCTCTCCGGTGGAGGCTTCCTCTACGACACCGGGAGTCACGTCCTCGACGGGCTGCTCTGGACGACGGGTCTCGAGCCCGAATCGGTCGCCGCGAGCATGGACTTTCACGACGAGGATCGGCGGATCGACCGCCGTGCACACCTCGACGTGCGGTTCGAAAACGGCACGACGGGAACGGTCTCCTTACACGGCGACGCTCCGTCGGTCCGCGAGCACGTCCACCTCTGGGACGAGGAGGGTGCGGTGTACCTCGAGGGGGTCCAGTGGGGACCGCGATCGGTTTTCGAGATCGACGCCGACGCGGGCGAGTTCACGCCGTACGTCGATTTCCGCCGCGAACAGCCCCGGGCAGACGCGTTCATCGAGAGCGTCCGCGAGGGGACCGACCCGCCGGCGACGGCTCGAGACGCCCTCCGGGTGACGGCCCTGACGGAGGCGGCCTACGAGGCGGCGCGAACCGGCGACCGAATTCCTGTCGAGTCGTAATCCGACCGTTGTGATTCGTCGAGTTACGGGAAGGGATCGTTACACCGTCCCGAGTACGGGTTCAACGGGAGCGTACAGCCGTTCGACAGCCCGCTCCTGTCGGGCGGTTACGTGGTCATTACCCCGTTTCGACCGGGAGTACGTGGGGGATAGCACACCACGAACCGGGCCGGAGCGGTCAGACCGGTCAAAGGCCGGTAATACCGCCGTATGGCGGCGTCACTTTCGGTTACAAGCCGGATAACTACAATGGGTAGCCACTATCGGACGGGTATGATCACCTGCGCTAACTGCGACACTCCGCAGTTCCTGCAGATCACGCAGAGCCGCGTCTACTTCGAAGACGGCGAGATGATCAACGAGATCTCGGAGACGTACGAGTGTACCCTCTGTGGCTCGACCGGCCAGTACGCTTACGACGACGACCGAGACGAAGAGACCGTCACGGGTGACGTGACCCTCACCAAGGAGCGACCGAAGTTCGCCTGACAGGCCGCCTCCGGCCGGAGGCGACGGACGGCGCCTCGCCTGTGACACAGGGCGCGGCGGTTCGCTCCCGTGGTCAGCCCTTCGTCCAACTCGTTTCTGGTTTCTCGTTGAACGTGGCTCCCTGTCACTGTTCGTCGCTTCCAGTCATCGTCCCTCGACTTCGGTCACGGACTCGTCGTGCCAGCCTCTCGAGCGCTCGGGACTATCCGTCGGGACGGTCGGAGGATCGACTGCCCACCGTGACCGACTCGGTTCCATCGACGTCCCGATCCCGACGGCCGTACTGTCGGCGGGTGATCGCCGAGCGGCGTCGCTCGACGTCCCACTCCTCGAAGAGCCCGTACTCGGTCATCGTCTCCATCCCGGCGATCGCCGCCGTGAGTTTGATCCCGACCAGCGGGACGTCCGCGACCGAGACGATCACGTCGGCACGCAACACGGCACCGTCCCGGAGGAGGACATCCAGGACGTCGACGAGCGCTTCGTCGTCCTTTCGCGGTCTCATGGCTCCCGGGAGGTCTCGCCGTTCCCGAACGCCGGTGCGAACGTGTACGGTGGCCACGGCCCCGTGAACCTGACCTCGAGTCCGTCGGTCGCCGCGACGTCGTCGAGCACCGAGCCAACCGCACCCTCGTCGGCTACGTGAGCCAGAATCGTGAACCGACAGAGCGTCTCGCCGTCACCATCCTCCTCGCCATCACCGGTGACGTCGTCGGCGAGTGCGGCCGACGGCGACCGCTCGAGCGCGTGGACCTCGCGGGCGGCCCCCTCGAGGCGGGACTCGAGGTCGGCGGCCACCGACTCCCGGCGAGCCGCCCGAACCGACGCGAGACGCTGGTCGCGTTTCTTCTCGAGGAGGTAGGCCGTTCCCGACTCGGCGTCGGCGATCCGTTCCTCGAGGTCCCCCAGCCGCTCGTCCCGGTCGATCAACGCGTCGTCGTCGACGGGCTCGACCTCGACGACCTCGATCCGGTACTCCCAGTGGTCGGCCAGCCCCTCGAGTGCGCGTTCGATCGTCGGGGACTCCTCGCGGAGCCACTCGCGGACGCGCTCGTCGTCGCCGCGAAGGATCGTGTCGAACTGGAACGGGATCGGCGTCCCGAACGCCTCCGCGGCCTCGTCGACCACCGTCTGGTGGCGGACGAGCCACCGGCGAACCTGGGTGAGGTCGGCCGAGTCGTAGAGGCCGTCACAGGCGTGGACGACCGCGCCGATCCCGTCCTTAGCGACGACGGAGACCGGTTCGCCGTCGACGCCCGTCGTCTCGAGGGTCGCGCCCTCCTCGACCTGCACGAGACAGTAGAGGTACCGACCCTCGTCGAACTCGGGGACCTCGTCGGGTATCTCCTCCGCCTCGGGGTTGCCACGCTCGTGAGCTGTCGACCGGTCCTCCGCGACCGATTCGAGGGAGGCCGGCTCCGAGCGGTCGTCGGGCTCGTCGGAGCTCACTCGCCACCACCTCCGAACACGGAGTACCCCGGCTCGTGAGTGACCTGTGGCTCGCCGTGGAGCTGTTCGATCGCGTCGTCGACCAGTCCGTCGAGGTCTCCCCGGAGGTCGTCGACGCCGTCTTCGATCCCCTCGTCGCGTTTGAGCTGGTCGATCTCCGCCTCGATCGTCGCGAGTTGCTCGCCGAGGCGTTCGATCTCCTCGTCGGTGAGGTTCCCGGAGTCCATCCGACGGACCGCCTCGCGCTCGAGGGCCTCGATCAGCAACTCGACGACGGTCACGACCAGCGTGACGAGTCCCTGCCTGGCGTCCTCCCCGTCGCCGACGTCGATCGTCGTCATCGCTCACCACCCCCCGAGGCGCTCTCGTCCTCGACGGTCTCGTCGCCCTCGTCGTGCTGGTGGCAGAAGTCGTCCTCGCCCGCGGGTCGGGAGCATCGCTCGCCGCGCTCGGTCAGGGCGATACACCGGTCGGGCTCGTCCCCGTCGTCGTCCTCGCTCGTTCGGTCCTCCTCGCCGCCACCGTCCCCGCTCGTTCCGTCCTCGTCCCCGACGCCCGGGAACGACTCGCCGATCCCGCCCGCCTCGGAGTCGTCGAGCAGGTTCAGCTCGCCGTCCGTCGGAACGTCCGGCTCCGGACGGGCGCCGAGCCGTTCGGTTCCGCGCTCGGTTCCACCGCCGAGGATGCCGCCGTCGCCGTCCGATTCGGACCCGGCTGTGGCCGCCTCGGCTTCGCCGTCTCCCCCCTCGCCTTCAGCTTCCTCGTCGCGCTCGCCATCCTCCTCGGCGGTGACGTTGACCCCCCGCGTCGGCGCGATCGGTGGTGCCGGCCGGTCCATCTCGGCGAGTTCGGGATCGCCGACCGCCTCGGCGACCCGGCGCATGTCCGTCCCCTCGGGGAACTCGAGGCCGTACTTCGCTGCGGTCTCGAACGAGGCGATCGCCGCCCGGACCTGCACGCCGAGCAGTTGCGTGTCGCCGATCGAGACCGCGATGTCGGCGTTGATCACGATGCCCTTGTCGAGCAGCATCTCGACGACCTCCGCGAGGTCGGTCTTCTGGCGACTCGGCTGGAAGTCATCGACCACGGGTCTCACCCCCTGAAGCCGCCGTTGTCGTCGGAGCCGTGCTCGAGTCGTCTCGCCGCGTCAGTCTGTGGTCACTCATTCTCGGAGCCCTCGTTTGTCGCCCGCTCGTTCTCGGACCGCCGTCTCTCCCGCTCGTTCTCGGACCGCCGTCTCTCCCGCTCGAGTTCGAACCGCTGGCCGTAGATGCGTTTGCGGCTCGGAGCCGTCGAGAGGCGCACGTCCTGTGGCACCGTCGTGTGCTTGACGCCGCTGCCGACGGCTGCCCGTTGGGTCGGCATCGTCGACGCAGCCGTCGGATTTCTGGAACTCGCACTCGTGTCCGTCCGTCGCATCCGCTCGCGATTGTACTCGACCAGGCGTTCGAATTTCTCGTGAGTCTCGAGCAGGGCCGCGCGGAAGGCGTCGATCCCCTCCATCGCCTGCTCCTGGATGAACACCTGGTAGGCCTCCGGATCCGTCGCCGGATCGGGTTTCCCGAGCGCTTCTTTCGCGTCGCCTGCGTCGATTTCCTCGAGCATCCCTCCGTCGTCGTCGCCGATCAGCGAATCGTCGCCGGCGACGTCCGTCACTGCGTCCTCGACCAGCCCGGCGTCGTCGCCGTCGCCGAGGTCGTCGACGGCGTCCTCGAGTTCGCGTTTTCCCTCCCACAGCTCGCCCAACTCGGTCGCATCCCAGGCCGACAGCAGGTCGATCGCCCGGAACAGCTGCGTGAAATCGACGAGCTCGGTCGCGCCGGTTTCGTCGTCGGCGACGACGGCCGGAACCTCGCCGATCTCGAGCGCCTCGAGGACCTCGTCCATGTCGACGGCGTCGGGTAGCTCGCTGAACTCGAGGGTTTCGAGCAGGCTCTCGACCGCCGTCGCCACCTGCGTGAGCGTCTCGACGTCGCCAAGTATCGTCTCGAGCGTCTCGTCGTCCAGTTCGTCGACGGCCTTGACGCCGCCTAGAGAGTCCGTGACGTTCTCGAGGGATTCCTCGGCGTCCGCCAGCAACGCCTCGAGATCGCCGGCTTCGGGGTCACTCATCGACCTCACCCCCATCGGCTGGCGTCTCGCGCTCGATCCGAACCGTGAGCACGGCGTTTTTGATCGTCGCCTCGGCGGACCGCTCGGCCCACGGGACGTCGACGCGCTCGAGTTCGCGCCCCGAGACCCCGACGACGAGCTCGGGGCCGTCGAAGCCGACGGTGACGTCGTCCGGGTCGACGCCGGAGACGTCGACGATCACCAGCAGTTCGTCCTCGTACTCCCGGGTCGTCAGTCGGTGATCGCCCGACGGACCGGCCGATCGATACCGTCTGGTCCGGGGCCGTTCGCGCCCGCCGTCCTCCGGCCGACTCGACGCGCAGGCGTCGGCGAACGGGTCGCCGCCGAAACGCGAGCCGTCGAGGATGTCCTCGCCGGAGCCGATCGAAATGTCGTAGTCGATCGCCGTCCGGCCGGAGCGTCGCCGTCCCGAGAGCGTCCCGTCCTCGAGCGACTGAAGCGCCGACAGCAGGCTCGAGAGCCAGTCGCGGTCGTCGTCGATGCGCGAGTCGGCCCGGTCGTCGTCGACGGAGTCGTCCTGGTCGTCGACGATGGGCTCGTCACTCTCCTGTGCGTCGTCGATGGGAATGTCGTCGTCCCGCTCGTCGTCGACCGGGTCGTCCGGTGACTGGGGTTCGTCGTCGGGCATTATTTTTTCACCTCGATGCGGCCGCTCGTGAGCCGTTCGTGAACGTCACGGGCGATCTCGAGTTCGTCCTCGAGTTCGGCCTTGCGCTCGCGGTACTCCGCTTCGGGGCGATCGCCAAGTTCGTACAGCAGTTGATTCTCCTTGAGCTCGTCCTGGATCGCCTCGACGTCGTACAGTTCGTCGAGCGCCATGGTGTGAAGCGTATCGACGATGCCGACGAACGGTCGAAACAGGAGGTCATCGAGAATGAACATGGTTACCGTTGGGCCCCGATCGTGACGTCGACGAAGCTGTACGGTGCGAACGGGCCCGTGTAGCGGAACGTGAGGTCGTCGTGGGCCTCCTCGAGGTCCGCGACGGCGTCGTCGAACGTCTCGCGATCCTCTCGCTCGACGAGATACGAGCGGTTGAGCACCAGCCGGTCGCTGAACAGATCGTTGGGGACCGACTGGGCCGCGATGGGCTCGAGCTCGTCGGCAACGTGTGCTTCGATGGCCTCGTCGTCGACGTCCTCGCCCTCCTCACGGACCACCTTGAGTCCGAGTTCGATCCGGCCCTCGACGTCGTTCAGCGCACGACGGAACGCGGGTCTAGCCCCCCGGAGGACGTTCTTCAGCGAGCGATCGGTCTCGAAGGCCATGCCGAACTGCATCGGGACGATCGCGCGGCCGCCGTCGTGGTCCATAATCTCGCGTAACACCTCGTCGTGGCGTCTGGCGTCCTCGTCGGTCTCTTCCGGATCGGTCGTGTCGACGTCCGAGACGACGGCACCGAGCCGTCGGTGCGAGATCGTGTAGACGTACTCGGCGTCGCGGACGGCGTCGGCCTTGAACTCGACCGGATCGCCGTCGACGATTCCGTAGACGTAGCGGTTGTTCATCGGCGGATCACGCTCCGGCGGTCGAGGTGGCTCGAGCGAACGAATATCATGGTGGATTCGGGAGATGGAGGAACTCGTGGCGGAAATTCGACGGCCCGGCGCCTCACCGTGGTGCTTGCAGTCGCAGCCCACCTCACGTGTGTCGGACGGTCCCGGGTTCGGACGTCCGTCGCCCGCCGTCTCGAGACGCTCAGGCTCCGGTCGCCGTTCGCTCCGAGACGCCCAGACTCCCGTACGCGCTCGTGCCGGCGAGGACGATCACCAGGGCACCCAGGACGACCGAACTCCAGAACAGTGGCCCGCCGATTCCGTAGACGAACGGCGACGCGACGACCCAGGCGCCGGCGAGCACCACGACGAGCGGCGCGATGGGGCTCGGGAGCGGCCCTCCATCGGGAACCGCAGCGGCGTAGGCGGCGGCCGTCGCGATCACGGCCCCGGCGACGACGTTGTTCACGACGATGAGTCCGGTGCCGGTGAAGAAGACCCCGGAGACCAGGATCAGTGCACCGAGTCCCCCGGCCAGTCCAGCAGCCCGCTGTGCGGTCGGATCGGTCCGCTCGCGCGAGTCGCTATCGCTCATGGATCTCACGGTCGTACGACGGCCTCCCGTCTAATACTACTGCAGGCATTGTGACCGGTCCGAGAGACCACCAGTCACTGTCACGGGCAGTCGTCTCCCAAACCGCCGCGGGGAGTCACCGCCTCGAGCGACGAGAGCCGTCGGCGAGCCGTGCGCGGGACTGGCTTGCAGTCGCAGCGCCAGCCGTGTTAGGAGGCCGTCGTGAACGCCAAGACGGCTTATGGCACAACCACAACGACGGCCAGACTCCTCGAGCCTCGCGGAGGTACTGGACCGCATCCTCGACAAGGGCGTCGTCATCGACGTCTGGGCTCGCATCTCCGTGGTCGGGATCGAGTTGCTGACGATCGAAGCGCGCGTCGTCGTCGCCTCGGTCGACACCTTCCTGCACTACGCGGAGGAGATCGCAAAAATTGAGCAAGCGACCGCGGAGGGCGAACTCGAGGCGCTCGAAGAACTCGAGGTCGAGCAGCGACCCGAATCGTCGCCGAAATCCGCGGAGTAACTCCGGATGGCCGACGACACCTCGCGCAAGCGCAAGGTCCGTGGCCGCAAGATCAGAGCCGACCGGAGCCAGAAGGAGGGCCGGCGAGCGAAAAAAGAGCTGGCGCGGAAGGTGTCAGCTGCCCGCGAAACGAACGGTGACTCCCCCCTCGCCGATCCCGAAGACGTCGTCCCCGAGCCGTTCGTCGAGACCGACGCCGTCGACGAACTGCGCGGGCGGATCACCGGCTGGCTCGAGGCGGATCAGCCGGTCCACCTCATCGGACCGACGGGTTGTGGGAAGACCGCGCTGGCGCTGTCGGCTGCCGCAGACCGAGGCCGACCAGTCGTCTGGCTCAACGGCGACGAGTCCGTCGATACGGCGGCGCTCGTCGGCGACCACGCCGGCGGCGAACGCTACAAAGAAGACGATCGGTTCGTCAGCGGCGTCAGCAAACAGACCGAGATCGTGCGCGAGCGCTGGGTCGACAACCCCCTCTCCGTGGCAGTGCGCGAGGGCGCGACGCTCGTCTACAACGAGTTCTCGCGCAGCGATCCCACCGCACACAACGTCCTGCTGTCGGTCTTCGAGGAGGGCGTCCTCGAGCGGCCGGGCAAACGCGGGGAGGACCGCTCGATCGACGTTCACCCCGAGTTTCGGGCGATCGTCACCTCGAACGACGTCGAGTACGCGGGCGTCCATCGCCAGCAGGACGCGCTGCTCGATCGGTTCATCGGCGTCCACGTCGGCTACTACGACGCCGAAACCGAACGCGAGATCGTCCGCGCCCACGTCGATCTCCCGGACGAAACCGTCGAGACGGTCGTCGACGCCACCCGCGCGCTACGTGACGACCTCGGGGTGGTCGTCGGGACTCGAGCTGCGATCACGGCGTCGAAGGGGCTCGCAGTGTTCGACGGCGAGGCTCCGGCGGGCGAGGTCGACGACGACCTCCTCGTCGACGTCTTCACGGACGTGCTCGCGCCGAAAGTCGCTGGCGAGGATGCCGGCGACGTCGACGAGTTGCGGGCGACGATCGCCGAAACGCTCTGAACCGTACACGAATCGAATTCAAGCACAATGGCCGAAGCCGAACCGAACGACTCGACCGATCGATGTCTGGCGCGCACCGAAGACGGGGAGCGCTGTTCGCGCCCGGCCACCGAGGACGACTTTTGCTACCAACACGACGAGAGTGATCAATCCGTGAGTGACAGCCAAACGATGGACGACGAACAGACACAGGAGCAAAGCCAAGCGAGCGACGCCGAGGGCGAGTCAGAAACCGACGAGAGCCGCAGTCGCCAGCTCGCCGGAGGCTCGATGACGGCCGACGAACGCACCGACCCCGACACGGTCGACACGGACGAAATCGACGCCGAAGAGGAGATCGCCGGCGTCCTCGCCGTCCGCCGGACCGTCCAGTCGACCGCCGGCGACCTCATCGGCCGGGAGTTCGACGCCGTCAGCGAAATCACGCCCACCGACGAGGGCTGGCGGGCGGTCGTCGAGGTGGTCGAACGGCGGTCCGTTCCGGACACGCAGGACGTCATCGGGCGCTACGAGATCGAACTCGACGAGTCCGCCACCGTCCACGGCTACCGCCGACTCGACCGCTACCGTCGCGGCGACACCACCCAGTTCGAGTGACGATTCGGCCGCGAATCGCTCGCTCGTCGTCCCGGTAGCCGTCGCTCTCGGTTTCGTCGGTCGACTCGGTCGCGTCGGGTGGCCAGCGGACCACAACCCCGAAGCCCCTCGAGGCCGTCGCTTCGGCCGATCAACCGTGCCCTCGCCCACCGTTCGCGGCCTCGAGGTCGACGACGACACCCGGTGTGCCCACTACCACACCGACCGCGACGTCGTCGCGTTCAGGTTCGACTGCTGTGAGGGGTACTACCCCTGTTTTCGCTGTCACGAGGAGCTGACCGACCACGACACCGTCCCGTGGCCTCGATCCCGGTTCGACGAGCCCGCGGTCCTCTGTGGCGTCTGTGGAACCGAACTGACGGTACCCGAGTACCTCGAGGCCGACTACCGTTGCCCCTCGTGTGACGCCGCGTTCAACCCCGGCTGTGAGGCCCACGCCGACCGGTACTTCGAGACCGGCGAGTGATCCAGCAAGCTATTTCCGCGTCGGGCGGCGGAATTCGAGTATGGATCCGGCGCTTGGCCCGCCCGACGCGATGGCCGAGAAACGCGACGAGCTGACGCCGATGATGCGCCAGTACCACGACCTCTGTGCGCGCTACGACGACGCGCTCGTGCTCTTTCAGGTCGGGGACTTCTACGAGACCTTCTGTGCGGCCGCCGAGCGAACCGCCCGGCTGCTCGAGATCACGCTAACCAGCCGCGAGGACTCGACCGGCGAGTACCCGATGTCCGGCATCCCGATCGACAACGCCGAGTCGTACGTCGAGACGCTGCTCGAGGCCGGCTACCGGGTCGCCATCGCCGATCAGGTCGAAGAGCCCGGCGAGACGTCGGGCGTCGTCGAGCGCGCAGTGACCCGCGTCATCACGCCAGGGACGCTCACCGAGGACGAACTGCTGGCGAGCGACGACAACACCTTCGTCGCTGCCCTCGCGAGCGGAGCCGAGCGCGACGAACTCGCACTCGCCTTGCTCGACGTCTCGACGGGCGACTTTCTCGCGACGAGTTCGGCCTCGAGCGAGACCATCGCCGACGAGATCAGCCGGTTCGACCCGCCGGAGGCGGTCGTCGGCCCCGACGCGCCGGCGGCCCTCTTTTCTGACGACTGCATGGTGACGCCGTACGAACCCAGCGCGTTCGACCCCGAGTACGCCCGCGAGAAGCTCTCGACGTACTTCCGAAATCCGGACGTCCTGCTCGCGAGCGAGGCCGAGGTTCGGGCCTGCGGCGCGGTGCTCTCGTATGCCGAGTACGTCCGCGGCGGCGACCATGAGGGCGAACGCGGGGAGACGGCGACCGACGAGGACGGCCACGACGTCCTCGAGGCCGCCCGCGAGCCGCTGGGATACATCACGCAGCTCACCAGATACGACCCCCGCGAGTACCTGCTGCTCGACGCCGTCGCCCTCCGGAGTCTCGAGCTGTTCGAGCCACGGGCCGTCCACGGCCGCGAGGACGCGACGCTGGTCGGCGTCCTCGACGAGACCGCGAGTGCACTCGGCGGGCGGAAACTGCGCGACTGGATACGCCGGCCGCTGCTGGAGCCGGCGCGAATCGAGGCGCGACTCGACGCCGTCGAGGAGCTGACCGGCGCGGTTCGGAGCCGGGAATCCCTCCACGACCGCCTGCGAGACGTCTACGACCTGGAGCGACTGATCGGGCGGATCTCCCGCGAACGAGCGAACGCGCGTGACCTGCGCTCGCTGCGGGAGACGCTCGCCGTCGTGCCCGACGTACGCGCGGAACTCGAGAACGCAGCGTGCGACCGGCTCCGGGAGCTGTACGCCGAACTCGATCCGCTGGTCGACGTCCGCGAACTGATCGACGACGCCATCGTGGCGAATCCGCCCGTCGAGATCACCGAGGGCGACATCATCGCCGGGGGCTACGACGCGGACGTCGACGAGCTTCGAGGCACCGCCCGCGAGGGAAAACAGTGGATCGACGACCTCGAGGAGCGCGAGCGCGAGCGGACGGGGATCGACTCGCTGAAAGTCGGCTTCAACGCGGTACACGGCTACTACATCGAGGTGACGAACCCGAACCTCGAGTCGGTTCCCGACGACTACGAGCGCCGCCAGACGCTGAAGAACGCAGAGCGGTTCGTCACGCCCGAGCTCAAACGACGCGAGGACGAGATCGTCAGCGCCGAAGAGCGCGCGGACGACCGCGAGTACGAGCTCTTCCGTGACGTTCGCCGGACGGTCGCCGCCGAGGTCGAACGCGTCCAGGGGCTCGCCGACGCGCTGGCGACGCTCGACGCGCTCGTCTCGCTTGCGACCGTCGCCGCCCAGTACGACTACTGCCGCCCCGAACTTCTCGAGCGTGGAGAGAGTGCGACACAGGGCCTCGAACTCGAGATCGATGGTGGCCGCCACCCCGTCGTCGAACGCACCCAGGAGTCGTTCGTCCCGAACGACGTCCGACTCGCCGACGATCGACGGGTGGCGATCATCACGGGTCCCAACATGTCCGGGAAGTCGACGTACATGCGCCAGGTTGCCTGTATCGTCCTGCTCGCACAGGTCGGCAGTTTCGTTCCCGCCCGCGCCACCCGACTGACGCCCGTCGATCGGATCTTCACCCGCGTCGGTGCGAGCGACGACATCGCCGGCGGCCGCTCGACGTTCATGGTCGAGATGGACGAACTCGCGACGATCCTCCGGGAGGCCGACGAGCGCTCGCTGGTCTTACTCGACGAGG